>Ga0169931_10009268_pt1 | contig 14233 bp, 8 predicted proteins | sample Kivu_15m_20L_FD_129675 | JGI IMG/M metagenome (GOLD analysis project Ga0169931, IMG submission 129675) | Freshwater microbial communities from Lake Kivu, Western Province, Rwanda to study Microbial Dark Matter (Phase II) - Kivu_15m_20L... | ecosystem: Environmental > Aquatic > Freshwater > Lake ...
ATCGTCAGCACCAGGGTCTCCGTGGCGCAGCCGTTCACGCTCGTGTACGTGCCGCTCTGGGTGTAGGTGGTACCGTTCACGCTCCAGGTGAAGCTGTCGCACGCGCTCTGCGTGGTGGTGTTGCTGGTGGACTGGTTCACCACTACGCCGATGGTCTCGGTGTCGCTGCCACAGGCGTTGCTCACGGTAACGCTGTAGTTGCCGGTGGCAGCGCCGCTAACTGATACACTGGCGCTGCTCGCGTTGGGCGAGAAGGTGCCGGTGCCGCTCCAGCTGTAGCTCAGGGGAGCATCACCGGTGGCCGTCACGTTCAGCAGCAGGTTGGCAGCAGAGCAGATGGGGCCGTTGCTGGTGATGCTGGTGATCACCGGAGCCACGCACGCCTGGGGGAAGGTGAGGAAGGAGCTCACCTGCTGGCCAGCGCCGGCGGTGGTGTGCACATACTCCTCGATGTTCTGGCTGGGGTCGCTCAACGCCACGTTCAGCTGGAAGCTGAAGGTACCATCGGTGGTGAACTGGCCGATCAACACGCGGTTGTCACCCGCCGGGTCAACACCCGTGGAGGCGGGAAGGATCGCCCACGAATCGTTGATGAACGTGAAGACACTGGCATCCGCGGTCAGTGCAGCCGTGTTGAGCGCACCACCAAGGTTGTAGGTGAGTGTAGGCAGAACACCAGGAATGTTGCCATCTGCACCCGTGAAGCCGGGGTATACACCGCAGGTGGTCAGGTCACCGTTGGTATCGGCAGAGCGCAACACGCCCACTTGGGCAGCATTGGAGCCGCAGCCAGCGGTTCCACCTGCGATACCCGTCGTTCCAATAGTGATGTAGGTGTCAAACAGGGTACCCTCATCGAAGCGGCGGGTCTGTCCGGGGACTTCCCTACCGAATTCGTCATCGTTCCAGAAGGTGGTGGACGTCTGGATGGTGACCGGGTTGGAGTTGTCAACACTTCCGAATACGTTGAGGAAGCGGTAGTTGGGAGCCATGTCCACATAGACACGGTAGACCTTCATGCCGGCCACCAGAGGGTAGGAGCCGCCACCGAAGTCGTTGTTGTAAGCATCAGCGTCGCCTTGGGTCACCGTGTGGTACTCCTCCACGATGATGCCTTCGAGACCTTGTGCGCTGGCGGTGAGGCCACCGATGAGGGCGGTACCTGCCAGCAGGGTTCTGAAGAAATTGGTTTTCATTGTCTGTGTTTGTTTGGCCGGCATTGCCGGACCACGTTCAGCAGATCGAGCGTGGTCCGGCGTTGCCAGAGATGCTTAGAAGCAGTTGCCGCCGAAGGCGTTCACGAACAGGGTGAAGTCGCTGGCGTTGATGAGACCGTCCTTGTTGAGGTCACCGGTGCAACCAGCAGCAGCAGCGGCATCGAGGCCGATCTGGGCAGCGAGGGTCCAGCCGCTGATCCAGGGCTCAACGCCAGGAGCGAAAGCACCGCGGTACTTAGCGCCGGTGAAGAAGCCGTCAACAGGAGCGCTGATAGTGGTGGCAGCGTTGGCAGCGGAAGGCACAGGGTTCACGCGGTCGGTGAGCACGTTGCCGGGCTGGGTCATGCTGTAGGTGTAGTCAATGATGCCGGAAGCAGCGATCACGTTGCCGTCGGTGACGGTGAACTTCGTGAAGTCCGCACCGCTGGTGGTGTTCACACCGTTGATGCGCAGGGGCTGGGCGCAATCAACGAAGGTGCAGTTGCGCACGTTAAACTGACCACCCTGCCAGAAACCGGTGGAGTTGGTACCAGCAGCACCAGCCAGGTTCAGACCGGAACGGAAGCGGGTGAAGATGGAGTTCACGATGGTGCCCTGGGTACGCTCCTTCGCTTCGATGGCTTCATCAGCCTGGGCGATGGCCTGCGCGCGGCCGATGATCGTGGCATTGTACACAGTAGCGTTCGAAGGGATCCCGCCGTTGGCGGCGTTGGTAGCGGCGTCATCGCCATCCAGTTCGAGCCCGTTGTCACCTTGGTTGTTGGCACCACCGCTGTTGTCGGGGCCCTGAACACCGTAGAAGAACTGGACCTTGCCATTGTAGCCTTGGTCCCAATCCAGGTAGTCATCGTCGCAGTGCATGGCCACGAGATACTTGCAATCGACCGTGCCACCGAACATCTCGAAGGCGTCATCGAGGTTGCTCAGCACTTCCACGTGATCGATCGTGGTACCACGACCTACACCGCCCAGGGTGAGACCGTTGATCTCATTGTTGGCACCGATGATCTCACCACCGTGACGAAGGCTCACGTAACGGATCACACCGCTGTTGTCATCGTTCATCTCCTGACCTACGGGCATTCCATAGAGGTGGCGGCTGTCACCAGCAGCCAGACCTTCGATGGTACCAACGCCGTCCGTTGCGGTGGCGGTGTTATCACCGTCAGCGGCACGCTTGTTGGTGTAGGCACGTCCGAGCACGATCAGGCTACCCCACTGACCACGGTTGGTCACACTGTAGCTACCATCCAGGGGATCGGCAGCAGCGGTCATGATGATGGGGCACTCTTCGTTACCGTTGGCCCAGATCTGGCCGCCACGGGCAACGATGATCGCGAAGGCAGATCCGGGGTTGGAATTGGCCTTGATGACCGTTCCGGGCTCCACGAAGAGGTCCTGGTTATTGTCCACATAAATGCGGGTATCCAGCACATAGAGGTTGTTGCAGGTCAGCGTGGTGGTGGCGCTGGCCAGGTTCAGGCTGCCATCCACCAAGGTGGACATCAGCACTTGAGTACGGGAGGACACCGGGGGGCATCCGCAGGCAGCACCGATGCTCTGGGCATTGGCACCGGCGGCGGCAGCCACCAGACCGGCGGCCATCGTCAGTTTCGAAAGCGTTCTCATGATCTCAGGGTTAATGGGTTTTGGGGTGAAAAACTCGGTTCGTTCGAGCGGTACAAAGCTGCGGCAACCCATGTCCACCAAGGGTTAGCGCAGGGCTATGATTCCGTGACCATTCGGTGATCCCAATGTGAAGGATCCTGCGATCCATGTTAAGGGATCACTTTTTCGTAAGGAGGGGAGAATGACCCCTTAACCCTGGAACAACATGGCATCAAGGACGCACCGGAGCAGGTACGGTCCGCTTCAACCAGGGGGCGAGCACTTCACCATCGACCGGGTCGGCATGGACATACTTGATGGCGTTGCGATACTGGTCGGCCACCTGGATGTTGATGCGGAAGGAAAGGTCGCCGGAGGTGCACAGTTGCGCGATCAGCATGTGCCCGCCATCGGTAGGGCCCGCTGTGCCACCCAGCACAGCCCATGCACCGTCCATGGTATGCACCACGCTTCCGGGCACTGCAGCGAGATAGCCCGGTCGGAACCGCCAATCCGTGGTGCGCGGCACACTGTCAGCGGCAATGGCACCATCGTGCGCGCGTAGCACCGGTGGCAGCTTCCTCCGCTCGGCGCGATCCATCGCACGCGGCCGGATGCCACTGCCATCGGGGTCTGCACTCATGGGCACAGCCCAGTGACCGCGACCAAGGGCACCCATCGCCAACCAGGAGTCGCGCCAGGCACGACCGGTCAGCATGGCATCGTCATCCAATTCGTCGGCATAAACCACCGTGCGCGCGGTATCATTCCAGAACCGGGTGGTGGTGGTGAACTCAAGGTCGTGGTGTCGGTCGCCGAACACCACCTGCATGGAATACCCGGGAGCAAGATCCACCCAGATGCGATGGCTCACCAGCGTCCTTCCCTCCTGGTCCGTCCAGCCGTGCAGCACCACCGATTCCACCCACACGCTATCCACGCCGCGTTCCTGGCCGGATACGGCACAGGCCGCGCACATCAGCCCAGGCAGTAAGAGGGACTTGATCATCACTGCCTTACCACGCGCAGGATGCGGCTATCCGCGTCACTCTGCACATCAAGGAGATAGATGCCGGGGGCAAGGTGTACCATCGGGACCGTACCGCTCCACGTGCCGTTCAGGGTGCCGAGCGAGCGCTGCTCCAGAACGGATCCCCGGACATCACGTAGAACGTAGGACACAGCCTGACCTTCCAACCCGTCAAGTATCAACAGAACGTTCTCCTCTGTGGGGTTCGGCCGCACAGCCACACCCACGGAACCGATGAGCTCATCGACCTGGACCGTGCCATCGCACAGGCAACCGGGCAGCCAGACCTCGTTCACGGTAGCTGCATTACCATCATCACATGGCTGTCCGGGAAGGGCGTTGCCGCCAAGCACCCCCTCGCAGTCCTCTCCGATGCACGCACAATCGGCCGCATACACATCGTTCGTGGTCTCGAGGATACCATCCTCACAAGGTGTCCCCGGAAAGGCAGGACCTCCGGGAAGGCCCTGGCAGTCAGCAATGGGAGCATCGGACCTGAAGCACAGCGTTGGGTGCGTGAAGCGATTGGCCTCACCGAACTGTCCGGAAGTGTCGCTGGGAATGAGCTCCCAGTAGAACTCCATGAAATCGTAGCACTCGGGGTCGTTGCACACCAGGCTGTCCGGGATCTTCACCGAGAGGTTCATGCACAACTCGAGCAGACCATCCGTGGTGAATTGACCCAACAGGACGCGATTGCCCGGGTCAGGTACGGTGTATGCACCGAGGATCGCCCAAGCGAAGTTGTCGTTGGAATAGGCGTTGCCCCCACCTGCGTCGAACAGGTCCGGACCGTCACCTACGGTGGTCAGTGTGGGAGGTGCGGTACCGGTTGACACGAGTCCGTCCGCAGTGGTGAGCGGGAGTCCCATCGTCGGCGTCTGGTTGATGAGCAGCCCGTTGTCATTGTTGGCACCACCCACGATGGAACCGTTGGGATCCGCCGATTTGACAACACCCCACTGCAGCGTGCTCGCCGCGCCGAGGGTGAGCCACGAATCGATGGCCACGGTGTTCTTGTTGAGGTGCTGGTTCGGAATGCTGCGACCCCATGCCTCACCACGGTCGTCATTGTTGAAGAAGCTGGTGCTTGTGCTGATGTTCAGCGCATGCCCGGGGAACCCGCCCACGGACAGGACACGGTAGCCCGGCTTCAGGTCGGCGAAAACACGATATACGATGCTGCCCTCGGGAAGCACACCGCCACCGTCGAGGTCGGCCGCATCCTGCGCATCGGCGACATAATATGTTTCAACGATGAGCCCCTCGAATCCACTGGGGTCAGGAGGTGTGTACTGTGCCAGGCTGAACAGTGGCAGCAGCGAAAGCAGGGATGTGATATATCGGTTCATGGCAACGGTCTGTGAGCGGGTGCAAAACTATCCGGACGTGCGGAGGGCTATGTAAAGCCTGCAATGGGCTTGTGTTAAGCAGATATTAAGGAGCATTAATTCGGCGCTCGAACATCATTGCTTCACCACCCTCCTGCGTGCGACGCCATCGGGGCCGGCTACGACCAGGTAGTACACGCCAGGGGCCAATGCTGGCACCGCCAACTCATGTCGCTGGCCAGTGGCATGCACACGTGCAGCAGCCCAAACGGACAACCCGGCCGCATCGAACAACTCCATACGGAGCGTGGCCCCGTTGGTCACGGGCAGCTCCAACCAGAATTGCTCCCGGAACGGATTCGGCCCCAGCACCACCTCAAGATCGGCGCCATCCTCACCGATCCCCACCTCCGGGCAGACCAGTGAGATGTCGAGCCCGTTGCAATTGCCGGGCCCGTAACAGCACAGCTGCGGCACATTGAAGTTGGCGGCACCGTTGAAATTGCAGGCGAGGGGATCGAGACAACCGAAGACGATCGTGGTCTGGCAGCTGCCGTCATCACATCCTGCAGCGGGGTCGTACTCGAGGAAGTTGGGATCGGTGCAGCCGCACTGGGGGGGATAGACAAGCAGCCCGTTGGGCGTCTCTCCCTCGAGCAGCACATCATCGGAGCACACGAATTTCCGCACCTCGCCCTGGGGTGTCAGCACCTCCACGTTGAGGCAGAAGCTCAGATCACCCGTGGTGGTAAGTTGGGCAATGATGACCCTGTTCGTTGCCGTGGCGCCGATAACACCGCCTGAACCCATGCGGAAATCGTTGGTAGCGAATGAGCCACCGGTGGTTGCATCACCGAAGACGGTTGTGGGATCGCTGCCGGTGACATTGAAGTTCGAGGGTTGTGCGGTACCACCCGGGGCAAGCGGTACCAGTCCGTCACGTTCCGTGAGGGCCGGCAGTGCGCTCGCATCGGCGTTCACCAGCAGCCCACCCGGTACACCCTCACTACCGCCATCGTTGTTGGCACCGCCCACGATGCTTCCATCATCATCCTCCGCTTTCACCACGGCGCGCTTGGCATTGCTCGCCGCACCCATGGCAAGCCATGAATCCAGCGGCACCGTTCCCTCATCGAGCGCACCATTGGTGACGAGATGACCGTAGACCCTTCCGCGGTCCAGGTGATTGAAGAAAGGAGCGGTGCTTTCAATGCGCAGGGCGTGGTTCTCATCGCCATAAACAGCGCGCAGGGAGCAGCCTTCGCAGAGATCGATGAAGATGCGGTAGGTGACCGATCCGGTGGCCAGCGGGCCACCGTTCTGGTCGGTGGCATCGCTGGCATCACTGACGTAATACCGCTCCACGATCACATCCTCAATGAGGTTCTGGGCATGGGTGGAGAACGGCGCGGCAAGCACCATGGCGAACACAGCGGTACGCAGGCGGGTGGATGGGAAGCGCTTCATGGTCAGCGGATGGAATATGAAACGGTTAGCAGGTACTCGGTCCCGAAGGCGAAACTGTCGAAATCGCCGATGTATCCCTGTTGGAAACGATAGGTCCGGCGCACCGGTGAATTGAGCAGGTCGCGCACCCGGAACTGGACTCCCCAATGTTCACCGAACCGCTTGTTCAGGGTGATATCGATGAGGTTCCGCGGCATCTCATAGGCCCTGATGCCGGTGGGGTCGAGCTCGGCGTTGGTCACGGCAAGCTTGGGGCCCTGCACATTGTAGGAGACACTGAGCGTGGTCTTTATGCTGTCCAGCGAATAGCTCAGCGTACCATTGAGGATGTAGGGAGCCTGACCGAACATGGGCGTCTCGTAGCGCACCTCCTCACCATTGAGCACGGTCACCAGCTCGGAGCGGGATTCCATCAGGGTGACATTGCCGCGTGCCTCGAGCCCTTTCACCAGGCGGGCGCGCCCTTCGACCTCCAGGCCGAAGACCTCACTGCGTTCTGCATTGCGCCAGGTGAACCCTCCCTGGGCGGTCTGCAGCAACTCGATGTGGTCCGTGAAGGACTTGTAGAATCCGCTGAAGCTGACATTGTCACCGCTCTTGAAGAAGCGCTCGAGACGAAGATCATAGTTGTCCACGGCGGTCATCCGCAGGTCGGGATTACCATAGACAGGCGCTTGGAGCAGGTAGTCGTAGAGTTGAACCACGCTGAACTCCCGGAAGCTGGGACGGCTCAGCGACCGGAAGTAGCTGGCACGCAGGTTGAGGGCGGGTTTCTCCGCGGGGCGCAGCTTCACGATCAGGCTGGCGCTGGGGAGCAGGTCCCATTGCTCGATCGTACCGGGCACCGCCGGCTTGGGTTCGGGCGCTGAAGCACCGCCGATGGCGAGATCGCCTACCGTGCCGCGCACAGGGTCATCGGCCGCGATACCCTGGTCGTAGAACTCGCGGATATCGGAGATCAGGTCCGTGTGTTCGGCGCGGATACCGCCTGCGAAACGCAGGCGCTCGGTGAGGTTGTAATCGGTCATGGCGAACACCGATGCCACGTTAAGGACCCCGATATCGTTGTCCTTGAAGCTGCCGAAGGGGGCGTATAGGGTGGTGAAGCGCCCGTCGGGCCGGAGCTCAAAGCGCGTAGCGTCTTCCCATTGGGTGGGACCGGGCGCACCGAGCACCTGGTAGTAGTTCTGGTCGTTGGTGCGCTGGTTCCAGCGATAAGCACCACCCAATTTCAGCTTACGCACGGTGCGCTCCTTGTCGCTCAGCGGGAACTCAGCGCTCAAGCGGGCATCCAGCAGGTCCTCGTTCAGGAACCTGAAGATCCGCCCGGGAGGACGCAGCGCACCATCCACGTTGTTGATGTCGCCGCCGTCCGCGGGCTGGATGTACTGCACCACTTTGAGGTCCAGTACATCACGGTTGCCGGTGGTATAGGAGACATCCCCGTTGACCGTCATGTTGAGCGCCGGGATGAAGTGCTTGCTTCCGTATTGAAGCACCACCATGTTGCGTTGCTCCCAATACTGGTCCTCGCTCACGAATGTCTCACCGCTTACGGTGGGGTCGAGGAAGACGAGCTTGCGGGCATTGTTCTGGCCCAGCACGTTGGCCATGCCCATCAGCGAGAAACTGTTGTTGCGGTTGAGCTTGAAGGAAACGTTCCCAAGCGCGTTCCACCCATTGCTGACAACACTGACCCGTTGCTCCCCTTTCCTGTTGAAGGTATCACCGGGGTCCACGTCCTCGAAGCGTTCGATCGTTCGGAGGATGGAGCTCCGCTCATCGTTCTGCGTTTCCGATGAATAGCGCAGGCCGAACAGGAAGCCGAGCTGGGAGGGCTCGTCCTTCTTCTTGAAAAGGTCCACCTGGTTCCCGATGGTCAGGCTCATGTTCATGTTGGGGGCGCCCACAGACTCGGACACCCGCCACGAAGAATTGTCCCAGCGCGTATTGAGATCCGCCAGTTCGGAATTGAAGCGCGGGGAGAAATAGGCCAGGTCGTAGGTGCTGTTGTAGACGGAAACAGCGTTCTGGACGGCAGCAGTGTTGAAGAGGAGAGCGGGAGGCAACAGGCCCAATTCCACCAGGGCGAGGTGTTGTTGCGTACTGCCGATGTTCATCTGGCCTCCGGGGACATTGAACCCGGTGGTGGAGCCGGTGATACCGTAGCCCTGCAACGTGGATGAAAGGCCCAATGCCGTCAACTGCTGGTACAGGGTGGGATCGATAAAGGAGGGATAGTCCTCCACCCGCGTTGGCACGCCCTCCGGAATGGCGCGAAGGCCATCATCAAAGCCCCAGCGATCGGTGCCGCTGGTGACGCTGGAAACGATGTTCTTGCCGGTGCTGTTGGGGTTGTAGCCAACGGTGGTGCTCACGCTCACCTGCAGGCGGTCCGGATAATCACTGGTGTTCATGCTCATGTAGGCACCGGCCCAATCGCCGGGCAGGTCCGGAGTGAGCGTCTTGGTGATCACGATGTTATCCATCAAGCCTGTCGGGAAGAGGTCGAGGCGGAGGTTGTTCGTGAAGGGATCGAGCGTGGGCACCCGCCCGCCGTTCACCGTGGTGACGAGGTAGCGGTCGGCGAGGCCCCGTACCGTAACGAAGGCACCCACCGTACTGACCCCGGAAATGCGCCTCACGGCAGCCGCCGCATCCGCGTCACCGGTCTTCAGCATCACGTCCCGTGAAATGAAGTCAAGTGCGGCCGGCGCATTGCTCTTCATGCGGTCCAGGTAGGTGTCACTGCTGCGGCGGGCCTTTGCCTGCACCTCGAACTCCTTGATCTCCACCCGCTGCTCGCCCATGACCACATTCTCCATCACAACCCCTCCATCGGCGACGGTCACCGTGCGCTCCACGGGACTGTAGCCTACGAATGAATATATGAGCACCACTGGAGCGCCGGATGGAATGGCAAGGCTGTAGCGTCCATCAAGGTCGGTGATGGTGCCTTTCCCGGGATCACTTTTCAGGACGATGGTGGCACCGATCAGTGTTTCACCTTGAGCATCACTGACCACACCGCGAACAGTGCCTTGGGAGAAGGAGTGTGCATGACTGAGGAACAGGATCAGCAGGGTCAACGCGATGCGCATGGGCAACTTGGGGTCTCTCGACGAAGGTCAACAGAGCGTGGCGGCCAGCCTGTTAACCCAGCGTTATGATTGATCTACGTTGTGTGTACTCCATGGATGACGTCCACCGGTGGCCCGACCCCACCCTGCATACGCTTGGAACTGTGGGGTTTCTGCCAGCCCGACCCACAACGCTTCCATGAATTCAATGATACCCGCATGCAAAGCCAGCCTTAAATGATCGCAAACCAAGGACGCCTGTTCCGCCCAGCCCATAGATTTCCCGTGGTTCAGCACGGATCACAATGGCAGCAAGGAAAGCGGCACGTTCAACATGCATGTGCTTTGATGCAGGTGACGGCCCATACCTGCATTGGCTGGTGGACCATCCGCAGGGGTTCGTGGTGAATGCCCGGCGTAATGTGGAACAAGGGGATATGGTGGTGCATACCGCAGGTTGCCCGCACATACGGAGCCTCCGGAACACACGGGGCGCGGAGGGCTTCACCACCGGCAGCTGGGTGAAGTTCTGCGGTACCGACCTGGCTTTGCTGCTGCGTTCCGCGCTCGCATCCCGGAGGTGCACACATGCCATCATCCGTCGCTGCAAAGGCTGTGAAGCGACCGGGATGGACATCCACCTGGAACGTGATCCAGGCGAACACTTGTGGTCCGAGGCACACCCGTCTGAACGCATCCTCGTGAACGCCCGTGAGCGGGACCCCCTGAACCGCTCTCTTTGCTTCACACGCCATGGCATGACGTGCGCGGCCTGCAACGTCGACCTGGCCCAACGCTACGGCGCACTGGCGGAGGGTTTCATGGAGGCGCATGAAGTGCATCGGCAGGTTGAACGCGGTCTGCCCATCGAATTCGACCCTGCCCGTGACCTGGTGCCCGTTTGCCCCACCTGTCATGCGCTCCTCCATCGCGGACGGTCACTGCCTCTGAGCGTTGACGACCTTCGGAGGTCGATGCGCCATGCACTGCACCAACAGATGGGCCTGCGCAGCTGACGGGAAGGTTTAAACGGGAAGAGGGCCGCAGCTTGCGCCACAGCCCCCTCCGCCCTTGGTCCCAAAACCCGAGACCTTCCTCCTACAGACCGAGCACCTTGAACTCGGTGCGCCGGTTACGCTGATGCTGCTCCTCGGAGCACTTGTCGCAGGCACAGGATTCAGTTGGCTTGGTCTTGCCATATCCCTTGCTTATCACACGCGCCTTATCAATGCCCTTGCTGATGATGTAGTCCACCGCACTCTTCGCACGCTTCTGTGACAGGGTCAGGTTGTAGTTGTCCTTGCCCCGGCAATCCGTGTGGGAACTGAGCTCGATGCGTACGGTGGGATTCTCTTGAAGTGTCTCCACCAATTTGTCAAGCTCAAGCGCAGCATCCGGCCGGATATCCCACTTGCTGTAATCGTACAGGATGTTCTCCAACCTGACCACGGTGTTCACCTTGAGCGGGAAGAGGCGGAAATCGTTGCGCAGGATGCCGTTGGGCTGTCCCTTGGTGGTGAGCATTGCGCTTTGTTTGAAATACCCAGGGCGCTCCACTTTCAGCCGGTAGTCCAGGTCGGGCATCAGGGGGAAGGAGTAACGTCCGCTCGCGTCCGTCATCATCGTTGCGAGCACATTGCCCTGCGCGTCGGTGAGCGCCACTTCAGCGCTGTCCATGGGGGCACCTGTTTCCCCGTGCATCACCGATCCCTCCGCCAGATAGTCGTACTTCACCAACTCGATCACAATGGCACCCAGGTCATCCCTGTCGGTGATGATGTTCGCAGTACCCTGCATGTATCCTGCCTTGTTCGCAAGCACCTCGAACCTGTCATGGTGTTCGGTGGCGATGGTGAAGCGCCCTTCCGGTTCAGGCGTCACCGAGTAGTTCTTTACGAAACGTGCGTTACCATCCTTCAGCGAGATCAACGCACCATCGACCGGTTGTTGTGTGGCCTTGTCCACCACACGGCCCGCGAGGTACATCATGGGAGGTGCAATGGTGCAGCCATAAATGTCGTCACTACCCGCACCGCCGGGTCGGTCACTGGCCAGGAACCCAACGCTGTCATTGAGCAACAGGAGGCTGTGATCGTTCCACCGGGTGTTGATGGGATAGCCGAGGTTGAACACATACCCCGGTCCATCGGGGCCCAGCCGGGTGCGGAAGAGATCAAGGCCTCCAAGTCCGGGATGGCCGTCGCTGGCGAAGTATAGTACGCTGTCCGGGGTGATCAGGGGGTACATCTCATCCCCTGCCGTATTCACCTTGGGACCGACGTTCAGGGGCGGTGACCATTGGTTGCCGAGGTTGTTACAGAACCAGATATCCGTTCCACCCTGCCCGCCGGGCCTGTCACTGATGAAATAGAGGCGGCGGCCATCGGGCGATACGAAAGGGTGCCCGTAATTGTTCTCGGGATCATTGTGGTCAAAGGGGACCAGCCCCCCCCACTCCGGCTGGCCGAACTCACCGGTCACAACATCGCTGTAGTAGATGCCGAGGTTCAACTCCCCCCGTTCGCTCTTGTCCTTGACGCCATAGAAGTAGTTGTTCCGCGTGAAGTACATCCGTTTCGCAAGGGAGTCATAGCTGACGGTCCCGTCGTGGTACCGGCTGTTGATGTCGTTGCGCATCACCACGGGTTCCTCTGCGGTGGCTCCCTTCAGTAGAGCTGAGTACAGGTTCAGGTATGGCTGCTCGTCCCAGCGGTAGGTGCGGCCTCCGCCAGCGCCCTCGCCCCGTGCACTGGAGAACAGCAGCAGCTCATCCAGCACGCTCATGCCCAGATCGGCCTGTGGAGAGTTGATGGGCACCGTGCGGATGCTCGATCGCGTGCTGTCACGCATCAATCGCTGGAATAGCTGTGGCTGTTTCAGGTAGGCCTGCACGCGTGCATTGCCGGGCACCTTCCGATCGTACTCTGCATACCGTTCCAGCGCTTGCTGGTAACTGCCGTTGGCTCGCAACAGGTCCGCATAGGCGAGGAGGTCATCGGCCTGCACATCGCCTGCCGCCATCATACGGGCGTAAACAGCTTCTGCGTCAGCCGGGCGATCCATTTTGCGGTATGCGGTAGCGAGCCGGCGCATCGTGGCGGCATCGGCCTTTCCACGTGCTTCAAGGTCCTCGCAGATGGCTGCCACCTTGGGATGGTCGAACGTTTCGCTGTAGCGCTCCACCATGCGCTGCTGGAGCTTCTGGGCGCTCGCAGGTGTAAGTGTCACGGACACAAGAAGCAGCGCCAGGCTGAGCGTACGGCGAAGGTGGTACGTGCGTGTGTACATGGTCAGAAGTAACGCGGTGAACGAATACCCTTCAGCGAATTGCCGAACTCATAGCCGATCATGATCTCGTGCGAGCCACCGCTGAAGTTGCGCAACGGCGAGAGCGGATAGTCGTAGGAATAGCCCACTGAAAGGTCGTTCGTCAGGAGGTATTGGGCGAGTGCACCGACCGCATCGGTATGCCGGTACATCGCACCCAACCAGAATTTCTCCAGGAACAGGAAGTTGGCACTGAGGTCGAAGCTGATCGGTGCACCCTCCACGGCCTTCACCAGGAACGTTGGCTTGAACTTATGGTAAAGCCCCAGGTCGAAGACATACCCGCCGCTCAGGAAATAGTGCGCACGCTGCCCGGGTTCGCTGATGAATGCAAGCGAATCCGTGTCGAAGAACTCCGTGCGCAGGAGTTTCGGCGTGCTCAGGCCGATGTAGTAGCGGTCGCTGTAGTACATCAGGCCGAAGCCGAACTGCGGGTCGAGCTTGGTGCTGACATTCTGCTGGAAAACCGCATCGCCGGCCAGTTCAGGGCTCAACTCACCGAACCTGCCCTGTAGCAGGTTGAGACCTCCCTTGATCCCGAAGGCCAGCTTGGCATCACCCATGAAGATGCGGTAAGCGACATCAGCCATCACGTTGTACTGGGTGATCGGTCCGTGGCTGTCGCGCATGAGCGTGCCCCCCAGCGCCAAGCTCTCGTGCCATACGGGCGCATGGATGGTAAGTGTCTGGGTGGTCGGAGCCCCTTCGAAACCCACCCATTGGTGGCGGCTGAGCGCCTTCACGTTGATGCGCTCCGCACTGCCCGCATAGGCCGGGTTCAACGCCAGCATATTGAACATATACTGGGTGAACTGGGGATCCTGCTGGGCCATCACCGCAGTGGTGAGGCAGCAGCCAAGCAGCGGCGCGGCAAGCGGTCTGATCATACGGTACATGGCGCTCCTGATCGGTTGGTCGCTGGTGTTCATCGGCGCAGGTAGATGTAGCCGGTGTAGGCGTCGCTGCCATCACCGAGGTCCAGGACATAGTAATAGGTGCTCTCCGGGAGTTGCTCGCCAAAGGCGGAGCCGAATTGGCTGGTGCCGTCCCAGTCGTTCGCATAGGGACTCTGGTCGAGCACCTTGCTGCCCCACCGGTTGAACACTTGGAAGGAACTGCCCGGGTAGGATTCGATGTTGGTGATCCGGAAGATGTCGTTCACGCCATCACCAT
>Ga0169931_10009269_pt1 | contig 14232 bp, 19 predicted proteins | sample Kivu_15m_20L_FD_129675 | JGI IMG/M metagenome (GOLD analysis project Ga0169931, IMG submission 129675) | Freshwater microbial communities from Lake Kivu, Western Province, Rwanda to study Microbial Dark Matter (Phase II) - Kivu_15m_20L... | ecosystem: Environmental > Aquatic > Freshwater > Lake...
ATGGCGTCAACGCCCACTGACTCGGCCCCAAATCCTGCAACAGGCAACTCCACCACCACCACATCTGCCCCGCCGGGCTGAGCCGAGATGGGTCGCACGGGGCCGTTTCCCACTAGCGTTTCACCCGTGACTGATACCGCCGGCGCGTCCATGCAAGACAAAATCGAAGATCTTCGCCAACGTCGGGAGCAAGCCCTCAATGCAGGAAGCCCCCGCGCAGTTGAGCGTCAACATGAAAAGGGCAAGATGCTCGCTCGCGAGCGCATCGAATACCTGCTCGACCCGGGCTCATTTCACGAGCTTGACCTTCTCGCTCGTCACCGCGCACACGCTGCTGGTCTCGAAGAGCGCCCCTACACCGACGGCGTGCTCACCGGTTGGGGAACAATCGATGATCGCAAGGTGTTCGTGTTCAGCCAAGACTTCACCGTCTTTGGTGGAGCGCTCGGTGAAGTGTTTGCGGAAAAAATTCACAAGTTGATGGACTTGGCGCTGAAAGTCGGCGCGCCAGTTATTGGTTTGAATGACGGCGCAGGTGCACGTATCCAAGAAGGCGTTGTATCCCTCGCGTCATACGGTGGCATCTTCTATCGCAACGTGTTGTCATCAGGTGTGGTGCCACAGATTTCCGTTATTCTCGGACCATGTGCCGGTGGTGCTGTGTATTCGCCAGCAATGACCGACTTCATTTTCATGGTGCGTGAATCAAGCCACATGTTTATTACCGGACCAGATGTTGTGAAGACCGTGACCGGCGAAGATGTGACTCTCGAAGAACTTGGTGGTGCAATGAGCCACGCTTCAAAGAGTGGCGTTGCAACGTTTGTCTCGAATGATGAAAAAGCATGTCTTGATGACGTGCGCTTCCTCATGTCGTTCTTGCCACAAAATAACTTGGAAGAAGCACCTGCTGTGGAACCAAGTGATGATCCCAACCGTTCATGTGAGGCGTTGCGCACCATTCTTCCCGCGTCACCCAACCAGCCATACGACATGAAGAAAGTGATCGCCGAAGTTGTGGATGATGGCGAGTTCTTCGAATACTTCCCACATTGGGCAAAGAGCATCGTGTGTGGTTTCTCACGTCTTGACGGAATCCCCGTTGGTGTCGTTGGCAACCAGCCCATGGCATTTGCTGGTGTTCTCGACATTGAGAGCAGTGAAAAGGCTGGACGTTTCGTGCGCACGTGCGACGCGTTCAACATTCCACTCATCACTTTTGTTGACGTTCCCGGTTTCTTGCCTGGCGTCAACCAAGAGCACGAAGGAATCATTCGTCATGGTGCGAAGTTGCTGTACGCATTCTGTGAAGCAACAGTGCCACGCATTCAGATCATCACGCGTAAGGCATATGGCGGCGCATACGTGGTGATGAACTCAAAGTCGATTGGTGCGGACCTCGCATACGCGTGGCCAACAGCAGAACTTGCTGTGATGGGCCCACAAGGTGCCGTTGAAATTGTGTACCGCCGTGAATTGCAGCAATCAGCAGACCCCGTTGCGCGTCGTGCAGAACTCGTTGCCGAATACACAGAGAAGTACGCAAACCCATACGCGGCAGCAGAGCGTGGCTATGTCGATGATGTCATCGACCCAGCTGATACTCGTGCAAAGACGATTGCTGGTCTTCGTATGCTTCTCACCAAGCGAGAAGAATTGCCGCGCCGTAAGCACGGCAACATGCCTCTCTAACCCCTTCGGAAATAGCTCGGAACTAGCAATGACCAACGACATCAGCGGATCAGATTTCGCATCACCGGATATTCAAAACGAACCACGGGCAACGTTTGGTATTCGTCTGATCGCTCACATTTTTGACGCAATCATGATCATGCTGGTGAGTTTTCCATTTGCCGTCATCAGCACGGTCCTTGACGAAAACGACAGTTCAGGCGCCGCAGATGGCGTGACATTGTTTGGCATTGTCGTGTGTCTATTTGTGTATGGCTGGTGGATTGGTAACCAAGGCGGTTCGCCCCTTCGTCGCACGATTGGCTGTCTCATTCTTGATGAAAAAACCGGTGCATTCATCGGCACAAAGCGCGGAGTGAAATGGGTTCTCATGAGCCAAATCTCAGGTCTTGTGTTATTCCTCGGATACTTTGCGATGTTGTGGCACCCCAACAAGCAAACATGGCACGACCGCGTCGCAAACGCTGTGGCGGTAAAACGATGAGCACGAGTGAATTTTCGGTGTCATCCATACACCCAACTCCAACGGAAGAAGAAGCAGTTGCCATTACTGCCGCTCTTGAGTTTGGCTGGCCACGCGCTGTTGCATCGACGCCAACCGACACTCGCCCCAGCACTTCTTGGCGCTTCAGTGGTAGATGGTGGGCATCGCACCGCACACTTCGTCGTGCGCGTCCCGGATTATGAGTGACACGCGCGGACCACTTCACGGTCTGCGTGTCATTGATCTGTCAACAGTTATCGCAGGGCCAAACTGCGCGCGCTATCTCGCCGACTTTGGCGCAGAAGTCATCAAAGTAGAAAACCCCGATACTGGTGACAGTTTGCGTGGCATGGGGTGGGAAGACCCACGCGACAACAATGGCTTGTGGTGGAAACTCGTTGCGCGCAATAAGCGCACCATTGCACTAAGCCTCAAAGACGATGCGGACAAAGAAGTGTTCTTGCGTCTTGCAGATGACGCGCATGTGTTGATCGAAAACTTCCGTCCGGGAACACTTGAACGCCTGGGTCTTGGTCCCGACGTTTTAATGAAACGCAACAACAAGATCGTCATCACACGTGTCACTGGTTTCGGCCAAACAGGTCCGTATTCATCACGCCCGGGATTTGCATCTATTGCAGAAGCAATGTCGGGCCTTGCATCAATTACCGGAATGCCAAATGGCGAGCCAATGCTTCCCGCATTTGCAATGACAGATGAAGTGACAGGGCTCTCAGCAGCATTCGCGACAATGGTCGCATTGCATTCGGGCGAATCACAAGTTGTCGATGTGTCCCTTCTTGAAACCGTGTTTCAAATTTTGGGACCACTTATTTCTGTATGGAGAGTGCGCGGCGAATTACAGGAACGCATGGGATCATCACTTCCGTTCACCGTTCCACGTGGTGTATTTCAGTGTGGAGATGGCGAATGGGTCGCAGTGTCGGCATCAAGTGATTCTGTTGCACTACGCGTAGTGAAACTTCTCGGTTTCGAAGGTGATGAACGCTTCTCCACGTTTCAGGGTCGCGTTGCCAATCGCGCAGTGCTCGATGAGACTATGGCCATGTGGTGCAAGCAGCGCACACGCCCCGAAGCATTACAGGCATTTGAAGATGCTGAGGCAGCAGCGGGACCAGTGTTGTCGATGAAAGACATCGCAAACGACCCGCACTACGCATCGCGCGAAGCAATCGTGGAACTTGATGGCACACCAATGCAGGGACTCATTGCCAAGTTGTCACAGACTCCAGGAGTGTTGAATTGGGGCGGTAAACCCATCGATGCTGATGGTGATGAGATTCGCAAAAACGGCTGGACTACAGGCGACTAACGCGCCTCAACAACTGGCGGCGGCCAGGACAATGTATGAGTGGGTTGCGGAAGTGAGCGCAAATACTCAGAACGCGTGGGATGAATTCCACAATTCACAAAGAAGTTGAACAACGTGGTGATCGCAACCGCATCTTCCAAGGCGCGGTGTTCCACGTCTGGTTTCACGCCAAGAACCGCGAGACAATCTGACAAACGACGTGTTGGTAAATCAGGCAAGAAGTAATGACTCTCTTGCACGGTGCACACCGTCTTCATCTCCGATAAGTCTTGACCAGCGCGAGCCGCTTCACTGTTGAGAAATGACACATCAAATGCAAGATTGTGTCCCACTAGTACTTGTACATCAAGCTTTGCTGCAATGTCATCAACAATCGCTGCAAACGTCGGCGCACTTTCAACATCAGCATCAGTGATGCCATGAATCTCGCTGTTTGTAATGGGCATCTCTGGATTCACGAACGTGGTCCAATAGCCAAGTGGATTAGCAAATGCGTCAGTGCGAATCAATGCAATCTGAACAATGCGATTGCTATCGGGATCTAAGCCTGTTGTCTCAACATCGATAACAACAAAACCATTCTGCACATTTGTCGGCCACTCTTCTTGTACTTCAAGCAAGTACGCATGTGGGGGCTTACGCCGACGAAATAACCCCATCAGAAAATTATGAACTCATCAAGCCAACGGGACACGAAATGCCAGTGCCACCAATTCCGCAGTAGCCATTGGGATTCTTCGCCAAGTACTGCTGGTGGTAATCCTCTGCGTAATAGAAATCAGTGAGTGGAGCAATCTCTGTGGTGATCGGCTTGTAATGCGCTTCAGTCAATAATGGTTGATACGTATCACGTGTTTTGATCGCCAATGCTTTTTGCTCGTCATCGACGTAATACACAGTGCTGCGATATTGCGAACCAACATCTGCACCTTGACGATTTCCTTGAGTCGGATCATGATTTTCCCAGAAGATCTTCAACAACTGTTCAAACGAAATCACTGCCGGGTCAAACACCACGAGAACAACTTCTGCATGATTGGTACGACCTGAACACACTTCGCGATAGGTCGGATGAGCAATGTCGCCGCCCGCATAACCAACGGCTGTTGAATACACACCGTCTGCTTCCCAGAACTTGCGTTCAGCCCCCCAGAAACACCCCATGCCAAACACGGCTGTTTGCATGCCAGCGGGCCACGGTCCAACGAGTGGATGGCCATTCACGAAGTGCGCTTCAGGGACTGCAATGGGCTCTCGCATACCCCTTAATCTAGACCGCTTCGCGACGACTGCAATACGAGACGTTGCAGGTCGAGCAGCTCCTCATCGCCAGGAAGTAGCCGAAGACCAGCGGTCACGGCCGTCGTCACACAGTTCCATTCCTTGTTGTCATACGCCCAGTACGCAAGTTCCCGTGCAATATTTGCGCCGGTGATGACAAAACGTGTTGTACTGCCATCAACATCAGGCCAACAGTAATTCGTACCGGCAAAGGGAATATCCCGTATTCGCGACAACTCTCGGACAAGGCCAGAGAGTTGAGAGCGATCAGTTTCAAACTGCTTCCACGTACTGATAAGTAACTCAACATCGGTGACGATCACATTTGTCAGGACGATTTCATCGGTAAAAGTAGGTGGTGCCCACTCACGCGGTGAAATGTGTGGACACAATTCGGACAAACAGCGGCGCATATCTGAAACAACCGTCGCAAAACTGGAATCAGAGATGTTCGACTCCCACATCGAAGTACGAGCTGCGGATCGCAATGGGCGATCTCTATTGATACTGAGCCACGTCAGTAATTCGAGAGCCTTTCGTTTTCGAAAATCGATAGTGTCACCATTTCGGTTTTCCACTCTTGGATAACCAAACAGACGAACTACTACTTCCCATTCGATATCTCGAGGAGCACGGTCAATGACTACTGCAACGCCACGATCCGGCACGCCCTCATCAACAATCAACGTAGGTTCCAACTTTAGTTTCGCGCTTGAATCTTTCTGCAATCTGCGAATTGCGTGTGCTGCAGACATACCAGCCATGACAGGCGAAATCACCGTCTGAATGTCGACGCCCGATACTGCGTTAGTCGCTGTCGCACTCGTATTTGTTGAACCCAGCGAAAGAAAACCCGCAAGAGCAATTCCACACATCGACAACATTGAAGACGGATCTGTTGCGTGCCATTTTGTTCGTTGAATTCGAAATCCTTGCACCAGCGTGATCATTGTCAATAGCCACGCAAATAAGACGACACAAATGCTGGCAAATTGAATGAGTTGTGCCGTGATAATTCCATGTTGAACAAATAACTGCCAATCATCACCATTGATGTCGCTCGAAAGCAGACGCGACACAATGACAATTGGAGTCACAATCAATGCGCCCCATGCGCCAATGGCCACGAGGCGTCGGGTCATTGCGACACCGCTTGTACTGTACGCCGAACGCTGATCGTTCTTCCTGTTACGCCAAACATGTTCAGTACTCGCATCGGCACATGTTTACGAATCTCAACTGTGATTGATTCCTTTGCCACATAAACAGAGGCATCGTGACCCTGCTGACGTAAAAATTCAGAAATGTCACGATGAGCTTGTGCGGGGTCTATTTCAGGATCACCGGCGCGAATACTCACGAGATTCTGCGTACCGATACGAGCGGCGTTTTGTGCATCGTCAGATATTTCGAGATATGTGCTGATAACTCGCCCACCATCAAACACGAGACCAGACAGTGCAACAAGTGACACGATCATGATCACCATGAACGCAGAAAAACTTCCGCGTTGTCGATGTCGTGATCTGTATCTCATCTGAACGTGTACCGATCAACTATTTCGCGTGATGTTGCAGACACTCTCTTACTACGAACACCCAGTGATCCAAGGCCTTCGACATTGTGATGACAAGTGACTGTGGCCTCTACGAAACCATTGTTGATATCTCGAATGCGACGTAATGACACAGAAATATCTCGACAGGGAACGCCATTTGTCATCATCTCGGCGAGCGCAGCGTTCTCGGCAGTCGATGTCATTGACGCCTCTCGCACTTGCGATGCAGCCCGAGCTGCGACGTCAGCTGCGTGTTGCACACGAAGATGAGCATCACTGAGACGACCCGCATGAATGATGAGCAACGCCACGAACAGCAGCACCGGCGTCAACAAGACCACCTCTACCGTTACGGAACCTTTGTCGCGAGACCTCATCGTTCACCTTCTGTCATGAAGACTTCTCGTCTCGCGATTCCACGGCGCGACACTGTGTCGGGGAGAAATGGAAGGAGTCGCCCAATTCGTAACTGCACCGCCACGGTGACTAACGACTGCGTCATTGCCACCTGCGGCGGTTGGTGCAATCGTGAACCGAGATCTCGCACCATTTCCGTGACCGAGGTGGTAGCAGCAGAAGATGCCCCCGAGGAGACCGGCATCCCCGCTGCTACCTGTGCGCCACGCTTCGCGGCTGCGTTAGCGACATTCGATGCATGCATGTACGAGGCAACGTGAACTCCGACAAGCAAGAGAAGAAGAATCACGGGCACCATAAGCACAACTTGCACCGTTGTCTCACCGCGAATGTGACGACGACTCATCTCACTCAGCCGAGATTGATCGTGTTTGCTTTGTCACGAACCCGACCACTGATTGTTGCTCCAACCGCAATAGCCAAAGCGATCAATGCAGCGGTCATGATGACTGTTGTTGCACTCACCTCACCGCGTTCTTTGTCACGCTCACGTGAGGAAAGTCGTTGAATGTTGTAGTAATCCCACATTTGTTTCCAGACAGACATTTCTGCTCCTTTATTTGTTGTGTTGTATTGGGAAGAGGTCATCGAATAACGACACATCAGAGAACCCCTAACGTGCTGGCAAAGGCCGGATAACCGATGAGAATGATGAAACCGACAAATAACATGACGATTGGTACGCCCATATGTTCGGTGCTTTGCTGTGCTTCGTATTCGATAGTTGCGAGATTGCGAGCGCGCAACGAAGCCGCCTTTGTATGAAGAGACTGGCGAACGCGCGCACCATGTTCCCCGGCGAGCTGAACACTGTGAGCAACATCAACAAGCGCATCAAGTCCATTCATCTCACCAAGTGTCCGTAATTCATCCCAAAATGAACGACGCGAACTTCGCGCCCGAGCGAGTGCGAGTCGAAACTCCTCGAAACACCATCCATCACCTGCATCGCTTGCGGCAAGAAGAGCGGTTTCCATTCCGGCACCACCAGCAAGCAAGACATTGACAAGATCGAGATACGCAGCAAGGGCCGCACTCATGTCGCGACGCAGGGCCTTTGCCTTCTTCTTTGTCGCACTAATGGGTTGCAGATAGCCAGCAGTCGCCGCGGCAATCACAATCAACGCACTCAACCACGTGTTGAGATTGACCCCGGCACCTTTCAAGAACCACAGAAGAAGAACAGCGACACAAAATGAACTGACGCTGATCATCACACAGCGTCGAGCAACACTCTCAACTGTTGTCCGACACAATGTCGCGTCGCTGACAGACAGTGGACTTCTCATAATCCGACCGTGTGAAAACGAGGAGACAAGAAACGGGAAGGCATTGCGATCTGACCGAGGCGTCGAAGCATGAAAAGCGCAGCCGTGAAACTCGCAACTGCCAGCGAGAGAAATGCGGTGCCTTGAGTAGTGGCAAAGGGTGCGAGATACCCAGGGTCGAGTACTACGAGTCCACCAACAAACACGATGACAACGCCCACAATGAGTCGTGTCGCTGTACGGGTGCGTGCTCTACTCACCCACATGCGCAAGTAAAAACGACATTCCTCGCGTGCGCACTCACTGAGATGTGTGAGTAATTGAGCCACGTCGCGTGCTTGATGTTGTGTGGCAGTTATCAGTGCAGCAACCACAAAATCACACGTGGGATGTGCGACATCTTCAGCAAAGTCTCGCAATGAAGTTTCAGTCGACCCGTATCTGATACCCGCTACTAGTCGTTGGACATGTGCCAGAAGTATCGGAGGTGCATGATCTTGTGTAGCGAGAATTGCCTGCTCGAGGCCAGTGGACGCAGAAATGGTGTCACGCAATTGTTCGGTCCATACCGCGATGGCTTCAACAAGATCACGTGTGTGCGGACTAGAAGTAACGCTGCGTTGAAATGAGGGAACACGTTTGGTGAGTTGAAAAACTTCTGAGGCCGTCAATGCGCCCCGAAGAACAACAAGACCAACCCCGAAGGCTATGCCTGTAAGCAAAGTGCCGAGCAGAATCACGCTGCAGCCTCTTTGCGAATGCCGAATCCATATTCCCGAAGCATTTCACTTGTCACTGACCGAAGCGCAGCAAATGCAGGCGTGCGAGAAGTTCGCTCGTATACCTCGTTAGAAATAATTGAGGCACCATCGGCATCAACTACTTCACGAATCGAAGAGATCACACGTTGACCGTCCACTATCTCAATGTGAACCACAAAATGCACCGCACTTGCAATAAGGAGATTCGTTGTTTCAGTGGGAACTCCACTTGCCGCCATAGAAACGTATGCAACCAGTTTGGGAAAAACTGATCGGGATGAGTCGGCATGCAACGTGCACATAGAGCCGTTGTTCCCTTGGCTCATCGCCAACAACATGGGGAAAGCCTCTGCTCCTCGGACCTCTCCAACAATTACTCGGTCTGGGTCCATGCGAAGCGCCATTTTCGTGAGATCCGCGACGGTGATTTCACCGTTTCCTTCGATATTTGCGGGACGAGCCTGCAATGAATCAAAGTCGGGATGCAAATCTTCGAAGTGTTCAATACCTAATTCGTACGCATCCTCAATGGTGACGATGCGTTCATCACGTGTGACTTCATTTAACAGTGCGCGCAACAAAGTGGTCTTTCCCGTTCCGGTACCCCCAGCAATGATGATGTTCCGACGAGCACGCACTGATGCGGCGAGAAAAGCGGCTACATCGAGGCTCATCATTCCTCGTTGCGATAACTCAACAAGCGATGACATCTCAAAACGATGACGACGAATAATCAACGTGGGACGCATTGCGATGTCCATAGCCGCGAACATTCGAGAACCATCAGGGAGCTGCAAGTTCATGTGCGGATGCGCAGGATCAAAGCGTTGTTCGCTGCGGGCCATACGTGCGCCAATCTTTCGAACTAACTCGATTAACTCTGCATCTGTATCGACGATGGGAGGTCGTTGTTGACGAGAGCCGTCACGTAACTTCACCCAAACTGGAGCACAACCACGAACATGAATATCACTGATCTGGTCGTCACCAAGTAACGGATCAAGTCGACCGAGTCCAAGAACACGCGCCACCGCTTCTTCGATCACATCATGATCCGATAATCCATTCATGAAAAGTGTGAGTGATGACGACGAACCACGAAGCCGTGTAAGAGCAGTTGCGGCAGCGACACGCGCTAGTTCACGCTCATCATCAGACTCCAATGCGTTGAGATCTTCTTTGTGTCGTTGAACGCGATCGTCAGCGAGTGCAGTCGCTATGGAACGCGACAACTCATTAACCAACTCAGCCTTGCTCATTGTGCACCTCCAATTTTGAGAATCGAGAGATGTACAGGACCGCTTGCAGCGACCTTTTCAGCAACCTCTTGTTGTGCACGAAGGGTCACCACCGTCTTTGCGCTGAATTCATTTGCTGGTGATACGGCGAACACAATTGCCGTAACAGGAACACGAAATACCTCTCCGTCAAGGGCCGCTGCGGATGGTGTCGTCACGATTGCAACAACATCACCGGGCATCAGCGAGGGTGGAAATGTTCCGTCCTCCATTGCTGTAGCTATAAGGGCTTCTCCCTCGCGCAAGACCTGCTCGCTCCTTTGCAGTGCAGCCCGCGCAATCGGACCAGCTACCACATCTGACGTCAGCACCGACCCACTCATTGTTGGTCGAAGTTCCGCAGCGACGAACTGATCCTTGATGTCTTGGTCAACATCAACCACAAACAGATCTGAATCAGTAATCGAGTAACCGGCAGGTAGGTCACGCACAACACCAATTACTTGGGTGGTGCTACTTCCTGCTTGACGAAGCCAGAATGCACCAACAACGCCACCAGAAATCAAGATGAGACCAATCAGGACCTCAAGTCGAAACGATCGTTTGCGTCGTGGATGACTCCCGTCAGAAATATCAGTACTCCCGTCTGACGGCTGACGCAGATGTGCGAGTTGATCGGACATAAGGAAACCTCCCGATGAAAATTGCGACGGGGATGCCGCAGTTGCTGTTGCACAATCAGCGTGCATGGCGCGCGTCATGTGTGGCTGGCGAAAGTACGGAGGGCAGTTCGGAATTACCAGTCAGCCCGTAACCTTGTGGGCGATGTCAACAATCCCCGACGTGCTCCCCACATCAAACGAACCATGTTGGTGTGGTAGCGGACGCAAGTACAAGCGTTGCTGTAAGGGAACTGAAGGACGTATTCGTCCTGGTGTTGTGAGCCCTATGCGAACAGTTCCTTCGCATATCGCGCGCCCTCCATACGCCGACACCGGAATTGTTCCGCACTCAAACGAGGGTCGCATCAAGGCACCTGAAGTGATCGAACGCATGCGACATGCAGGTGCAGTGGCAAAAGAAGTGTTACGACTGGCTGGTGAAGCAGTGAAGCCCGGTGTCACCACCGATGAAATTGATGTGTACGTGCATGACTTGTGTGTTGAACGCAATGCGTACCCAAGCCCGCTCAACTATCACGGGTATCCAAAGAGTGTGTGTTCAAGCGTGAACGAAGTGATCTGCCATGGCATTCCTGACTCACGCGTATTGCAAGATGGCGACATCTGCAACTTGGACGTCACTGTGTATATCGATGGTGTTCATGGCGATACCAATGCAACGTTCCCAGTCGGAACTATTTCTGAAGAAGACGCAGCTCTTATTCGTGTGACTGAAGAATGCATGTGGCACGGCATTGAAGTTGTGAAACCCGGTGTTGCAATCAATGAGATTGGTCGTGCAATTGAAGTGCACGCAAAGAAACACAAATACGGTGTGGTGCGCGCATTTATCGGACACGGAATCGGTGAGAACTTCCACACCGACATCCAAGTGCTGCACTATTACGACCCGCGCAACAACATGATCTTGCATGAGGGGATGACGTTCACCATCGAACCAATGATCACCCTGGGCTCATGGCAGCACAAGATGTGGGATGACGACTGGACTGCAGTCACCGCCGATGGAAAGCGCACTGCACAGTTTGAGCACACACTCGTTGTGACTGCAGACGGATTTGAAGTGCTGACTGGTGGAGATGGTGCTGCTTCACCGCGTGCGCCCTGGCTTCGGTAAAACCAACGTTTGCCTCTAGCGTGACACTAATGAACGACTTGCAAGGCGACGATCGGTATCTGTCGTTCACTCGTGATGAATGGGCGGTGCTTCGTGCCGCTACTCCACTTACCATTCGTGAGAGAGACCTCGAACAACTTCGAGGTATCAATGAAAACATCGAACTCGATGAAGTAGCCGCTGTTCATCTTCCACTGACGCGACTTCTTAACTTGTACGTCAGCGCGACGCAAAATCTTCACAAAGTGTCAGCGACGTTTCTTGGTGCAATGTCACCAAAGGTTCCGTATGTGATCGGAATTGCAGGAAGTGTGGCTGTTGGTAAAAGCACGTTTGCTCGTATTTTGCAGGCACTTCTTGCACGGTGGCCAGAACACCCAAAGGTAGACCTTGTCACTACCGATGGTTTCTTGTTTCCCAACCATGTGTTGGAAGACCGTGGCATCATGAACCGCAAGGGTTTTCCCGAGAGTTACGACACCAAGCGATTGCTGCAGTTCTTGCGCGACTTAAAGGCTGGTTGTCCTGTGGTTCAAGCGCCGGTGTACAGCCACGTGGTGTACGACATTGTTCCAGAAGACCACATAGAGGTACGCCAGCCAGACATTTTGATTCTCGAAGGACTCAACGTGTTGCAGGTGGGTGGCGAATACGACGAATTTGTGTCTGACTACTTTGACTTCTCTATTTATGTTGATGCCGAAGAGACCGACATTCAGAAATGGTATGTCGAACGATTCTTAACTCTGCGGGAAACCGTGTTCAAGAACCCAGACAGCTTCTTCAAAAACTATGCACACCTCACCCATGAAGAGGCAATTCAGACCGCACAAGGTATTTGGCAACACATCAACGGTAAGAACCTGGTGGAAAACATCGCCCCCACTCGTGATCGTGCATCATTGATCGTAGAAAAAGGCAATGATCACCGCGTGAATAATGTCTTCTTGAAGCGTTTATGATTGCGGCATGCGCAAAATAGCGATTGTTGTCGCAGTACTAGCCCTGGCTTCCTGCTCATCTGATTCATCATCGTCTGATACCACCGCTGCCACCGACTCAACTGCTACGACAGACACCGTGGTCGACACCACTACGGCGCCTACTGATTCCGTTCCATCTGCAACATCGTCTTGGAAGGTTGTTCCGAGCGCGAAAATGCCTTCCACGACACAAGATGTTCCGTATCAGGAAGGAATGGAAAGCAAAGTCCCAACCGACGGCCAGTATTGGGGTTTCATGTCCATCATTCATGGCTCATCAACGCCCGCTGCTGTTGCGACATTGGTGAAGTTGTATGCCAGTGAAGCGTGTTATGAATACGCCGAACAGACATTCCAAGCACCTGAAGACATGTGCACTAACGATTACGGCGTTGTCGATTATCCACGTGCACTCGCAACGTTGGCTAACGACGCTTATGTCAGCGTAATTACCGAATACGGATCCGAGTCATGGCCCACAGAGTCGTATGAGATTTCTGCATCTGATTTACAGAAGTTTGTTAACGATGAATCAGTGGAAGGTAAGCCCAGCAAGTACGACTACGTGCCCTATCCTTACCTCTTCACGATTACTGATGGAAAAGTGACACGTGCCGAACAAGTCTGGGTGCCGTAGACCCTCATCTATGGAGCGCGTTGAGGTAGTTGTACACGGTGATTCGTGACACCGCCATTGCATCTGCAACGTCTTCAACGGCACGACGCAAAATGAATGCACCGTTTTGATCTAATAGGCGAATCGCACGTTGTTTATCGTGGCGCGACAACTTGTCGAGTGGTGCACCAAGTTCATGCTCTACTTGTTCGATCAATCGATCAAGTGCTCCGTGCAGTCGCGGTAAACGAACAGCGGCAATGATCTCGCCTTCCCACTCGAGCGCAATGTCCATCACTTGCGCATCATCGACAGACACCAAGGTCGCACCAACAGCACTGAGGATCGGCCCAACAGCGCGAATCAGCGGATGATCCGGGATGTCGTTCACGAACGAGGCTCCACATGAACATTCACGTGCGTTGCACCATTGCTATAGGCCGCATCAAGGAGTGCCTTCACTGCATCCCCCACTGCTGACGCCATGGTTTCAAATGATGAGCCGAAAGGCCCCACATCCACACTCAGTCCGAGCGCTTCCACGGCAGCGATCGCAGCGGTGACATGACGACCTGGTTCACCTTCAATAAATGGTTCGATGGTGAACTCAACGACGGTGGTTGTGCTCATGGCACGATTCTTACGAACTGACGGAGACGGGGCAAAACCAGAGCAACGCTGTCGGGCAGGAAAGGCTTTGCGGACAGCCAAATATCAAGCTCTTCGGCACTGACCCAGTGGGCTTCAGTGATCTCATCGTCGGTGAATTGGAATGGCCCGTTGTCGACCACCACGTAACAC
>Ga0169931_10009271_pt1 | contig 14230 bp, 11 predicted proteins | sample Kivu_15m_20L_FD_129675 | JGI IMG/M metagenome (GOLD analysis project Ga0169931, IMG submission 129675) | Freshwater microbial communities from Lake Kivu, Western Province, Rwanda to study Microbial Dark Matter (Phase II) - Kivu_15m_20L... | ecosystem: Environmental > Aquatic > Freshwater > Lake...
AAACCTACGATTGAAAATTTGACAGAAAGTTCATTTTTGATGGCTTAATTTAACTACATTCTTCTTGAAATTTTATTGTGATGAGACTATAAAACGTATAAAGTTCAGTCATAAATGTCTAAAGAGTCATTTTTTAGCAAATATCGTATAATATGATGTAACAAAAATATTTATTTTTTAAAAACTCATATATTTCTGTACTCTTTTATTTGTTTTGTTTTTATCTTTGTACTATGATTACATGACATAATAGTTTACCTTTGAGAAAGAATGATATTTTTATATTAAGTATTAATCTCATGATAAAGCACTAAAAGCTCGAGGGCACTAAATTCCGAAGTTTCAACTTCATCAGAAGTATCGGGTAGGGAGCTTGGGCAAGAGTTTATGAGTGCGTTGATGAGCGAGATGACTCATTTGTGGCCATCAAAGTTGTGCCTAAAAGCTTGATAAAAAGGACTCCTAAACTATAGGAACTCGTGCAGACTTAAATTCAGGTGCTCAGACAGTGCAAAAATGAAAATGTGATCAGATTTGTCGACAATTTTAACTCTGATCAGAGCGTCTTTATTGGCATGGAGTATTGCAACGGAGGCGATCTTTAAGCTTATTTGTAAAAGAAAAAAAGATTAGCTGAAGACTAAGCCACTGGCTTTTTAAAGCAAATTTTGAACGGTTTTAAAGGACTTCACGAGGTCAATGCCATGCACAGAGACTTCAAATCCGCTAATGTTTTGCTACATAATGGGCAGTGTAAAATAGCTGATTTGGGCTTTGCTAAGCAAATGACAAGAAGCGTTACAGGCACAATTCTGGGCACAAGTCTTACGATGGCTCCTGAGCTTCTTTAGTAACGATCATATGGGTACTAAGCTGACATCTGGTCAGTAGGAGTCGTGTACTACCAGCTTCTCTACGCCAGATATCCTTTCGTCGGTGCCAATGATCCACTGATCTTAAAAACTATTAAGTAAAGAAAAGTGCCTGATTTCGGAGGAGTCAATATTTCCGAAAATGCCAAAGACTTCATAATAAGATGCCTGACATACAATCCTAGATAAAGAATTCAATGGAAAGAAATCTACGATCATCCTTTGATCAAATAGCAACCAAAAATAATGTATGGTTTAATGTCAAAACTGAAAGTAAACGACAATAAAAATTTTTATGATCAAGTCGAGATGAAAGTTAACGAAGGCATGATGTACCCCTAGAAGCGGCCTTAGGGAGTTTTCAAGCGAAGATAGTAAGCTTCTGATGTGAAACCTCAAGTGATGTAGCAACAAAAAATGTAAGAAATGAAAAAATAAGCTGAAAAAAAGAAAAAGATTCAATAAGCAATAGCTGAGTACGAGAAAGCTTACCTTAATAAAAGAAACAATATTATGTTTATTTTCAAGCACGTGACGCCATACATCTACAACCTTTACAATATAAATGCAAACCACGGCATTACTTTGTTCATCATCAGCAAAAAGGCATACCATGATATGAGGGATCTCAATAATAAAATTGTGGCTAAAAATAATTTTTTGAACCTGACTCCTTATTTTAAAGAATTTACAAGCAGCGACAAGTATACCGAACTAGCTGATCTGATTTCTTGTGACCAAGAAATCGTACTGGCTCAGATATATTCATACAAAGAAGACATTCAAAGTTGCAGTCAGGATATTAAAAACGAGTTCGATTTATAAAAGATAGCAAACAAAAACTGGAAAGCTTTCGTGAAGGATCAAGTTGACCAGTATGAGTTCCAGCTAGGATAAGCCCTCGATTACGTCAAAGATAGACACAAAAAGAACGATATCATCAAGGTCATCTAAGCTCTAAATTACTTTAAAAACAACTCAGACAACGCTAATATCGAAGAATTCGACAAACAAATCTAGCTGATTGATTACGAAATCAGCGAAAGTAAGATCAAAGACCGATTGATGAGCTTGCTTAAGTGGTAGTGATTAAGACATCATCATTTAATTATTTTTTTATTTAGATTTTAAATTGAGCAATATAATTATATCGTTGCTTTTTACCTTGTAATGTCAATCGCTATGAAAAAATTCGAAACCGAAATGTACACGAAAAAACACTACCAGAGGCTCTTATCAGCGAAGAGCACGATAAAAACATTTAAATAGTAACCTATTGATCGTTCAAATTTATGTTCGAGATCAATAAACTCTCAAGATTGTTTCGAGTACTGCCTTACCAATCACAACTTATACACTAAACTCAATCAAATATGGAAGAAAAAGTCATAAAAATCCTAGAAAAATAAGAAAAGTCGTAGCAAAAATACTTCGAAAAGCATTAGTATTACGAATCCAGATAGTATTATAGCTCAAAATTTTCGTATTTCTAACAAACTTTTATAGATACATAAGTGTAATCCTCGAAAATAAATCAAAGATAGGAAAAAATCTCTGAAAAAACTGACGAATCTTACTCGAAAACATAGTATTAAAGATAGTAATAGATACGATTAAATATTGCTGGATGAGTACAGAACGATTCAGGCTTAGAATCATAGTTATCATGGAAGAAGAAAACTTTCAAAAAGGCCTTTGTCTTCTTATGTTAACAAATCTGGATCAGGATTATAATTGATAAGGCCTGAGATTTAATAATGATAGATGATATACTGATAATGTGATAATTGCATTTTTCCATAGGAAATCGAGATCATTATTTGACTGCTTCAACTTTGGCCTATATAGCTTATTATTGTTCAGTTTTTCCCATCAAGTGAGCCTTCTGTTCTTCAAGCAGCTTCTTGGCAGGCTTAATGCCGATTATTTCTCCGTATCCTACAGTTCTAGCTAAAAATATGAGTACTTTCCTTAATCTCTGATGGTGAATCGACCCAAACTGGGCATAAATTCGTATTTCTACAAGCATACTGGTCTCAGACTCTGAATAGATTGAAAAGTACCTTGACGACACAGACACCTTTTTAGCCGCTTTTAAGGAAAGATGCAGCCACTTTTTTTTTAGTCTGTTTGTCGATTCTGGCTGAAACTTCACCGATTTATATTTCTTCCGTGATAGAATGCATATGCATGACGCACTCATAGCCCGAAGAAACTAACTTCTTTTGTTCAGGAAGCTCTAGAATTGTTATATTAGCTTTGAACTAAGCTGACTCTTGGCAGTAGTTCATATTATTACAGATGATACTGCCTCTCTCCATGGCCAATTACTAGCCTCGAACTTTAAGCTTCACGTTTTCGCCTGCACAAGCGAAAGGAAGTCTTTCGTCCTTGGCGTTGAAAATCTACTTGATGACTATCTGACTTCTCTAGGGTAGAATCGTTATAGTTTGATCCTCAATTATGGTACCAGATTCGATTTTTCCGTATACATAGATAGTTCCAGCCTCTTTAAATTTGTCGATGACTGGAATTCTCAAAGGACCCGAAGGATTGCGCTCAGGAAGATGAATCTTGTCTAAGTATTCAATCAGACTTGGACCTTTGTACCAGGGATTTTCGAGACGAGTATGAATGTTGATGTTTTAGATCGAGTCAAGAGGAATGAAAGTCACGTTATGGAATCCACAGCTGTTCTAAAGGTATGGAGTCACTGTGTTCTTAATATACTAAAAACGAGTTTGACTGAAGTTTGAAAGCGCCATTTTGGTGACACCAACGAAGAGTTAAGTAACTCCAAGGGCTTTTGCTAACATAGCATGTTCCTTTGTCTGGCCGTCTCTTTCAAAACCGGCTTAGAACTCACCTTCTTTTGAAGAAATGATCAGTAAAGCAACGTCTGCCTGACAAGCTCCCATGATCATGTTGGGCACGTAGTTTTTGTGACCTGGTGCATCGAATAGAGTAAATCTGTTGTTTTCAAGAGTAAAGTTAAGCTTAGCGCATTCTCTGGTCTTGCCATCTATTCTCTCTTCGGGAATCACGTCAGAGATACCGGCCTGCTACCAAGAGGCCATCTTGTTGTTCTGGGCGTCTTGCTTGGTCTTGGCCAATTCTTGTTCGTCGACTTACTTGAGCTACTTGATGATGTTGCCAGTTAGAGTTGATTTTCCTGAATCCACATGACCGATGAAGACGATATTAATGTTCTGTTTTCTCAAAATCTACAGATTAATATAGCTTTGTCCCCAGTCTGTTGTCCAGAGTTTCTGTAAATTGATCTCAGGGTCACCCTGACGAATCACAACTTTTTACTTTTCCTAAACAGGTTTCAGTTTGATTTATTGTTGTGGTTTGGGAGGCTGAGGCTGTGCATTAGCTTTTTTTATTTTTTTCTTATCGAATTCTCCGCTATTTTTCTTTTGACAATAGTTAAGCTGTTTCTCGTAGAGCTGGAAACCTACTGAGTTGTTGGGAATCAGAATACTGTCTTTCCAGTACTAGTAAGCTTACCAGGTAGGTACCTGATAGCAGAAGACGTAGCTATTGATGTACAAAAGGAAATCGTCGATGAACCTAAGGTAGGCATCTTACTGTTGATCAGTCCATTTTTCATCGATGATCTATCTTAGTTCGGTCAGGTTGATGCTCATACCATAGAAGAACTATTGGATCTGTGGGAACATGTACCACTGCCCATCGGGCTCATTGAAGAAAAACAGAGATGTTTCCTGAGCAGCTGTGTTTGCCGAGTAGTCCCCCACTGCCTGCTGCTCTCCGTTCGCTCCACTCTGCGAGGGATCGACACTCATCAACAATCAAATTTATAATGTCCTCAAACTTTCAAATAGCATTTAAAGAAAGTTAAGATAAAAGAAATTATTTCCTGATAAATTTCGATAAAAAGTATTTAAAAAAAGAATTTTAAAGTATATGAAGTGACTTAATAGGCTAGCTTGTTATATACTACCTTTGCAGCAATAATTATAAATGAGCGAACTCTAATAAGAAAAACTCAGGCATCTTCCTCAATAGACTTCAGATTCAATACCTTCTTTTTTGCTCAAAACATACGAAATACTTTAAGTAAGGATGTTTTTATGCAGACGAATGCCTACAGTGACATCATTTCTTGGACCAAGAATGGATAGGGATTCATCGTGAAGAAAACTAAAGAATTTTCAGAAAATGTGCTTCCTATTTACTTTAGACATAGCAATTATACGTCTTTTGTCAGACAGGTAAGTATTTTTTAAGTCAGCTTAATATGTATGATTTCCACAAAACTCGACAAGAAAATCACTAAAATGCCTTCAAAAACATGATGTTCAAGAAAGGTCATAGGTAATACATCAAATGATTCAGATATCTACTTAAGGATATCCAAAGAAAAGACTATAAAAAAAATAAAGAGCACACTCGATAGTTTGACAAGATGATTGACAAACCTAAAGAACACAAACATGAAAGAGGTATATCAAGCTAAAAGAAAACAGATAATAGTGCATTTTAGAGATTGCTTTCTATGAATTAAGAAGTTTAAAGAAAGGCAGTTGCTTTGGCTGAAATCAAAAAAATACCAAACGATCAAACTACTTTGCTCGAGCTCATAGATTTGCTTTTTTAGTCGAAGAAACTACAAAAAGCACTTTTTATGAGCACTCAGGGCAGCATAAAAGAGTCAACAACATAAAATCAACTCACAATAAAGAAAGAAAGCAAAAGAGAGCTGGCAAGTACCGAAAGCAAAGCAACCTCGCTTGATAATGTAAAAGAATCGCTTCCAACCTGTCAGACTCTGTTTCCTACCTTACAAACTTGATAAAAACTATATCTTTTGTCTTTAAAATTAAAGCTCATTATATGTTTTAAACTTTTTTGTTAGATTTGAATGACCTATCACTCATTTCACTCTCTTTTGATTTATTTGTCGTTGGCGATCGCGTTTTCTTCAAATATTCCAAGCATTTGTGTCTTTTCGACTCTAATTGAATGTAGTAGTACAGAAGAGTGAAATGTTGTTCGAGATGGAATTCAACAGCCTTTCTCTTGATGAGCGCAGACAAGTAAAGAGCACCTTGATACTGTTCGTTATATAGCCAAAGCTGAGCCAAAAGCAATACGAATTGCAGAGGTTGACTTTATATTGGTAGAATTACTATTCGAGGAATGGCAAGAATGACACCAACAAGTGAATAATTAAGTAATAAGCCCAGTAGTGACTCCATAGAGTAGTTTCTTTGCCGTTGTCTCTGAGAGCTTGAATAGTTTGCTTGAGAGGGATGAAAGTGGTGAGAGTCAGATATATGAGTGTGGACAGCATATGTGGTACGATTCTTACTTATATATTACAAACATATATTTTGATATGTATCGAGAACCAAGCTACTTAGACCTCGATTAATAGCTATACCCTACTCTCACTCTTTTCAAAGAAATCATCATCGATAGTCCTCAGGATCATTTTCATAGGGAGTTGTCATAAAGAGTTGCATATGATTCACATAATAGAGTCATCGAGCTTACATAAGCTCTAAAAAGTTGTTTACTTCCATGTAAAAAAAGTTTTTATTTAGACTACAAAAATGTTTAGGTTTTGGAGATTTATGTGTATGACCCAATTACTTAAAATTATGAGTTTTTAAGCTATTTTCATAATCAAAGTATTACCCTCGGATAACAATTTTTACAGCTAGACACTCTATTTTTCAGAATAAAGAGGCCTTAAGAGCATCCGCATTCTTCTGACGAATAAGCCGCTGAAGCCGAATAGGAATAAGAAGAAGAGGCATAAGAGTAAGAGCCCGTCTTTGAAACTCAAGCAGCTGGACCAAGCATAAAATCTAAAAAGCGAAGAACTATAAAAGAGATGCTGATAGTGGTCGACAAGTTCAGAAAATGGCAGTCATCTTGCAAAGGCTCCATGCAATAATACGCAGAAATGATGGGAATCAGCTGTAGGACTCTAGAACTCTATCTTCAGAATGTTAAACTCGGAGAAAAATATGGTTTTAAGTTCCAGGAAAAGTTAGATTGTAAGTTGAGCGAACTTCAAAAGTTTCTGAAAGAAAAAAGCGCGGTAAAGAAGAAGCAATAACTAGCGATGCTAGCCAAACTGAAAAATTACTTCAAATGAAACATTTTTTAATACACTCATTCATCTCTTATCATCATTTACATTATTCTATATCAATTTTTGATTAGTTTGATCTTTTCGAATGAAATCTGATACTCTTCGTGTGTATAGCTTTATAACCGTTATTTTTAAGAATAGATGCTAAACAGTCTAAGCATGCACAAAAAGAATAAAACTCTTTCGCAGCCTAACCAAAGCTATCTTTAAGCATAAAAGTAAAACCTGACTTCAGGGCTCTTTGATCACAATAAAAGCGCCATCTAACACGGTTCGAACTTTGTATCACCTACATTTCAGAATAACAATATTTCGCTAAAAGATGCTATTTATCGATAAAGTAATAAGCAAAATTATGTTTCAGTTAATCTGAATCTGAAGTAAGCAGTCAAGCAACAAGTTGATTGGGAAAAATAGTACAAACTGATGGAAAATAAATTGTACCAGCACTATTAGAGTAAAAAATATTGGAAAAAGTTGTAAAAGCTTTTAAGTCAGTAAGGAGTCGATGCTTTGTTTGCGTGGAGCTAAGCTATTGAAAAGTACAGCGGAGTCAAGCAGTAAGGATAAAAGCATCGAGACGAAAACAGAATACTCAAAGAATACAACGAAAAGCTTAAGGCACAGATAGGGCAGTTATAAAACTAACTGTAAAAAACAGTCAAGTAATTTTCTTAAGGCAAGCAAAAGATGACAGCTCTGGAAGCTTAGATCCAGCAAGATAAGAATTAAACGAGACTTTTATCCCAGAAAAAATGCAAAGGATGCTAGTTTTTAGCCGAAAAAGAAAAATAGTACAGCGAGTTGTTTTCAGTCAACAAAAAACAAAAGATAGAGCTCGATAAATTCCGCTCATAATCTTAGGAAAGCAAGAATAATCTAACCGATATGAAAGGTCAACTTGCGAAAATGCAATAAAAGTATCAAAATCTTATGTATCTAAAGGAAGAGGTGGACAAGAAAAATCAAAAAATGACTGAAAAAGAAAAGTAATGGCAGATGCAAAAAGAGAAAATGGGAGCATAGTAACAGCAAGCTACCCGATTGCATATTGAGCTAGAACACACTAAATAAAAGATTTATCAGATTGAAAAAAATAGTAGTAAAATATAGTAAAAATATAAAAGAGAAATCAATTAGCTCAGACAAGAACTAGAAGCACTTGAAAACGAAAAAAATGTAATTTCTGAAAGTTATTAAAAAATTAAAATAGAAATGAACTAACTCAAACCGAAGCTACTGAAGATGGGTCATCAACTTTAAGATACAGAAACACAGATGAGTCTCAAGGAAGCTGATCTAGTAGAAATTAGAAAAAGACACAACTAAGCTATATAAAATGAACTTAATAAACGCAGGGAAGCCGAAGCTACAGTTAGAAATTTACAGCAAAATTCAAAGGAACTTGTAGATAAAATAGCAGAAAAAGATTAATAAATTGCAAAAGTTTATGCTCTTTTGGAAGAATCAGAACGATCAAAAATTTAAAAAGAACATATAATGACCGATGAACGCAAAAAATTTGCATAAATAAAGAAATAAATTTAAGAAAAAGATATTTTGATTGAAAAACTGCAACGAAAAATTAAAGAAATCTAAGAATAGATGCTTGTGAACAGTGGTAAAAAGATCAAAACAAAAAATCATCACAGCAACACAGAGTAATCTCTGAGTCGCAGAGTGGCAAGCACAATAAGCTAAATGCATCAAATGTTACTAATATTCAAAGAATAAGATGAATCCTTGCCCCGTATGAGAAGGGTTCTCGACTACTCATAATAAAGATAAGGTTCATATTGCTTGAATTAACGAAAACTAGGATAGATGGTTAGTGAATTAAAACTCGTTCTAAACAGATATACTTATTTGCTAAATGAAAACGATACTTTAAAGCAAAGTATTGAAAATTACTTGGGTTTAGAGTAGGAAAACGTGTTACTTAGAAGAAATGTATAGCTTAAATAGCAGGCTCTTAGTTGTTTGGTTGGATTGACTCCTCAAGATCTTAAAGACAGTGTGTGCAATTTGCTTATGATAGTGTAAAATTTGAGCAGTTAACAAGAATAAAGCAGTTAATAGATGTAAATGAGGATAGAGTAGCTCAAAGAAGAAGGACGTAGGTGGATGGAAAATCATATTTGGATGTAAAATCGACTCAGAAAGCTTTAGTAGGAGAATGAAGAACTTAGACGCAAACAGGGTATAAAGACTAATGCCAAGAAGGTTGTTACAGATTATGACTCAAAATAAATCAGAAATCGAAACGATATACGCAGAAAATACAACTTTGATTGAATATATGCATTTTTATCAAGTATTTTTAACTTTTATGACTTATTATGTATCATCTTAAATGATTTATCATACATTTATAGCATAAAATTAACTTAAAAATATATAAATTTTGCATCAAAATGAAAATCGCTATATTCTTCTGCATCCTAACTCTTTCTTTCGGCATATTTTTACCTGAAAGACTCCGAATAGTCGACTCAAACGCTAAGAATAAAAACTTTTTAGTTCGAGGCAACCTCCCAATCGATCAAGAAAGATTCCAGATAAAATAGCTAAAGGGAAATCTTACTCAATTAACAGGACTTTAGTAATACAGATTAGTTGTCTACAGCTTCATCAACTTTTTGACTGCTAAATAAACAAGAAATCGATACATTTAATAAAAGTTTTTCAAAAAAAACAAAAAAGCCGGAGAATACAGGCATAAATTGGTCCTAGGGTCGTTGACTAATCCAGAAAAGTATGCAGATTGGATGAGCAGTGCTATAATTTCAACTGGACTTGGAAATGACGACTCAATGGTTGAATTTTTGACTTAATTGAGATAAGAAATGACTTCAAGCAAAAATACCATAGTTTACATACATTGTAGTGCAGGATTCGACAGAACTGGACTAGTTTCAGGTGCCTATAGAATGACTTATCTTGATATTAGCTATCAACAAGTGATGGACGAAAATATGAACGTTATAAGGCCTACAAGAAATCATATGCATTTCAATGCTTTTAACGGATTACAGTGGTATTGTATGAGCATAAGAGACCAAGAAGAATGTGTCTGGAATGATAAATGAATCAATATATTAATCACTCTAAAAATTAAAAAATCTGTTTTTATGAATGAAGAGTGTTTATTGTGTATTTTTGCTATGATGGCAGCTATTACTATAATTTTATTAGAATGATCGAGCAATACCAGTCTTAAACGATGGGTCAGATGATCCCTCGAAGCGCAGGCGAGTCCAAGCATACTCATAACTTGTAGCAAGTGAGTTTAAGGGAACTCAAGTTGCGCAACAACGAGACCGAACAAGCCATCAAAGCAGTCCAGGCACGTATCAACTACATGAAAACAAAATAATAGCGTACTGTTAAAAAAGTTATGAATGTAAAGCGAAAACTGACATCTCTCTAAAATGTCAAAGCTAAGGCCAGATAGATGAAAGAAGTTTAACAGTAGGTAATCAAATTTTTATTCAGGAAAAGAGGAAAGCTTAAGAAAGTCAGTCAAGAAAAGCCGAATTCAACAAACTTATTAAAGATCATCTAAAGTATAACAAAAAGATAGTGATGACTCTCATGAGTCATAAAGTAGGTGAATAGACAAGAGCTTTCAAGTAAAAACAGGACGTATTTTGAGTTTTATTCAGCAATTGCAAGTTTTGACTCAAGTTCAGCGTTAAAATTTGAAAGATGATAATGCATAGAAAGCAAACAAGGTAAGACTTGAACACATTGATGCTCATTAAAAACGAAAACTTTATTTTTTGGACAAACTGCAACAATTCAAACAATTTAAATAGCAAAAATTGAGAGAATAACTCAAGGAGAGGGAACGCCAAGAAAGTATGATCAGCGATCTCTAATAAAAATAAAGAATGTTGCTCGAAAGGCTTAGTATGTCTTAAAAGTTCAGAATGAAGTGTCAACAAGAATATTAAGAAGCAAGGGCTAAATACCATTCTTTCTATGAGGCTTCAAGAAACATCAGCCGTGCCTAATCTCCTGATAATGAGGGGAAAGCTGACATCTTTATATCTTGATATTGACTACTTTGTCTAAAAACAAAAAAAAAATGAGTTTTTCAAATAGATTTATTAAATACTTAGAAATCTTAAAAGCAACTTGATTTGATTCTTTGATTGATTTTTAGTGCGGGTGCCGTTGCATTCATTTAATAACATGAGTCAAGGTTGGGGCTTTTAAGGTCAACAGAAAAAACTAGACACAAAACAAGTGATCGACAAGAAAAAAGACGCTTTCTGGTAGATGGCAAACTAGAACGTGATCGTCGTACCTGATGTAGACGCTTAAACTGAAGCCATCCAAGCTGATGTTTCTAATCCGATGGGCGCACAGGTATAACAATTAGTCGACTTTTACAACTTGCAAATCGAAACACGTAAGAGCACCTTGCCAAGTGCAGAGTAGGGAGTCGATTTGAGTCTTATGCTTGGAATGATACGAACTAATGAAGAAGTGCAGGAACGTGACGAGCCTTGGTAGTTTTCAAAGTTGAAAACAGAAGTCTATGAATTAGTATCAAAACTCAATAGACCTCTTTGATCGTTAAAGCATCTTTTGCTATATACTCTTAAGCGATTTGTTGTATATCCATATCTCAGTAGGGTATGCATATGATGACTTTTTGAGCTGTAAACTTCAATCTTTCTCAGTATTTTTCTTCATTTTTGTTACAATTTTAGTCAAAATTTGATAAGCTTTGATAGTTATATAGGCGATCTAGGAATAATTGCGTGTGCGATGGGATATTAACTTTAAATTTAAAATTTAAAGCATCCTTTCGAATGTCCACATAATTAACAGAATTCCTTCTTAGACTCACCTTCCGCTAACTTTAACCAACACCAGCGGCCATACCTACATGCACCTTAAGCTCAGATCAACTCTTTAGCCACATATATACGACTCTCAACGCACAACACAACCATCGATGTCACAAGACTCACAAATCGTCTTTATGTAGCGATGATACTGGTACCCCTCTGATGTCACCTGTGCGATGTAATTGCAAAAAATCACGTTGTTTAAAGCTCTACTGCGAATGTTTTGCCAGGGGTACTTATGGTCATATGCAGGAACTTTTTGCAAAGATTGCAACTGTGTCGATTGCCACAACAACTAAAGATACGCCTAAGAACGGGCTAGGGCTATCGACTAGATGTTGATGAAAACCACGCCTAGTTTTGGACCTAAAAATTCTTCGGGAAAGGGTTGTAACTGCAAAAAAACAGGATGTATCAAGAAATATTGCTAATGCTACAACTCAGGTAAAACATGCAACTAGTTTTGTAAATGCACTGACTGCAAAAATCACTAATGATCATATGATTTATTACTATTTTCATATTTGTCTGTTAGTCTATCGATATCATGAATATTCTATTTTTTTATTCATATTTATGATATGATTAGTATACTTGACAGCATCAGCTCAAATCAAATGGACTAAAAACTTTCTCTTAGGAGTTTTTTGGTGACTTGGACGAACGGAAATTCTCTAAAAATGGTTCTTTTCTGTCTTCTTAGCGGTAGAACATCACTTCTTAGTCGCTATCACTGCTTTCGTCTTGTGGATTGAATCCTTGGAAACGTTCCCAACCTTGATTGGCTTTAGGCAAATCTCTATAAAAATCGTCTTAATTGACGTCTTTTACCATATTTTGACGTTTGGTACCCTAGGCGTAGCTTTTCTAAATACTTTTGTCTATGACTCTCCATGGAGAATAAGGCGAAGATTAATTCTAAAGGTTAGTGTTGTTCATTAATGGCTCAGCTGCTCTAGTAGCAAGGCTTATCACTGGCTAAGTTTCGTACACAGTTCCTGGTCTTGAATCGTTGACTTTCGGTTTGTTTGAAGGGTTAACAGCTTTTGTTGGTTGAAAAGTTGCTGGGTTTACTGCTTTACTTTAGTGAAAAGTGGCAGGGCTTATAACTTTGCTCGACTGAACTGTCGCTATACTGTGAAAATAAGGCTGAGCTTAGCTTTGGCTTTGACTTCCTGCGTGATTAGGGCTGACTGACGAACCCTTATTATTTCCGTTACCTTCTTTATCAAATATTTTTCTTCTTTTTTGTATCCTACTGTTATCTTGGTTAACAGGTGAATGATTTCTCTGATTCTGTACATTATTCTCGCCAAAATGAATATTTGAATAATTTTCGTTCGGATTCGTGACTATCGAGCTATGCTATGAGCCCCTTAAAAGATGAATGCTATGTTCTGAACCCTTGCTGACCTGAACACTGTTTCTATTGCCTTTATCTTGTGTTACTTATATCATCTTTTTCTTTTGTGTTTTTTCCTCTAGCTGTAGCTACAAGTGATGAATCCAGTCTACATATTCTTTCTCTTTTATACTAAATTCATTTATTTTGTTATTGAGTTTTTGCTACATCGCAGTGACTTGCGCAATCATTTTGTTCTATACTGCCTTGAAGCCTTACGCTAGTCTATTGATTTATTTTTTATAGTTTTATTCGATATTTTTCAAAGATTATGCATAGTTTTTCTTCACTTTTGCAATACCAGCTTAGTCAAACTTCTTGCTCAACTTACTTTAAATCTTTTTCTCGAAATTATCACCAAGTTTGTCAACTATTTTCTTAGTTTCCCTTACAATTATTTGTATTTTCTTTTCGATTACCATCAAAATATGCTGTGAATGTGCTTCTGATGGGGCGCTCTTACCGAAAGCGTTGCTATCGTTGGTCATGGAGCCTAAATTATTTGTCTGTTGTTAAAGATGTCTAATTTTTTGACTGAGAACTTGCAATTATTAGTGTATTATTTCGTTAGTAGGTTTTTGATGGCGAGCTGAGGGAGTGTGACTGATCGACGAGTCTTATTCGTCGAATATAATAACGTTTAGGTTCGATTTTTCCATCGTTACTTTAATTCAAATATTAAAGCTTATACACTCTGTACATAACAGCTTCAAATTATCTTAATTCACTTATAAATGAAAAAATTTTTATTAAAAAATTAAAAATTCAATAAAAATCGATTTTTTCTTAAAAAATTGTATTCTTAACATCTTTTATATGTAAGAGTATCTCCTTTGATATGTAATCGGATCCCTTATTATTTATTCGTTGTTTTATTAATAACAACATGGATCAACAATCGTTCAAATTGTCCCTGGCCGCACAGCATCATATATCTTCATTCGATTTCGCTCTCAATGAA
>Ga0169931_10009272_pt1 | contig 14230 bp, 13 predicted proteins | sample Kivu_15m_20L_FD_129675 | JGI IMG/M metagenome (GOLD analysis project Ga0169931, IMG submission 129675) | Freshwater microbial communities from Lake Kivu, Western Province, Rwanda to study Microbial Dark Matter (Phase II) - Kivu_15m_20L... | ecosystem: Environmental > Aquatic > Freshwater > Lake...
AACAACTTTAACAGCCTGCGACAGCAAGGCATTTAACATTTAACGTCCAAATTTTGATACTAAAATGACAGACAATACCCCATCCCCATCCAATTCCGAAGATGAAATCGATCTCCGCGATCTCATCCTCCCCCTTTGGAAATCCCGTAAGCAAATCCTCCTCATCGCCACCATCTGTGGTATTTTGGGTGGAATCATTGGTTTCCTGACGCCTGCTACCTATACCGCAAGCAGTACTTTTTTGCCGCAGACGGCTCAGGCTGGTGGAGGATTATCAGGTAGCTTAGGAGGCTTGGCCTCTTTGGCAGGCATCAACTTGAATGCGCCTATGTCGGGAGGGGATATCCCCCCAAGCATGTATGCCACTGTATTGGCCTCAGAGCCTTTCCGAAAGCGCGTATTGGATGCAAAAATTGTAGTGAATGGGGATTCGGTGACCTACCGAAGCTATTTACTGAATCAACCTGCCTCCGCTTTGGGAACGATTCAGGAATATACCATCGGGTTACCTGGTAAGATTATAGCCGCGTTATCAGATTCAGAAGATGTGAAGGGAGGAATAGTGGATACTGGCATACAGCCGTTGACTGATGAAGAGTATAAGTTACATAAAGCCCTTGCTGGAAAAATTAGTATTGCCAACGACAAGAAAGAAGGGATTGTTTCCATGACAGTAGTGGAAGGAGACCCAATGATTGCAGCTCAGCTGGCCAAGGTGACTGAGGAAGTCTTGCAGGATTGGATTATTGAGCACAAGATCAAAAATGCAAAGGCACAGTATGATTTTATTGAAAAACAATTTGCAGCGAAGCAGAAGGAGTTTTTTTCCATCCAAGACCAATTGGCAGGCTATATGGATCGGAACCAGAATGTGCTTTCTGCTACCTACTTGACCCGATTGGAGCGCCTGCAAGCCGAATTTGATTTGGTCAATACAGTCTATTCTGAATTGGCGAAACAAAAAGAACAAGCAGCTATTCAGCTAAGTAAGGATACCCCTACTTTTTCTGTGTTGGATCCAGTAAAGGTACCTAAGGAAAAAACAGGACCTAAAAAGAGCATCTATGTATTGGGAGCTTTTTTTATTGGGTTGATTTTGGCAGCGGGTTGGTTTTTAGGTAAAAAACCGATTCAGGAATTTTTTAAGGGAATCCAAGTTGAATCCTAAATGAGTAATACAATGAAATCAAAAATCATTATTGTTTCAGGATACTTTAACCCAATTCACAAGGGGCATCTGGAGTACTTTATCCATGCAAAGACCAAGGGAGATTTACTTTATGTCATTGTGAACTCGGATCACCAACGTTCTTTGAAAGGTTCTAAAGAATTTCAAAAAGAAGATGAGCGTCTTTTTATTGTCCAACACATTAAGGAAGTGGATCAGGCTTTTTTATCCATCGACCAAGATCGAACGGTGTGCAAAACCCTAGGAATGCTTCATGCCCAATTTGGGGCTTCTCATCAATTGGCTTTTGCCAATGGAGGGGATCAAAACAATACTTCCATACCTGAAGTGCCTATCTGTCAAGCTTTAGGTATCGAGTTGATAGACGGATTGGGAGATAAGATACAATCAAGTTCTTGGTTGTTGAAGAAGTAAAAAAGATTAGTGTGGTCCAGACGGCCAAAAGGTATTCGTAGATATACGTTAATCACTAATTCACTGATTTTCAGCTTTAAATAGTTTTATTTAAAATTTCAGATTAACGCAAATCATTAAAAATAAAGTGTTTTGGTGCGCAGTTTGGTGCGCATTTTATTTAAATTAAGTTAAGTGAAAATAGCAGTAGTAGGTACAGGATATGTAGGGTTAGTGACAGGTACTTGTTTTGCAGAGACGGGCAACAAAGTGACCTGTGTAGACATTGATAAGTCTAAAGTAGAAAAATTAAGCGCTGGACAGATCACAATATACGAACCAGGATTAGAGAAAATATTTTTAAGAAATATCACAGAAGGTCGATTAAAGTTTATGACGCAGTTAGAAGAAGCGGTGGAGGATGCAGAGATTATCTTTTTAGCATTACCCACACCTCCGGGAGCGGATGGTAGTGCGGATTTAAAATATGTGTTGGGTGTTGCGGATCATTTAGGAAAGATTTTAAAAGGTTATAAGGTTATTGTCAACAAGAGCACAGTGCCGGTGGGAACAGCAGATAAAGTAAGTGCTGCAATTGCAAAAAATTATGCAGGTGAATACGATGTAGTAAGCAACCCTGAGTTTTTAAGAGAGGGAGTGGCGGTGGATGATTTTATGAAGCCAGATAGAGTGGTGGTAGGTGCAAGATCAGAAAGAGCAAAGAAATTAATGAGTGATTTATATGCACCCTTTGTAAGACAGGGTAATCCAGTAATCTTTATGGATGAGCGTAGTTCTGAGTTAACGAAGTATGCAGCGAATAGTTTTCTTGCTACTAAGATCTCTTTCATGAACGAGATTGCACAATTGTGTGAGCGCATGGGTGCAGATGTGGATATGGTGAGAAGAGGGATTGGATCAGATGAACGTATCGGCAAGCGTTTTTTATTCCCAGGCATTGGTTATGGTGGCTCATGTTTTCCAAAAGATGTACAAGCTTTAATAAAGTCATCCGATGAAGTGCAATATGATTTTGAGATCTTAAAAGCCGTGGAAAAAGTAAACGCCTATCAAAAATTACATTTAGTAGAAAAAATCAAGGCTTATTATAAAGGCAACTTAACAGGCAAACATTTTGCACTATGGGGATTGGCATTTAAGCCTAATACAGATGATATTAGGGAAGCACCGGCATTGAGCATAATAGATGCTTTAATAAAAGCAGGTGCTACTATTACAGCTTATGATCCGGAAGCCATGCCCAATGTAAAAGCACAAATAGGAGATAAGATACAATTTGCAGAGAGTCAGTACCAGGCATTACAAAAAGCAGATGCTTTGATTATTGCGACCGAGTGGAGTGAGTTTAGAACCCCTGATTTTGGGCGTATGGAAAAAGAGATCAAACACAAGATCATCTTTGATGGCAGAAACTTATTTGATGTATACAAGATGAGGGAGCTAGGTTACCATTATGAGAGTATTGGTAGAGCTGAATCAAATAAAGCAAAATAAGACTCTAATTAATAGCACGAATCAACAAGCAACAACATGAGTCAAAAAAGAATATTAATTACAGGTGGTGCTGGTTTTTTAGGATCGCATTTATGTGATCGATTTATCAAAGAAGGGTACTATTTGATTGCAATGGATAATTTGATTACAGGTGATTTAATGAATATCGAACACCTAAGGTCCAATGCTAATTTTGAATTTATCCATCACGATGTTACAAAATACATAGACATAGAAGGAAACTTGGACTATATTTTACATTTTGCCTCTCCAGCTAGCCCAATTGATTATTTAAAAATCCCTATTCAGACTCTGAAAGTTGGTGCATTGGGTACGCACAATTGCTTAGGCTTAGCCAAAGCAAAGGGTGCTAGAATATTGGTGGCTAGTACCAGTGAAGTCTATGGAGATCCATTAGTGCATCCACAAACTGAAGAATACTGGGGTAATGTAAATCCAGTGGGTCCAAGAGGGGTGTATGACGAATCAAAACGTTATATGGAATCTATCACGATGGCTTACCATACTTTTCATCAAGTGGAGACAAGAATCATCCGCATCTTCAATACCTATGGTCCAAGAATGCGCCTGAATGATGGACGAGCTTTACCAGCATTTATTGGCCAAGCATTAAGAGGCGAGGACATGACGGTTTTTGGAGATGGCTCACAAACAAGAAGTTTCTGTTATGTAGATGATTTAGTAGAAGGTATTTACCGTCTATTATTAAGTGACTATTCTAGTCCTGTGAATATTGGTAATCCGAATGAAATAAGCTTAAAGGAGTTTGCAGAGGAAGTGTTGAAATTAACTGGTTCTTCTGCAAAAATTATTTACAAGCCTTTGCCTGTGGATGATCCAAAGCAAAGAAAACCGGATATTTCCAAGGCCAAGAAATTGTTGGGATGGGAGCCCAAAGTAGATCGTGCAGAAGGGTTAAAAAAGACTTACGATTATTTTAAATCATTACCTTCTAGTGAGTGGAAGAAATCTCCTAAAAAATTCATTTCTAAAACCTAAAAAATGAAAAAAGCATTAATAACTGGTGTTAATGGGCAAGATGGCGCGTATTTATCTGAGTTACTTCTGGTCAAAGGTTATGAAGTTCATGGGATTAGGAGGAGATCTTCAATATTTAATACCCAAAGAATAGATCATTTAATTAGAGATTGGCATGAAAATGATAATAACTTTATATTGCATCACGGAGATTTAACTGACAGTACAAATTTAATTCGAATCATTCAGGAAGTACAACCTGATGAAATTTATAATTTGGCTGCCATGAGTCATGTACATGTGAGTTTTGAAATGCCCGAGTATACGGCAAATGCAGATGGTATTGGAACACTTCGGATTTTAGAGGCGGTTCGGCTTTTAGGACTTACAAAGAAAACAAAAATTTATCAAGCCTCTACTTCCGAATTATATGGTTTAGTTCAGGCTGTTCCTCAATCAGAAACTACTCCTTTCTATCCACGTTCCCCTTATGCGGTGGCAAAATTATATGCTTATTGGATTACAGTAAATTACAGGGAAGCATACGATATGTTTGCCTGCAATGGTATTTTGTTTAACCATGAATCCCCTTTAAGAGGTGAAACTTTTGTAACAAGAAAAATAACAAGAGCAGTTTCAAAAATTGCACTTGGGCAACAAAGAAAGTTGTACTTGGGTAATTTAAGTGCACAAAGAGATTGGGGACATGCAAAAGATTATGTTGAAGGGATGTATTTGATTTTACAACAAGAAAAGCCTGAAGATTTTGTTTTAGCTACAGGGATAACATCTACTGTTAGAGAATTTGTAAAAAAAGCATTCAAAGAGCTAGGAATTGAAATAATATTTGAAGGAAAAAATGAAAAAGAAGTAGCCAAAATAGTCAAATGTACAGGCTTTGCTAGTTTAGAAATCGGTAAAATTGTAGTAGAGGTAGACCCAAAATATTATCGACCAACTGAAGTGGATTTACTTATAGGTGATGCTACAAAAGCAAAAGAAAAACTTGGATGGATACCAAAGTATAATTTAGATGATTTAATAAAAGAAATGGTTAATAGTGATTATAATAAAGTGAAATCTAAAATTGAAAAAAATGTATAAAGAAATAACCAAATGTCGGATCTCTGGTAGTGAAAATTTGGTAAATGTTCTTTCATTAGGAGATCAAGTTTTAACTGGAGTTTTTCCTAAAAGTAAAGATGAAAATGTTACCGACGGACCTGTTGACTTGGTTTGGTGCCCCGAAAGCGGACTTTTGCAAATGAAACAATCTTACAGTTTAGATGAAATGTATGGAGATAATTATGGATATAGGTCGGGTCTGAATGCATCGATGGTAATACATTTACACAAGAAAATCAAAATTTTGGAACTTCTGGCAAAACCTTCGAAAGATGATCTTGTAATTGATATTGGAAGTAATGATGCTACCTCTCTTAAGGCTTATTCCGGCAAATTTAAAAAAGTTGGAATTGATCCGACAGGTTCAAAGTTCAGGGAGTATTATTCAGAAGATATTGAATTAATTCCTGACTTTTTTACATCCGAGAAATTCCAAATGATTTTTCCCAATCACAAAGCAAAAATTATAACTTCAATAGCGATGTTTTATGACCTGGAAGATCCAATATCGTTTGTTTCTGATATTTTCAAGTGTTTAGCTGACGATGGTATTTGGCATTTTGAACAAAGTTATATGCCTTCGATGCTTAGAACGAATAGTTATGATACAATTTGTCATGAACATCTCGAATTTTACTCCTTTAAAGTAGTTAAAAACATATTAGAGAGATGCGGTTTAAGAGTCGTTGATGTCCAAATGAATTCAATTAATGGAGGTAGTTTTGCGGTAACGGCTTGTAAAGAAAATGCATTTTACCAATCTAATTTACCAATTATAAATTGGCTTTTAAGCCAAGAGGAAGATTTGGGCCTTGATTCGATAAAACCATACAAGGAATTTGCTGAAAGAGTTTTCAAACACAGAAAGAATCTAATGGCTTTGATTAAAGCTTTAGTAGCCGATGGTAAAAAGGTTTTTGGCTATGGAGCAAGTACAAAAGGGAATGTACTGTTGCAATTCTGTGGTCTAACTGAAAATGAAATTCCTTTTATTGCTGAGGTTAATCCTGAGAAATTTGGGTCATATACTCCCGGAACAAAAATACCAATTATATCCGAAAATGAAGCTAAAAGTATGAATCCAGATTATTTTCTTGTTTTACCTTGGCATTTTAAAGACAATATTTTGTCAAGGGAAGAAGATTATATGGCAAACGGGGGTAAATTTATTTTTCCACTTCCAGAAATTGAAATCATCTAAATTTGATGAAGACAGCTTTGATATTTGGTTCTAATGGACAAGATGGTTTCTACCTTGAAGAGTTGTTGAAAATTAATGGGTTTAAAACAATTGGTGTTTCAAGAAATTCCGGAGATGTTAGGGGAGATGTAGGTGATTTCGTTTTCGTTAAAAAAATTATTTTTGAAACTCAACCAGATTTTATATTCCATTTAGCTGCGAATTCGAGTACTAATCATAAAGCACTTTTCGATAATCATCTTGCGGTATCTACAGGCACGTTTAATATTCTCGAATCTGTGAGAATTCATTCTGAAGCTTCTAAAATTTTCCTTTCTGGAAGTGCGATGCAATTTAAAAACGTTGGAAATCCAATTGATGAAAATACTCCCTTTGAAGCTTCAAGTCCTTATTCAGTTTCTAGAATTCATTCTGTTTATGCGGCTAGGTATTACCGTAGTAAGTTTAATTTGAAAGTATATGTTGGTTATTTATTTAATCACGATAGTCCACTCAGGAAGGAAAACCATATTAATCAAAAGATTGTTAAGGGAATTATAAGGGTTCTTAATGGAAGTAAGGAAAAACTCAAAGTAGGAAACCCTACTACAAAAAAAGAATTTAATTATGCAGGCGATGTAGTTGAAGCAATGTGGTTGCTCGTTAATCAAAATGAGGTGTATGAAGTTGTGATTGGTTCCGGTTTGGCAATAAGTATTAAAGATTGGCTAGAATATTGTTTTAATAAATTCAATTTGAACTGGGAAGACCATGTAGAAATTGATAACTCATTTGTCAGTGAGTATGAAGTTCTTGTTTCTAATCCTACTTTGATTAAGAAACTAGGGTGGAACCCTAAAGTTCAGCCTTTTGAATTAGCTGACATGATGTTAAATTTTAGACAAAATAGAAATTGAAATTTTTATGAAAAAGGTTCTTGTAACTGGTGCAGACGGATTTATTGGAAGTCATCTAGTTGAGGAATTAATAAACGAAGGTTATGATGTTAAGGCGTTTGTTTATTATAATTCTTTTAATTCCTGGGGTTGGCTAGATAGTTTTCCAAAAGAGGTTCTTCAAAAAATAGAGATTTTTTCAGGCGATATTAGGGACCCAAATGGTGTGAGAACTGCAATGAAGGGTTGTGATATTGTGTACCATCTTGCTGCCCTTATTGCTATTCCATTTAGTTACCATTCCCCCGACTCGTATATTGACACAAATGTTAAAGGAACTCTTAATGTTATTCAAGCTGCAAAAGATCTCGGCTTGGAAAGAGTTCTAGTTACATCTACATCTGAAGTATATGGCACTGCAAATTATGTTCCTATTGATGAAAATCACCAGAAGCAACCTCAATCACCGTATTCAGCGTCGAAAATAGCTGCAGATGCTATTGCTGAATCTTTTTATAAGAGTTTTGATTTGCCAGTTACCATTGTAAGGCCTTTTAATACATTCGGACCCCGTCAATCTGCAAGAGCGATAATCCCTACAATTATTGCGCAACTTCTTAATGGATATACTGAAATAAAGCTTGGTGATATTACTCCAAAAAGAGATTTATTGTATGTGAAAGATACTGTGAAAGGCTTTATAGCTATTGCAGGAGTGCCATCCCTGATTGGAACTGATTGTAATATTGCGACACAATCTGAAATATCGGTTGGTGATTTAGCTCTTGAAATAATCAAACATATCAACCCATCTGCAAAAATAGTATACGATAATGAGAGAACTAGGCCAGAAAAGTCAGAAGTTTTTCGACTATATGGATCTAATGAAAAAATCAAATATTATTCTAATTGGTCACCAAATTATTCGCTAGAAAAGGGTCTTTTGGAAACGATTGAATGGTTTCGGAAGCCAGATAATTTGGCACAATATAAGGCTAACATTTATAATATTTGAGGTTAGGATCTTCAAAATATTAGTCCAATAAATTAGATAACTATTGTAAATTGAATGTCTGTTTTTAGTTAATTTTTTTTGATTAATAGTCTGATGTATATATTATACTTTATCCAAGCCCAATCTTTGTTTTGTCGAATTATCAACATTTTAAATTAATTATTTTTTTTCTTGACATTGATCTAAACAAATTACTGGTTTATCTAAGAAAATACATTATTTCTAAAAAGGCTTTCAATTTTTTGGGGAAAGAATTTGTTAAAATAATCAGTTAAAGACCTGTGCATACTTCAAATGATGCTATTTGAGAGCAATCCTTAATAGGTTCAAGCGCATTAATCATAAAGTGTATAGAACTTTGTTTGAAAATAATTTTGACACTGATATTTTAGGTGAAAAATATTTTCCAAGTAATTAAATCACTTTTATTAACCCAAGTAAAAAATAAGAAATAATGAAAAGAGTCTTAATAATTGCTGAGGCAGGTGTAAATCATAATGGAGATCTTAATTTAGCAAAGAAATTGATTGATGCAGCTTCTGAGGCAGGGGCAGATTTTGTCAAATTTCAGACTTTTAAGGCAAATAAATTAGTAAGTAGGTCAGCTCCTAAAGCAGATTATCAGAAAATAAATGAAATTGGTAATTCTGAAAGTCAGTTTGATATGCTTAAAAAGCTTGAACTATCTGATGAAGACCATTATATTTTAAATGAATACTGTAAGGCCCGTAATATTAATTTTCTTTCGACTGGGTTTGATTTGGAAAGCCTTGACTTCCTCCAAAAGTTGGGGTTAGTCTTATTTAAGGTTCCTTCGGGAGAGTTAACCAACTTGCCATATCTAGAAAAAATTTCAAAATTATCGAATAAAATAATACTGTCTACAGGGATGAGTACCATTCAGGAGATTGAGGAAGCTGTTTCTGTTCTAAGAAAAAATCTTAATGCTGAGATAACTATACTCCATTGCAATACAGAATACCCCACACCTTTTCAAGATGTAAATCTTTTGGCAATGAATGACATTAAGGAAAAATTCAATGTAGAAATTGGTTATTCTGATCATACTTTAGGGATTGAAGTTCCTATTGCTGCTGTTGCGCTGGGAGCGAGAGTGATTGAAAAACATTTCACACTCGATCGTTCAATGAAAGGGCCAGACCACAGATCATCTCTTGAACCTGATGAATTAAAGGCAATGATTTTAGCTATCCGAAATATCGAAATCGCTTTAGGTGATAAATTCAAAAAACCAAGCAATTCGGAAATGAAAAATATTCTTATTGCTCGGAAAAGTATTCATTTGGCTTCGAATAAGACTAAGGGAGATATTTTGAAAGAAGAAGATTTTGAAATGCTTAGACCGGGAGACGGTATTTCCCCTATGGATATGAGAAAATTAGTTGGGAAACGCGTAAATAAAGATCTTTTTGTTGGATATAAGATTACGCTTAAAGACATTGATTATTGAGAGTCGGAATATTAACTAGCTCAAGAGCAGATTATGGTATTTATCTTCCATTGCTCAGAAAACTAAATAATGATGATTTTTTTAAAGTAGATATCATCGCTTTTGGAACTCACTTATCTAAGTATCATGGCTTCACCATAGATCAGATAAAAAATGATGGTTTTGAGGTGAATTATACAGTACTAACGACTTTTAAAAATGATACTCCCAGAGGAATAGCTGCTTTAATGGGTCAAACTTCCATAGAGTTTGCTAAGTTTTGGGGGAGAGAGGCCTCCAATTTTGATATTGTATTTTGCATAGGAGATAGGTATGAGATGTTTGCAGCAGTAATGGCTGGCGTTCATTTTCAAATTCCGTTTGCTCATTTGCATGGAGGTGAAAGGTCGCTAGGAGCGACCGACAACATATTCCGTCACGCTATCACTTTAGCATCAAAAATTCATTTTGCCTCAACAGTTGAAAGTGTTAAGAGGATTGCGGAGCTAACCGAAACTACTAATGGAATTTTTCATGTTGGAGCTTTAAGTTTGGATAACTTAAAAGATATTAAGCTTCTGACTTTGGAAGAGTTTAAAAATAAATGGGGAATAGACTTGTCCAAAAAAACTATTCTCGTTACGTTCCACCCCGAAACCACATCACTGACCAAGAATGACCTGTATTCAAAAGAAATAATTGAAGCAATTAATGCATTACCTGAATTTCAGGTTTTGATTACAATGCCCAACGCAGATACTGAGAGTAATGTAATCAGGAATAATTTTATCGCAAATTTCCGCGATAATCGCAATGTTTTTCTTGTTGAGAATTTGGGCACTCAAAGTTATTTCACAGCAATGAATTATTGCACACTACTAATCGGGAATACTTCAAGCGGTATAATTGAAGCAGCTTCTTTTAAAAAGTATGTTATAAATCTTGGTGAAAGGCAAAAGGGACGAACGACCAGCTCTAATGTTATCCACACGGCGATTGATTCATCTGTAATTATTTCTAAAATACTCAACACCGCAAATTTGATGGACTTTGAAGGAGATAATATTTATTTTAATGGTGGAGCTTCGGAAAAAATTCTTAATATTTTGAAAAGCATTGATATAAATGATTAATTATCAACAGCATATTCTCAGAGAAAATGAGGAAGCTAGAACGGCCCTCAGGATATTGGATAAACTTTCCACTAGCATTAGCAGAACTCTGTTCATAGTAGATGCTACCAACAAAATGGTTGGCTCCCTAAGCGATGGAGATATCAGAAGAGGTCTGCTAAACGGTCTAGAGATTTCGGTTCCGGTGAGTTCTTTTATGAATAATTCTTTCAGATTCATTCGGGAAAGAGAGGATAATGTCGAGGCCTTGAAGGCATACCGACTTGAGGATATTAAATTAATCCCGCTGATAAATAACGAAGGCCATATAGTTCAAATTCTCGATCTTAGGAAAACGCGAACATTATTGCCTGTATCAGCTCTCATTATGGCTGGGGGAAAGGGAGAACGTTTAAGGCCTTACACGGATCATGTTCCTAAACCGATGCTTAAAATTGGGGATAAGCCCATTATTGAGCATACGATAGATAGATTGATATCTTTCGGCATCAGTGAAATTTTTATTAGTGTCAACTATCTTAAAGAACAAATTATTTCATATATAGGTGATGGAAGTTCTAAGGGAATACAAATTCATTATATCGAGGAGTCTGAGCCTCTGGGAACATTAGGCGCTCTCGCTTTAATTCCAGATATAATTCACGAAGATATTTTGATAATAAATTCTGACCTATTAACAAATATAGATTTGGAGGAATTTTTTCAGGTTTATAAGACTGAGGGGGCATCCATGGGTATCGCAAGTATTCCATATCAGGTTGATGTTCCTTATGCTGTTTTAGAAACCAAACAAAATCAGGTATTATCCTTTATCGAGAAACCATCATACACGTATTATTCGAATGGAGGAATATATTTTATGAAATCTTCCTTAAAGGCAAATCTCGCCAAGGGTAACTTTTATAATGCAACTGATATGATGGATAATATTATTTCAGACGAGAGTAAGAAGCTAGTTCATTACCCTGTCCTTGGGTATTGGCTGGATATTGGAAGGCATCAAGATTTTATCAAAGCACAGGAGGACATTAAGCACTTGTCTTTATATTAAATATGAATATTCTAATCACCCTATGTGCCAGAGGAGGTTCAAAAGGGATTCCAGGTAAGAATATTAAGCTGTTAAACGGGAAGCCATTAATTGCCTATACTATTGACATTGCAAAGGCATTTTCCCTAAAGTTTAATTGTAAAATTGCCCTTTCAACAGATGATAGTAAAATAAAAGATATTGCTGCTGAATTCGGATTAGAAACCTCTTATAGCAGGCCTGCCGATTTATCTACTGATCAGGCAGGTAAAATAGGTACTATCAATGATTTGTTAAAGCATGAAGAAAAGCTCGCCGGTTTAGAATATGAATATGTGTTAGACCTGGATGTTACTTCTCCCCTGAGGACACTGCATGATTTAGAATCAGCTTTTTTTATTTTGGCAAATGACCCGGATGCATTGAATTTGTTTTCAGTAAACAATGCTGCGCGAAATCCCTACTTCAATATGGTAGAACGGCAGGATGATGGATATTTCAAGCTAGTGAAGGACAAAGGAAGTATCACAGGCCGCCAATCCGCCCCTGAAGTTTTCGACCTGAATGCATCTTTTTATTTTTATCGCCGTGATTTCTTTAGATTTTTATTTCCAACGGTTTTTACACCCCGGTCTTTGATCTATGTTATGCCACATATCTGCTTTGACCTGGATCACTTAATTGATTTCGTGTTTTTGGAATTTTTGCTGTCAAACAACAAATTGGAGTTTGAATTATGTTGATCTTGATTATTGGGTTAGGATCTATAGCAAATAAACATATCCATGCTATTCGTTCTATAAATAATAATGCTACGATATATGCGCTTCGTTCAGGTAAGGATTCATTAGTGATTGATGGGATTATAAATTTATATTCTGAAGACGAGATTCCGGAAGGTCTCGATTTTGCGATTGTTTCAAATCCAACGCAGAAGCATTTCGAGACTATTGAAAAGCTAACAAAACTGGGAGTGCCTCTATTTATCGAGAAGCCACCTTTACATACTATTGAAAGATCTGAAACGCTTGTAAGGCCATTAGATGAGAAAAAAATAACCACATATATAGCATGTAATCTTCGGTTCCACCCTTGTATCGAATTTATTAAGGGACATCTCCAGGCAAATAACAGCCGTATAAATGAAGTTAATGTGTATTGCGGCTCCTATCTTCCAGACTGGCGCCCAGGAAAAAACTTTAGAGATATTTATAGTGCATCGGAAGCGCTTGGGGGTGGAGTACATTTAGATCTTTACCATGAGATGGATTATTCGGTTTGGCTTTTTGGGATGCCTCATTCGAATAAGGGATATCGGAGCAGTAAATCATCATTAGGAATAGATTCATCTGATTATGCAAATTATTTGCTTAGCTATAAGGGGTTTAATTTGTCTATAATCCTGAACTATTACAGGCGGAAACCTCGAAGATCGATAGAAATTGTCTTTGAAGATTCTACAGTCACAGTTGATTTAATTACAAATAAAGTACTAATAGATACAGGTGCAGTTATCTTTGCAGCCGAAGAATACAGTATAATGAATTCTTATATTGATCAAATGAAGTATTTTATAGAGTGCATCAAGTCAGAGCTAAAGCCGATGAACGATTTTAACGAAGCACTTGGGATTTTAAAATTATGTTTAAAAAATGAATCTGCTAGCTGACAAAGTGGTTATTGTAACAGGCGGAAATGGCTTGTTAGGAAGGGAAATTATTATAAAATTATTAGCCGAAGGTGCTACTTGTATCAATATAGATATTAACCACGAGACATCAGAAGACTTTAAAACATATAAGTGCGATATTACGAATCCAGGAGAGATCGATATCTGTATTTCAGAAATTCTGAAAAAGTATAAAAAGATTGATGGACTGGTGAATAATGCATATCCAAGAACGAGTGACTGGGGCAAAAAATTTGAAGACATTAAATTTGCTTCATGGCAGTTAAATGTTGATTGGCAGTTAAACAGTTCTTTTTATTTGATTCAGCAGGTATCGAAGAGTATGGTGGAAAATAAGTCGGGATCAATTATTAATATGGCTTCCGTTTATGGGATAGTTGGACCTGACTTCGGGGTCTATGCCGGCACGTCAATGACAATGCCTGCAGCATATTCCGCAATTAAGGGAGCGGTAGTAAATTTTACACGCTATCTTTCTTCTTATCTCGGCCCTTACAATATAAGGGTAAATAGTATTTCTCCGGGGGGCATATTCGATAATCAACCAGCAACCTTTGTAAACAATTATGAAAATAAAGTGCCAATGAGAAGAATGGGTAAGCCTGAGGATATATC
>Ga0169931_10009273_pt1 | contig 14229 bp, 10 predicted proteins | sample Kivu_15m_20L_FD_129675 | JGI IMG/M metagenome (GOLD analysis project Ga0169931, IMG submission 129675) | Freshwater microbial communities from Lake Kivu, Western Province, Rwanda to study Microbial Dark Matter (Phase II) - Kivu_15m_20L... | ecosystem: Environmental > Aquatic > Freshwater > Lake...
CGCGCAGCTCGGGCGCATGCTCGCGGATCCGCGCACGCAGGGCTCGCTGCGGCGCGCGTTCGAGGCGCGGCTCGACGAAGGCCTGCGCCGCACGGGACTCGATGCGCTCTATCCGCCTGACGGCGGGCGCGGCATGGAGCGACGAGAATTCGTGAGGCTCTCGCGCCTCGCGCATCCGGCGGCGATCGGCGCCGCGGTCGAGGCGCTCTCCCAGTGGGGTGGACGTGGCTGACGCGCAGGGCTCGCTGGCGGGCGGCTTCACGTGGCTCGACTGGACCGTGGTGGTCGGACTGTTCGCGCTGACGCACTGGATCGGAACGCTGACAGCGGGCAAGCCCGCGACGATCCGCGAGTTCTTCCTCGGCGGACGCAAGCTGCCTTGGTACGCGGTCAGCGCGTCGATCATCGCGACGGAGATCAGTGCGGTGACGCTGATCAGCCTGCCGGCGACGGTGTTCAACGCGGGCGGCAACATCACCTACCTGCAGCTCGGCCTGATCGGGCTCCTGCTCGCGCGCTGCATCGTCGCCCTGTGGCTGATTCCGAAGTACTACGAGCGCGAGATCTACAGCCCCTACGACTACATGGGCAACGCGCTCGGCAGGCCCGCGCGCACGCTGACGACGATCCTGTTCTCGATCGGTGGCGTGCTCGGGCAGGCAGCGCGCGTGTACCTCACCGGCATCGTGCTGCAGGTCGTGCTCAACGACGAGCTCGCGGCGTTCGAGCGCGCGACGGGCATCCCCGGCCTGTGGGCGGCGATCGCCGTGATCGGCGTCGTCGCGATCGCTTGGACCTGGCTCGGTGGGATGGCGACGGTCATCTGGACCGATGCGGTGCTGTTCCTGGTCTTTCTCGCGGCGATCGTGTTCGCGTTCGTCGCGGCGCTGTCCAACATCGAAGGCGGCGTGGGCGAGGTCGTGCGGCTCGGCGAGGAAGCGGGCAAGTTTCGCTTCTTCGACCTCGAGGCGACGTTCGAGCGCCCGTACACGATCTGGGCGGCGCTCATCGCCAACACGCTCGTGGGAGTGGGCGCGTTCGGCACCGACCAGCTGATGGCGCAGCGCGTGTTCTGCTGCCGCGACGCCCGCGACGCGCGCAAGGCCATGCTGGCGAGCTATGGCTCGATGCTGGTCGCGGTCGCGGTGGCGCTGGTCGGCATCGCTCTCTACGCCTACTACCAGCAGCATCCGCTGCAGGGCGCCGCGGCCGAGCTCTACGCGCAGAAGAACGATCGCATCTTCCCGATCTTCATCGTCGAGGTCATGCCGGCCGGGATGCGCGGGCTGATCATCGCGGGCGCCTTCGCGGCGGCGATCTCGAGCCTCGACTCGATCCTCGCGGCGCTGTCGCAGACCGTGATGAGCGCCTTCGTGCTGAAGGACAACGTGCAGCGCACCGAGGAAGAGGAGCGGCGCGCGGTGCGGACGTCCAAGCTGCTCGTGCTCGCCTTTGGCGTGCTCTTGTGCGTGATCGCGGCCTTCTGCGAGGTGATCCAGCGCGACGAGCGCTTCAAGGACGTGCTCAACCTCGCGCTGTCGATGCCGACCTACACGCAGGGCGCCGTGCTCGCGACGTTCGCGCTCGCGTTCTTCCTCGGGCGGCGCATCGATGCGAGCGGACTCCTGTTCGCCGCGCCGCTCAGCGTGCTCGCGGTGGTCGCGATTGCGTGGCACGGCGCGTGGACGCTGCCTGCGCTGCGCATCGGCTGTGGCGCACTGGTCGTGGCGTGGCTGCTCGTGCGAGTGCGCGACGCGGAGCCGCTGGTGCAGCGTGCGCTGCGGCTCGCCGCGCTTCTCGCGGGCTGTGCTGCGGTCCTCTGGATGAACTCGCGCGGCTGGACGGTCGCTTGGCCGTGGTTCGCGCCGCTCGGACTCGTGTTCGCCTTCAGCTTCGGTTGGGTGCTGGCGCGCGAGCGGCGGGAGGTCGCGTGAAGCGCGCTCTCGTGCTGCTCACGTCGCTCGCGCTCGCTTCCTGCGGCGGCGACGACAGCGCTCCGTCGAGCGCGGAGCTGGACGTCGCGCGCCCCGTCGACGAGGCCGAGCCCGCTCGCAGCGTGGTTGCGGAGTCCGCGAGCGCATCGACGGCGAAGCCCAAGGGCGAGCCGCGGCCCGCGCCCGCGGCGAGCGAGCTCGCGTTCACCCTGCCCGAGGGCTGGATCGCGGAAACACCCGCGGTTCCGCTGCGCAAGCTGCAGGCGCGAGTCCCGCGCGCGGGCGGCGACCAGCTCGATGCGGAGCTCACGGTGCTGTGGCGCGGCGCGGTCGGCATGGGCCCGCTCGAGGCGCAGCTCACGCGCTGGTCGCAGCAATTCACGCAAGTCGACGGCGCGAGCTCGCGCGAGCGGCTCAAGCTCGCGAACCGCACGATCGGCGGACGGGCGGTCACCGAAGCCGAGCTCGAGGGCACCTGTGTTGCCGAGCGCATGCCCGGCTCGACGGAACGCTGGAACGAGCCCGACTGGAAGCTGCTCGGAGCCGTGATCGAGAGCGAGTTCGGACCCTACTACGTGCGCCTCGTCGGACCGCGTGCGACGGTCGATGCGGCCGCGAGCGGCTTCCGAGCGCTGCTCGAGAGTTCCGCGCGCTAGTTTCCGCTTGCCGCGCGCAGGCGCGGATTCCAAGTGAAGGCGCTCTCGCGCGGCACTTCGACGACCTGCGTCGCGGCACCCACGGCGATGCGCGCCGGGCCCGGGGGCACTCCGCGCAGGACGTACTGGCCTTGAGCGTCCGAGCGCGTCTCGCGCGCGAGCCACGCGTGGGACGAGCTCATGCGCAGCGGCACTCCGGCGGCGGGCTTGCCGTCGCTTCCGTAGACCGTTCCGGCGACGAGCGTGCCGGCGGTGAGCCGCAGGATGTGTTCGTTGCGCTGCCCCGGCAGCGCCGTGATGGCTTGCTCGAAGGGCACGGCATCCTCGTGCAGCACGAGCAGGCGCGTCGGCCCGCTCTCGCAGCCGACGAGCCGGAAGCGGCCCTCGCGATCGGTCACGGCGAGCGCGCGCGGAGGCGGCTCTCCTCCGACGAGCCCCGTGGGTTCGAGCGCGACAGCGGCGCCGACGAGCGGCTCCTCGTCGCTGTCGAGCACCTGTCCGCTCACCGTCGCCCCAGCGGCGCCGAGCGAGAGGCGCAGCTCGATGCGCGCGTTCTCCGGGCCGCCGAGCGTCACAGGCACCGAGGGCGAGTTCTCGAACGAGCGCGCGAACAGGCGTTGACCCGCGACCACACCGGGCAGCCGGAAGCTCCCGTTCGAGTCGGACTCGCCGACGCGCAGCGAGTCGCGGCTTTCCGGTCGCAGCATCCACAGCGTGGCGTTGGACACGACGCGGCCCGCGGCGTCGACGGTGCGGCCCGCGAGGGCGTAGCCGTCGTCGAGCACGAGGCGCTCGGTGCGCGTCTCGCCGGAGACCACGGTGGTCTCGAGTTGCGCGCCGAGGCCGCTCTCGATGCGCACGCGGCCAGGCGGCAGCGCGTCGAAGCGCGCGCGTCCGTCGCCGGTCGTCGCGACTTCCGCACGCATGACGTGGGGCTGGCTGCTCTCGAGCGCGAACACGCCGAGCGGGATTCCGGCGGCAACGCGCGACGCGCTGGCCCACGCGACTTCGAGCTCGAGCGCGCCGGTCGCCGGCTCGACGGGCCGAGGTCGCTCCTTGCGCGGGATCTCGGCCGTGCGACGCGATTCCTCGGCTGCCAGCGCGGAGAGGGCGTCGACCTGCGGTCGCTCCACGGGCGCCGGCTCGGCCGCGGGTTCCGCGGAGGGCGCGGCGGACTGCGGAACGGCCGCGGCTTCGCTCGCCGGCGCGTCCGCGGGAAGCGCGAGCCACAGCGCCGCGCCGCCCGCGAGGAGCAGCGCGAGACCCGCGAGCACGTAGACCGACTTCACGCGCTCACTTCGCGGCGAGGAACTCGCGCGCGCACAGCTCGCCCAAGTCCGCGAGCCACGGGAAGGCGAACGAGTCGTAGTCGTACTTGTCGTCGTCGAGGATGCCGTCGGAGTTGGCGTAGATCGTGGCGGCGAGGAAGAAGCCACGCTGCGTGCGAGTGTCGACGATGTAGGCGGTGTCGATCACAAAACCGTAGGCGAGTCCGACCTTGTTGTAGATCCGCACGTGCTCCTTGGGGATCACGCGCATCACTCCCGGCAGGAAGAACTTGACGTAGTCGTCGGGATACTTCGCGCGATCCCAGCGCGGGTTGGCGGAGTCGCCCGGATACTGCGAGAGCGCCTCGAGCAGCAGCGCGCGCTCCTCGTCGCCGAGGTCGAACGGCTCGCCCTCGAACGGGAGCTCCGGCCGCACGACGCGCGCGAGGCACACCTGCAGGTCGCGCAGGGTGACGCGGTTCTTGACGAGGAACGACATCGGGCCCGGGACCAGCTCGGCGCCTTCCATGCGGCCCTTGCCGATCAGCACGTCCTCGCGGTTCTCGAGGTTGGCGAGCTCGAGCTTGCCCGTCTCTTCGGCGAGCCGCACGACGCCATCGCTCATGCGCAGCTCGATCGTCGGAGTGCGCCGATTCTCTTGGATGCTCATCTTCACCGAGAGCCGGTGGGAGATGCGCGTGGAGGCGAGACCCGCGCGCCACATGCTCTCGTTCAGTCGGTCGTGGCCGGTGAACTCGAACAGGCGGTTGAAGCTCTCGTTGTCGGACACGATCAGCGACTCGCGCACGAGGTGGCGCAGCGTCAGCTTGCCGTCGCCGAGGTTGTGTGGATCGTTCGTGAGCATCGCTCCGCCGCGGCGCGATCCGTAGAAGGCGAGCGGCGTGTCGAGCTTGAGGCTGGGCGCGCCCTTCTGCTGAAGCTCGCGCATGCGCTGGAGGGCCGCGACGGCGCCGAGCAGCTTGACCGTGCTGGCGGGGTAGAAGTACTCCGCGTCGAGGCGCCAGGGATGGGGCTGGAGCGCGGGCTTGCCGTCGCGCTCGACGATCTCACCCGCGAGCACCTCGACGCGCAGCTCGCTCGGCTGCGCAAGCACCTTGTCCATCCGCTCCGCGCGCGCCTTCAGGTCGTCGGCGAGACTCGTGTCGGAGGCCAGCTGCGCTTCCGCGCGCCAGCGGTCGCGGCCTTGCTCGAGCAGCGACTTCATCCGCTCCGGTGCCGGCTCCGAGGACTGGGCCGCTGCCGGGAGGGCGCACAGGAGGGTCGCGAGGGCGATGCTTCGCAGGCTCATTCGAGGAGATCCAGTTCGGGTCGCAGCAGGGCCTCGTGGGTCTGGCGCGCTCGCACCAGTCGGGCCGTCCCATTGTGGACCAGCACTTCGGTCGCGAGCAACTGCGAGTTGTAGCCGCTCGCCATCGCGGCGGCGTAGGCGCCCGCGTCGTGGAAACAAACGACGTCCCCGGGCTGCGCGCGGGGCAGGAACCGCGGCTCGAGCGCGCCACCTTTGGCTTGCGTAAAAACGTCGGCGCTCTCGCACAGCGGGCCCGCGACCGCCTGCGGAACACACGGCTCGCCGTCGCGGCCGAGGATCGAGATCTCGTGGTGGGCGCCGTACATCGCGGGCCGCACGAGGTTGTGGAAGCCCGCGTCGACGAACAGGTACTCGACGGAGCCTGCGTGCTTCGAGCCGCGCGCCTCCGCGAGCAGCAGTCCGGCTTCGGCCACGAGGAAGCGCCCGGGCTCGAGCTCGAGCCGCAGGGTGCGACCGAGCTCGCGTTCGACGCGCGCGCGCGCGCCGTCCCAGACTTCGACGAGCGGCCGGCAATCGAAGCGCGGCTCTCCGGCGCGGTAGGGAATCGGCAGCCCGCCACCCGCGGAGAGCGAGCGCAGTGTCGAGCCGAAGAGCGGGGCTGCCGTGACGAGTGCTTCCGCCGCGCGCGAGAGGTGCTCGAGGTCCGAGCCCGAGCCGATGTGCACGTGCAAGCCCGCGACTTCGAGCCCGAGCGCGCGTGCCTCGCTCGCGACCGCGGGCAGGTCCGCATACCAAATGCCGTGCTTGGAGTGCTCGCCGCCGGTGGTGACCTTGCGGTCGTGGCCGTGACCGAAGCCGGGGTTCACGCGCAGCACGATGTCGCGCCGCGGCGGGTTGGCGCGCGCGTATTGCGCCAGCATGAAAGGCGAGCCTGCGTTGAGCTGGAAGGGCTGGCGCGCGAGCAGGTCGAGCGCGTCGCGGTCGAAGAGATCCGCGCAGAACAGCACGTCGCGCGCGTCGAACCCGACGGCGAGGGCGCGCCGCAGCTCGCCGCCCGAGACTGCGTCGACTTGGCAGCCCTGCGAGCGCAGCAGTCGCAGCAGCGCGAGACTCGGGTTCGCCTTCTGCGCATAGCGCACGACATCGAACCCGCGGCCGGAGCTCGCGCGCAGGTCGAGCAACTCGCGCGCGCGCGCGACCACCGTCGCGCCGTCGTACACGTACAGCGGCGTGCCGTGCTTGCGCGCGAGCTCGAGCAGCAGCGCGTCGGAGAGCGGGCGCGGCTTCATCGCGTTCCGGCGAGGTGGCGGCCGAGGGCATCGAGCAGGCGCTCGACCTGCGCGAGGGAGTGCGCGGCCGTGACGACGATGCGGAAGCTGCCGGCGGGCGGTCCGCCCGGATAGCGGATCCAAGGCGCGAGCACGCCCTCGGCGCGCAGGCCCTGTTCCAGTGCCTGCATGCGCGCTTCGTTCTCGAGACTGAACGAGAACACCGGCAGTTCCGCGCCTGCGCGGGCGAGTCCGAGGCGCTCGAGCCCGGCGCGTAGCAAGGCGATGTTGACGCGCAGCTGCGCGACGCGCGCGCCTTCGCCAAAGGCGATCTCCAGCGCGGCGCGACCGGCCTCGGCGAGAGCCGGTGGGATGGGAGTGCTGCCGACGTAGACGTTGGAATGGCGCTGCACGCGCTCGACCTGCGCGCGCGTTCCGGCGACGAAGCCGCCGTAGCAGCCGAGGGCTTTGGAGAGTGTCGAGGTGAGCAGAACGTGCTCGCCGCCGATCGCGCCCTCTTCCAGTGCGCCGCGCCCGCTCGCTCCGATCACGCCGGTGCCATGGCAGTCGTCGACGAGCAGTGTGCTCGCGTGCGCGCGCGCGAGCTCGGCCCACTCGGCGAGCGGCGCGAGCTCGCCGCGGGACGGAAACACGCTGTCGGTCATCACGACCGCTCGACGCGATCCGCAGTACGCGAGCGCGCGGCGCAGCGCGACGCTGTCGCGGTGTGCGATGTTCACCAGCTCGAGCCCCGCGTTGCGCGCGGCATCGAACAGGCTCGGATGCGAACGCTCGTCGACGAGGGCGACGGCGTGGTCCTCCGCGAGCGACTGCGCCGCCGCGAAGTTCGCCGTGTAGCCCTCGGGCAGCAGGATCGCGGCTTGGCAGCCGAGCGTGCGCGCGAGGTCCGCTTCGAGGGCCTCGTGCGCGCGCGTGTTGCCGGTCGTCTCGCGCGACGCACCCGCGCTCACGCCGTGGCGACGCGCGCCCTCCGTGAGCGCCTCGACGACGCGCGGATGGTGGGCGAGGCCGAGGTAGCCGCAGCCGCCGAAATAGTCGAGCTCCCGGCCGTCGAGGACGACCGTCGTGCCGTGGCTCGACTCGATCGGCAGACGCGGCATCGGGGGACCTAGCGCCGCCGCGAGCCGGCGTCGGAGCAGCCGAGCATCGGCACCGTCGCCATCGTGTGCAGGCCGGGTGCCGCCGCGACGATCGCGCGCAGCGCGTTGAGCGCAATCGCGGAGGTTGCCACATCGCCGTGCACGCCGCCGCGCAGGACGAGGTCGATCGGCGGGTCGCTCTCGAGCAGCACGCGGTCGTGCGGATCGGCCTGCCCGATCGCGGCTTGGAATTCGTAGCGCAGCAGCGGCTTTCCGCCGACGATGCCGACGGCCACCTGTCGCACGCCCGCGCATTGGCCGACCGCGATCTTGCCGAGCTTGCAGTCGAGCTCGCGCGTCGCGATCACCGGCTCGATCGTCTCGCTCCAGCTCTCGACGGTGAAGCCGAGGTACTGCGCGCAGAAGTGCAGCGACTCGCCCAGCCCCACGTGGCGCAGCCAGCCTTCGTCGATGCCCTTTTGGAAGCCCGCGCGGTCGAGTCCGGCGCCGATCTTCTTCTGGAACGGCACGCGGCGCGGAGTTGCGTCCTGGATGCGCGCGACGCTGAGCGAGCGCACGTCGTTGCACACGGCGGTTGCGAACACCGGGAGCGCGTCCATCAGGAAGCCCGGGTTCACGCCCGTGCCGAGCAGCTGCGCGCCGCCGGCCTTGGCGCAGGCATCGAGGCGCTCCGCGAGCTCGCGATGGCGCAGCCACGGGTAGATCAGCTCTTCGCAGGTCGACACGGCCGGCACGCCGCGCGCGAGCAGGGCCTCGAAGGTCGGCGCACACTTGCGCAGGTCCGAGCTCGTCGTGACGAGCGCGACGTCGTAGCTCTCCCAGTCGCGCAGCTCGTCCAAGCTCGCGGCGACCCGGACGGCGGGGGCTCCCGGGACGAGCTCGGAGAGCAGCTTCCCGGCGAGGGCCGGCGCGGGGTCGACCGCCGCGACGGTGGCGCCGAGGTTGCGGCGCAGGAGGTCGGACTGGATGCGGAGGCCAAGGGGGCCGAGGCCGACGTGGAGGATGCGCAGATTCACGCGAGTTTCCGAGGTAGGGCTGGGGAGGACCGCGGGAGGGCCTCCGGGAAGGGCGCGGAGTATAGGCGGCGCGCCTGCGCGCGGCACGCGGCGGCTGCGCGGCGTGCAAGTCGGACGTCAAGGACGCGCTCGCGGGCCCTGCGCGCTTGCAATTCGCGCTGCGGCAGCTTGGATAGTGCCCATCCATGGGACTCCAGCTCGTCTCGGTCACCCGGCGCTTCGGCGAGCAGCTCGCCCTCGACTCGGTCTCGATCCACGTCCGGCCCGGCGACTGCTACGGCTTCATCGGGCACAACGGCGCGGGCAAGACGACCGCGATGCGCATCGCGCTCGGGCTGCAGCGTCCCGACGCGGGGCGCGTGATCGTCGATGGCTTCGACGCGCACGAGCATCCGCGCGAGGCGCGCGCGCGCATGGGCGGGCTGATCGAGATGCCGGGCTTCCAGCCGGGGCTCGACGCCAGCGAGAACCTGACGCTGCTCGCGCGCCTGCAGGGGCTGTCGCGCGAGAGCACGCGCAGCGAAGTGGCGCGGCTGCTCGCGCTCGTCGGCCTCGCGCACACGGGGCGCAAGCCGGTGCAGGCCTTCTCGCAGGGCATGCGCCAGCGCCTCGGCATCGCGCAGGCGCTGCTCGGCAAGCCGGCGTACGTGCTGCTCGACGAGCCGACCAACGGGCTCGATCCGCAGGGCATCGCGGAGATGCGCGAGATGCTGCGCCGCATCGTGCGCGAGGAAGGTTCGAGCATCCTGATCTCGAGCCACCAGCTGCACGAGCTCGCGGACCTGTGCAATCGCGTCGGCGTCATGCACCGCGGCAAGCTGGTGGTCGAGGCCGAGACGAGTGAGTTGCTCGCAGCGGGAAAGGGGCGCTTCGAGCTCGCGACGAACGACGACGCACGCGCGAGCGCGCTGCTCGCGGCGCGCGGCGTGAGCGCGACGCGGCTCGCGCACGGCGGACTCGAGCTCGAGCTCGGAGCATTGCCTGCGGGCGAAGTTGCACGCGACGTGGTCGGCGCGGGGCTCGAGCTGGTGCGCTTCGGCGCGCGGCCGCCGTCGCTCGAGGAGATCTACCTGCGCTATGCGCGCGGCGAGGTGATCCTCGCGCCGACGCAGGCGAAAGAGGCGCCGATCGAAGTGACCGAGCCGAAGGAGCGTCGCGCTGCGGCCCATCCGGTGCTGCGCACGCTGCGCTACGAGCTCGCGCGCCTGTGCGCGCGACCGGCTGTGCCGTTGCTCTTGGCGTTGCCGGCGCTGGCGGCCGCGGGAGCGGTGGCGCTGGAGCGCAGCCGCGCGGCGGCGGAGGCGGCGCGGGTCGCGGCGGGAGAGCTCGCGAGCGCGACGGCCGTGACGGGCTTTGGAACCACGGCGCGCGCACTCGGCGCAGGCTTGCCGCTGCTCGCGATCGCGCTCGCGGGCGTCGCGAGCCAGATGGTGGCGGGCGAGCTCGCGCGCGGCACGCTGCGCAATGTGCTGCTGCGTCCGCAGACGCGGCTCGACGTGCTGCTCGGCAAGGCGCTCGCGGGGTGCGTCGCACTCGTCGCGTCCTACGCGCTGCTCGTGCTCGCTGCCGTGGGCCTCTCGGGCGCGTTCTTCGGCTTCGGGGATCTCGTCGAGATCCTGCCGAACGGACAGGAGTTCCCGCTCGTCGCGGCGACCGAGCTGCAGCCGGATCTCCAGCGCGCGCTGCTCGTGCCGCTCGCGGCACTCGCGGGCTACCTCGCTCTCGGCCTGCTCGCGGGAACGCTCGTGCGCGCCGCCGCGGCCGCGCTCGGTCTCGCGATCGGCCTCGCCGTCACGCTCGACCTCGTGCGCGGCGCGCTGCGCGGTGCCGGCGTCGAAGGCGGGCTCCTCTCCGCCTACTTGCCGAGCCCGCTCGGCGACACCTCGTTCCTGCACTTCCTCGCCGATCGCGCGCAGGGCATCAGCAACTCGACCTTCGAGCACGGCGCGCTCCTCGCGGGCTTTCTGCCGCAGGACGTGGGCGCGCCCGCGCTCTGGGCGCTCGCCTGCCTTGCGCTCTCCGGCGCGCTCCTCGTGCGCCGACCCATCCCATGAAGCTTCTCGCACTCTCGCTCGTCGCCGCGCTCGCGGCCTGCACCTCGATCGATGTCCCGGACGCGCCGCCGCCGCTCGCCGGCATGGAAGAGCCGCTCGAACTGATGAACGAGCCGCAGGACGAGTCCGCGCGCGCGGCGCTGCCAAAGGGCTCGTTCACGGGGCTCGTCGTCGGCGACTCGCGCTCGTCGCTCGACGCGCTGGCCGGGGAACCTGAGGGCGTCGTGGTCACCGCGGTGGTCGAAAATTCGCCGGCGGACGCGGCCGGGCTCGAGGTCGGCGATCTCGTGCTCGAGGCGCGCGCGGCGACGACGGTTGCGCTGCACTGGCCGAGCGAGTGGCGGCGCATCGAGCTCGAGAGCGAGCCGGGCGCGGCGATCGCGCTGGTGGTCGATCGCGCGGGCGCCGAGCGCATCTTCCGCGTGGTGACGGTGCCGCGCGTGCATCCGGCGGAGCGCGTGGCCGCCGAGCGCTTTCGGGAAGACCGGCGCGTCGGCGTCGTGTTGCGCACCGCGACCGAAGTCGAGGCGCGCGCGGCGGCGCTCGGGACGGGCGGCGGTGCCGTGGTGGTCGGCCTGACGCGCGAGAGCCCTTGGCGCGGTGCCGGTGTGCGCTACGGGGACCTCGTGCGCGCCGCGGGCGGGAGCGAGGTCGCTCACCCGCAGGTGCTCGTCGACGCGATTCGCAACGCGCCCGCCGACGGCTCACTCGAGCTCGAAGTCGTGCGCGATGGCGCGCTCGTCACGCTGCGCGCTCCCCTGTCCGCGCGCGAGCGCGAGCTCAAGCGCATCTCGATTCCGCTGCTGTTCTCGTACGAGAAGCAACGCGAGCGCACTTCGTTCTCGCTGCTGCTCGGTCTCGTTTCGCACGAGAGCACGTCGGCTGCGTGGAAGACCACGCTGCTGTGGCTGATCCGTTTCGCGGGTGGCGATGCCGATCGTCTGGAGGCGATCGACGCATGAACGGGCTGGCACTGGCGCTGCTTGCGCTGCAGGCAGCGGGCGCAAAGACCGCGGGCAAGCCGGAGTTTGCGCGCGTCGCGACCTTGGCGATGGAGGCCGACTGGAAGCCGGTGGCCGCACTCGTCGCAGACTTCGATGGCGACAAGGCGCCGGAAGTGGCCGTGGCCTGCTGTGCGCGCGGCAAGTCTGCTGCGCGGCGGCTGGAGATCTGGCGCGGTGTGCCGGGCTCCTTCGCGCGCGCGAAGGTGATCGACCTCACGCCCGACGTGGTCGCGTTCGCGACAGGCGACGTGCTCGCCGGCAATGGCGCGGAAGTGCTGCTCTTCAACGGCAGCGGCGCGTTCGCGCTCGCGCCGCTCGCGGGCGAGGCCCGCGCCGAGCGCATCGTGGAGTGCGACTTCCTGTGGCAGGTGCCCGATCCATCGACGGTCTACGCTTGGCAGGACGGCGTGCTGGACCTCGATGGCGACGCGCTCGACGACCTCGTGCTGCCCGAGCCAGGCGGATTCTTGCTGTGCGTCCAGCGTCGACCGCGGCAGGCGAGCGCGTTTGGAGTCGCGAGTCGCCTGCGCGTCCCGGAGGAGGCGGATGCGGGCGGCGTCTGGGTGTCCGCGACGCGTCGCGAGGGACCCGCGGTCCGCGGGCGTCGCCAGCGCCCGAACTACACGCTCGAGCTGACGGAGGGCGAGGAAGAGACGATCGGCTCGCGGCCCTCGATCCTCGCGCAAGCCAGCGAGAACGTGAGCTCGCCGCACTTCGCCGACTGGGATGGGGACGGTGACCTCGACCTCGTGGTGCAGACCTCGCACCACTTGCATGTCTTCACGCAGGACGGCGGCGCGTTCGCACCCGCGGTAGCGCACTCGCTCGAGCTGCCGGTCGATGTCGATGCTGAGCGGCGGCTCGATGCGTCCTACAGCTCGCACGCGGTCGACCTCGACCTCGATCGGCGCGCCGATTGCGTGATCTTCGCGGGCGACAAGCGCTCGGAAGACGTGCGCACGCAAGGCCTGTTCTTCACGCAGGCGGGCTCGAAGGACGGGCCGGCGCCCTTTGGCAAGGAGGGGCGACCGTCGAACTTGCTCGTCTTCGCGGGCTTCATCTCCGGGCCGCGCTTCGTCGATCTCGACGGAGATCGGTACCCCGAGCTCGTGCTGCGCGCGGTGCGGCCGGACCTGATCGACCAGCTGCGCAGCGCGTCTTCGAAGGCCATCGACGCCGAGCTCTACATCTACCGCAACCGGCGCGGAGTGCTCTCGCGGCAGCCCGACGTGACTTGGAAGCGCACCATTCCGCTCGAGCGCTTCCAGCTGACAGCCGAGTTCTGCGGGGACCTGACCGGCGACGGAATCTCGGAGCTCCTCGCGCGCGACGAGCCCGAGAAGCTGCGCGTGATGTTCCTGCGCTCGCAGGGCAGCGCCGACAAGTCGACGTGGACTCTCTTCGACAAGCCGCTGTGGGAGACCGCGATCCACGAGGACGCCTCCGTCGACCTCGTGGCGCCGCGCCCGGGCGACTCGAAGCCGAGCGTGCTCGTGATCGAGCCCGCGCAAGTGCTGTTCGTGAGGTTCGGATGAGCACGCTGCTTCTCGCTCTCGCCCTGCAGTCGGCGGCACCGACGCAGGCGATCGTGCTCGAGCCCGGTCTCGAGCTCGCCTGCCACCGCGTGATCGACCTCGATCGCGACGGCATGTGCGAGATCGTGGCCATCGGCCGCGATGGTCGCGTGCGCACGTTGCACCCGCACGCCGGTGGAACTCCCGTCGGCTCGCTCGCGCTGCAGGCGCCCCAGCGCAGCCTGCTCGCGTTCGCGACGTACGCCGACACGACGTACCTCGTGAGCATGTCGCCGACAGGGACGAGCGCCCACGCCGTGCTTGCCGGAGGCGAGATCTCCGCGGAGGCGCAGGCCTGGATTCCGCGCGCGCGCTTCGCGCTGCGGCTCGAGTCGCCTTCGCTCGCGCCGATCGCGCAGGACATCAACATGGACGGCCTCGACGACATCGTCGTGCCGACCCTCAACGGTGTGGAGCTGTGGCTCGCATCGCTCGGCACCGAGCAGCGCGTGCCGGCCTTCCGCAAGATGGCGACGATCTCGGTCGAGGTCGCGCGCTGGGGCAGCCACGATGCGGAGTACCTCTCCGATTCTCTCGAGAGTTCCTTCGCGATCCCCGGGCTCGCGACGCGCGACGTGAACGGCGACGGGCGGCCCGACCTGCTCGTGGAGCAAGGCAATCGCCGCGCCTTCCACCTGCAGCGCGAGGACGGCTCGTTCCCGCTCGAGGCCGACGTGGCGGTCGATCTGTCGATCTTCCGCGACACCACCGAGGCTTCGGGCTTCGCGCTGGGCGGCACGCTGTCCGCGGGCGACAAGGCCTCGTGGTCGAGCCGCGACCTCGACGGCGACCGCATCCCGGACTACGTGATCGGCCACCGTCGCAAGGTGTGGGTGTTCCGCGGCACCAAGGAGGGTCCGCAGTTCACGCAGCCGTCCGCGATCCTCAAGACGGCCGAGGACATCACCGCGCTTCTCGTGCACCCGCTCGACGCCGACGCGCTCCCCGATCTCCTGCTCGTGAAGGTACAGATCCCGACGCTCGCGATGCTGCTGCGCGGGCTCTTCAGCGAGTGGGACATCCAGATGCGCGTGCTCTCGTACTCGAACATCGGCGAGGGCCGC
>Ga0169931_10009274_pt1 | contig 14228 bp, 13 predicted proteins | sample Kivu_15m_20L_FD_129675 | JGI IMG/M metagenome (GOLD analysis project Ga0169931, IMG submission 129675) | Freshwater microbial communities from Lake Kivu, Western Province, Rwanda to study Microbial Dark Matter (Phase II) - Kivu_15m_20L... | ecosystem: Environmental > Aquatic > Freshwater > Lake...
CTGGCGGTTGGCGCCGCCCGCGAGCGTCAGGGTGGGGTTGCCGGCGGCTCTCACCAGGCCGATGCGCTCGCGCGAGGCCTCGGCCTGGGCCCGCGCGGCGGTGAGCGCCGGGTCGCGGGTGCGGGCCGCCGCCAGTGCCTCGGCCAGCGTCTGCGCCTGGGGCGCCGGCAGCCAGGCAAGCAGCCCTGCGACTACGAACGCGGCTCGGCGGCGGGGCGGACGGAGGGCGGGTTCGACGCTCATCGGGCCGGTGGGACGATCGACCCCCAGCCCCGCGGATCGGGGCGCCGGTCCAACCGCGGGCCCAATGCTATCAGACGGGCCCCCGCCCCCGTTTAGCCCGGCAGCACCGCCTCGAAGGCCGCCTGCCAGCCACCGTCGGCAGCGCGTCCGAAGCCGGCCATCAGCTGCTCGCGGTGGGCCGCCGTCAGCCGCGCGAGCAGGCCGTCGCGCTGGTTGGCCGGTTCACCGCGCACGTACAACTGGGTGACCAGCGAGCGCCCGTCCGGCGCGGTGAACTGCAGGTGGATGTGCGGGGTGCGGCCCGGATAGGGCACCGGGCGGATCGTGCGGAACCGCCAGCCGCCGTCAGGGCCCGCGACCGCGCGGCCGTAGCCGGTGAACAGCGGGTCGATGGGAGCCGCGCCGGTGTCGTGCGGGTGGTGGTAGCGGCCGGCGGCGTTGCACTGCCAGAGCTCCACCAGGGTGCTGGCCAGCGGCCGGCCGGCGGTGTCGAGCACGCGGCCCTCGAGCCGGACCGGCTCCCCGGCGGCGCGGCGGCCGTCGCGCTCGAGGATCAGGTCGGGGCCGGCGTCGCGGGCTGGGTCGAGTGGATAGAACGGACCGCGGCTCTGGCGGGGGGTGGGCCGCAGCGGGCCGGCTGACGGGGCGGCCGCAGCCGCCAGCGGCAGGCCGAGCGGTACCGCCGCCGTTCGCAGCAGCGCCCGGCGTGCCACGCGCTGCGGCGCCCGCGGATCGGGGAGGGGCCGGTCGGCGCTCATGCGTCGCCGGCCGGCTGCCCCGGCTCGTGGGGCTGCGCACCGCGTCGGACCTCGGACATGTCGAGCGCGCGTACCTGGCGCAGCACGTCCTCGACCGCCCCCTTCGGCAGCGCGCCCGGCTGCTGGAAGACGATCACCTGCTCGCGGAAGATCATCAGCGTGGGGATGGATCGGATGCCGAAATGGCTCGCCAGCACCTGCTCCTCGTCGGTATTGACCTTGGCGAAGGCCACGTCGGGGTGGTCGGCGGCCACCTGCTCGAACACCGGCGCGAAGGCCTTGCACGGGCCGCACCAGGGGGCCCAGAAGTCGATTACGACGATGTCGTGGCCGCCGACGACGGTGTCGAAGCGATCGGCGGTCAGGGTGTCGACGGACATGGCGGGCTCCCGGAGCCGGTTGGCACAGCGCCCGAGGATAGTCCGAGCCGGAGCCGGGCAGCGGCTTGCCCGGGTCGGTGGTCAGGGGTTCGAGGCCTGGGCGCCGTCGGCCTCGGCGCGGCCCGGCCGCGCCGAGGGGCGGCGGCCGACCGGCTCGAGCGCGTGGGCACGGATCGCCGAGTCGAAGGCGGCCTCCACCTGCCCGACGATCCGGTCCCAGTCGAGGCTGCGGGCGGTGTCGCGCGCTCGGGTGCCCATCTCACGGGCCGCCCCGGGCTCGGCCGCCAGCCGCAGGGCCTGGGTCCGGAACGCGGCTGCGTCGCCGGGCGGCGCGAGCAGCCCGTTGTGCCCGTTCGCGATCAGCCGCGAGGCGGCGGCGCAATCGAAGGCCAGCACCGGCAGGCCGCTGGCCATCGCCTCGGGGACCACGTTGCCGTAGGTCTCGGTCAGACTGGGGAACACGAAGGCGTCGGCCGACGCGTAGTGGGCGGCCAGGTCCTCGCCGTGGCGCATGCCCGCGAAGATCGCATTCGGGCAGCGGGCCCGCAGCTCGCGCGCGGCCGGCCCGTCGCCCACCAGCAGCAGTCGCAGCCCGCGGTCGACCTCGCGCATCGCCTCGAACGCGTCGGCCAGCACGGCGAGGTTCTTCTCGGGCGCCAGTCGGCCCACGTGCAGCACCACCCGGGTATCGGGGCCGCAGCCCCAGGATGCGCGCAGTGCGGGGCTGCGCCGGGCCGGATCGAAGCGGCGCGTGTCCACCCCGCGCGCCACCACCTGCAGCCGGCGAAAGCCGCGGCCGGCCAGCTCGCGGGCCAGCTCCTCGGTGGGCACCATGGTGCACAGCGTGCGGTTGTGGAACTTGCGCAGGTAGGCCACGATGGGGCGGTGCAGCCATCCCACGCCGTAATGCCGGCTGTAGGCGTGGAAGTTGGTGCGGAAGTCCGAGCAGACCGGCAGCCGCAGGCGGATCGAGGCCCGCAGCGCCGACCAGCCGAGCGGGCCCTCGGTCACGATATGGACCAGGTCGGGCCGCTGCACCGACCACAGCCCGATCAGTTCGCGGCGCGCCGGCATGCCCATGCGCAGGTGCGGATAGCGCGGGATGGGCAGGCCGCGCAGCAGCACCTGGTGGAGCAGGCGCGAGTCATCGGGCGCATCCGACGCGCACTGGCGCGGCCGGATCAGCTGGATCCGGTGACCCCGGTCCACCAGCCCCTCCACCAGCCGGGCGGTCGTCATCGAGACCCCGTTGACCTCGGGCGGATAGGTCTCGGTGACCACCGCGATCCGCAGCGCCCGGCCGGCGGGCGGCAGGTCGTCGACGCGGATCGTCGCGGTCGGATCGATGTCCATCACCCGATTGTGGGCTCGTCACGCGACGGCTCGATGACGGAACGTGGCGTGGTGCCCGAATGGTCATCGTCCTGTCATGCCGCCTTCATCGTCGGTGGTCACCATGCCGTCACGCGAGCGGGGCGGCACCCGCGCGCCCCCCAACGACCCGAGGACGACCGATGAACGATTTCCTGGACCAGCTGCGCGAGCAGCGCTGGGACGACCACCGCTTCTACCACCACAGCACGATCAACCAGTCGCTGCACCTGGTGAGCGCGCTGTGCTTCATCGTCTCGTACGCGCTGCTGTTCGTCGATCCCGCGGCGGCGGCGCTGCTGGCCTGGGGCGTGTCGATGACCACTCGGCAGGCCGGGCACTTCTTCTTCGAGCCCAGGGGCTACGACCACGTCAACCAGGTGACCCACGCGTGGAAGGAGGAGGTGAAGGTCGGCTACAACCTCCAGCGCAAGGTGGTGCTGATGGGGCTGTGGGCGGCGCTGCCGGTGCTGCTGTGGCAGCAGCGCGACCTGTTCGGCCTGATCGAGCCGGCGCCGGGCGTCGCCGGCTTCTGGCACGACGTGGGCCTGCTGTGGCTCGCCCTGGGCGTGGGCGGGCTGCTGTTCCGGGTGGCGCAGCTGGCGTTCCAGCAGGACCTGCGCACCGGGCTGGTGTGGGCGGCCAAGATCATCACCGACCCGTTCCACGACGCGAAGCTGTACTGGCGCGCGCCGCTGCTGCTGGCGCGCGGCGAACTCATCGATTCGGTGCCTGCGGCCCGTCGGCAGGGCTGACCCGGTCGGCGCCGTGCGCCGCGGGCGCGAGCGCGAACCACCGGCGCGCCGCGAGCGGCAGCCGTTCCGACAGCCAGCGGCGGGCCATCTCGCCCAGGATGCCGCGCCGGATCGAGCGGTGGGTGGTGGCCTCGTCGTGCCACCACCAGCCGTCGCGCTGCATCGCAACGGCGGCCCCGACGAAGCGCCGGACCACCTCCTCGAACTGGGCGTCGGAGTAGTCCAGGCTGAAGACCAGCCGACCGGTGCCCACCCAGCTGAGCGCGAGGCCGGCTTCGCGCAGGTAGTACTGGAGCATCCAGTGGTAGCGCCCGGGCCGGGTGTAGCCGACCGTCCAGATCGAGGACAGGTGGGCCACGCGCACCGGCACGCCGGCTTCATCCAGTGCCCGGTTCATCCGCTCGGCGCGTCCGTCCCAGCGGGCGTCGAGACCCTCGTAGACCGCCTGTACCGCCGGCGTGGCGAGCCGGTCGAGGAAGGCGGCCATGGCGCCCATCACGTAGGGGTGCGAGTTGAAGGTGCCGCGGGCAAAGCAGATGTCGGCCGGCCGATCGTCGCGCCAGCGGCGCATCAGGTCGGCGCGGCCACAGACCACGCCCACCGGCAGCCCGCCGCCCAGCGTCTTGCCGTAGGTGACCATGTCGGCCTGCACGCCGAAATACGCCTGGGCACCGCCGGGCGCCAGCCGGAACCCCACGAAGATCTCGTCGAGGATCAGCACGATGCCCCGCTCGGTGCAGACCTGGCGCAGGTCGCGCAACCACGCGGCATAGGCCGCGCGGTCGGTGCCCGCGATGCGCGAGCCGTCCACCAGCGTCGAGTCGCCCGGGGCCGGACGGTTGGGGTGCAGCGCCTGCAGCGGGTTGACCAGCACGCAGGCGATGTCGCGGCGGGTCCGCAGCACGGCGAGCGCACGCGGGTCCATGTCGCGCAGGGTGTAGGTCTCGCGCGGCGGCAGCGGGTTGCCGGGGCCCGGCTGCACGTCCTCCCACCAGCCGTGGTAGGCACCCGCGAACCGCACCAGGTGGGATCGGCGGGTGTGGTAGCGGGCGAGCCGCACCGCCTGCATCACCGCCTCGGTGCCAGACATATGGAAGGACACCTCGGGCAGCCCCGAGATCCGGCGCAGCCGCTCGACGTTGTCGGCCACGCAGGGGTGGTAGGCGCCCAGCACCGGGCCGAGGGCGCGCACCCGGGCGGCGCCTTCCTCGATGCAGGCCTTGTAGAAGTCGTAGCCGAAGACGTTCACCCCGTACGAACCGGTCAGGTCGAGGTAGCGGTTGCCGTCGAGGTCGGTGACCTCCACGCCGCTCGAGGCCTGCAGGAACCCCCCCACCGGCAGGTGCTCGCGCACGTGGGCGCTGAACTGGAACGGCACCCGGTAGGCGCCGGTGAACTGCAGGTCCGAGAGCCCTTCGCGGGCGGACCGCGTCAGCGCCAGCGTGGCCGGGCTGCGCGCGCGCAGCGCCTCGGAGAGTCGGCCGAAGCCGTCGCGACGGCGGTCGGCCACTTCGGCGGGCGCGCCGTCGGCCTCGAAGAAGCGCTGGGCGTCGTAGCTGTAACCCGGCAGCAGCGAGGCCACCCGCTTGGCCATCCGCGAGTGGCCGGTGAGCGACGGGTGCTTGGCCCGCGACAGCTGCAGCCGCCGGCGCAGCCGGGGCAGGGTACCGGCAAGCACGCCGGCGGCCAGCGCATACAGCGCGATCGTCTCGTCCATCGATGATCCATCCGTGGAAGTCCGCCCTCCTCACTACCCGATTCGATTGACAGCCCGATGAAGCCCAATACGTCCAACGCGTCCGCGTTCGCCCGCTGGCGCGACCGCCTGCTGCTGCAGGAAGACCTGAACTTCCTGCTGACCAACCGCGTGCCCCGGATCGCCTTGACCCGGCTGATGGGTCGGTTCAGCGCCATCCGCAGCCCGCTGCTCGCGCGCGCCTCGATCGCGGTCTGGCGGCTGTTCACCGACCTCGACCTGTCGGACGCGCGCCGGCAGCGCTTCGACAGCCTGCACGAGTGCTTCACCCGGGAACTGGTGCCCGGCGCCCGACCCTTCGACCCCGACCCCGGGGTGCTGGCCAGCCCCTGCGACGCGATCGTGGGTGCCGGTGGCAGCCTGCGCGGCACCACCGCACTGCAGGCCAAGGGAATGCCTTACCGGCTCGAGGAACTGCTGGGCAACGACGAGGCGGTCGAGCCGTACCGCGACGGCTGCTACCTGACGCTGCGGCTGACCTCGGCGATGTATCACCGGTTCCACGCCCCCTGCGACGCGCGGCTGCATCAGGTGACATACCTGAGCGGTGACACCTGGAACGTCAACCCGATCGCGCTGGCCCGCGTCGAGCGGCTGTTCTGCCGCAACGAGCGGGTCGCGCTGAGCCTCGCCCTGCCCGACGGCCAGCCGGTGGCGCTGGTGGCGGTGGCCGCGATCCTGGTGGCGAGCGTGCGGCTGCACGCACTCGACCTGCGGCTGCACCTGGGGTACGACGGCCCGGCGCGGATCCCCTGCGACGTCCCGGTCGCGCGCGGCGAGGAGCTCGGCTGGTTCGAGCACGGCTCCACGATCATCGTGCTGGCACCGGCCGGCTTCCAGCCCTGCCCGGGGGTCGTGGCGGGTTCGCGGGTACGGGCCGGCCAGCGGCTGCTCGCGCTGCCCGAACCGGCGGCGGGGTCGTCACCGAACCGTCATCGATCCGCGTCACGCTGACGTCATCGGGATGGTGAGGCGATGAGGACGATCGACCTGGTGTACTTCAATGCGGGCGGCGGGCACCGCGCGGCCGCCAGTGCGCTGCAGTCGGTGCTGCAGGAGCAGCGCCTTCCCGTGCAGGTGCGCCTGGTCGACCTGCTCAAGGTGCTCGACCCCGACGACCGCTTCCGCCGCGTTCTCGGCTTCGCGCCCGAGGCGTTCTACAACCGCCGGCTGGCCAGCGGGGTGACGCTCGGTCTGGCGCAGGAACTGCGGCTGCTGCAGGCGTCGATCCGCCTGCTGCACGAGCCGATGGTCCGCCGCCTCGCGGCCCACTGGCGGAGCACCCGACCCGACGCGGTGGTCTCGCTGGTGCCCAACTTCAACCGCGCGATGCACGACGGGCTGGCACGGGCCGTGCCCGACGCGCCCTACGTGACGGTGCTCACCGACATGGCCGACCACCCGCCCCGTTTCTGGATCGAGCCCGGGCTCGACCAGCTGGTGGTCTGCGGCACGCCGCGGGCGGCGGCGCAGGCGCTGGCGGCGGGCTGCCCGGCGTCGCGGGTGCGGCTGGTCTCGGGGATGATCCTGCGGCCCGAGTTCCACCGCCCGCCAACGATCGACGTGGCCGGGGCGCGGGCGGCGCTCGGGCTCGATCCGGCGCGTCCGGTGGGGGTGGTGACCTTCGGAGGCCACGGCTCGCGGCTGATGCGCGCGATTGCGCGCCGCCTGCCCGACACGCCGCTGATCCTGATGTGCGGCCACAACGCGGCGCTGGCGCGCCAGCTGCGCGCGCAGCCGGCCCGGGCGCCCCGGGTGGTGGTGGAGTTCACCACCGACGTGCAGCGCTGGATGCGGCTGGGCGACTTCCTGATCGGCAAGCCCGGGCCGGGCAGCCTCAGCGAGGCGGTGCAGTGCGGGCTGCCGGTCATCGTGACGCGCAACCGTGCCACCATGCCGCAGGAGCGCTACAACACCGAGTGGGTACTCGAGCGCGGCGTGGGTGTGGTGCTGGAGCGCTTCGCAGACGTGGCTGCGGCGGTCGGGCAGGTGAGCGAGCGCCTGCCCGAGCTGCGGGCCGCGGTTGCCCGGGTTCGCAACCATGCGGTGTTCGAGGTGGCCGACCTGCTGGTGGAGGTGGCCACGCGCGCCCGGCCCGCCGAGTCGGGGCGCGCTGCGGGCGGGCTCAGCCGCGGGCTTGCGCGCGCGTCCAGCACGGTGTCTCGGGTGCAGTCGATCCCGCCCACATAGCGCCGCAGGCCGCGCGGATCAGGGTCGCGTCCGAAGTGCATGCACCGCTCGCCGGTCCCGAGACGGGCGACGTGCCGGTGCAGTGCGTCGCGGTTGCCGACGCCGGCCGGGGCCGCATCGCCCGCGTCGGCCTAGAATGAGCCGACCGCAACCGCGATCGATCCCCAGCGCTGCAGGAGCGCCCCATGCCCACCCATCCCAACCCGTACCGCCAGGGCCTGGACCGCAACCCGGCCAACCACGTCCCGCTCACGCCGCTGTCGCTGCTCGAGTGGGCGGCCGACGTCTACCCCGAGCGCTGCGCGGTCATCCACGGGTCGTTGCGGCTCGGTTGGGCCGCGCTGCGCGAACGGGCGCGCAGGCTGGCATCGAGCCTCGTCGCACTCGGGGTGGGCGAGGGCGATACGGTGGCGGTGATGCTGCCCAACACCCCGCCGATGATCGAGGCGCACTTCGGGGTGCCGATGACCGGCGCAGTGCTCCACTGCATCAACACCCGGCTCGATGCGGCCACCGTGGCGTTCGTGCTCGTCCACTCCGACAGCCGGGTGCTGATCGTCGACCGCGAGTTCGCGCCGGCGGCCTTGGCGGCGGTGGCCCGGCTGGCCGCCGAGGGGCGGGCCACACCGGTGGTGATCGACGTGGACGATCCGGAGTATGCGGGTCCGGGGGCGTGCTTCGGCAGCCTCGCCTACGAGGCCTTCGTGGCCGCCGGGGATCCGGGGTTCGCCCCGCGCCTGCCGGCCGACGAGTGGGACGCGATCGGACTCAACTACACCTCGGGCACCACCGGCAACCCGAAGGGCGTGGTGGTCCACCATCGCGGCGCCTACCTGAACGCGGTGGGCAACGTGCTGGCCTGGAACCTGCCGAGGCATCCGGTGTATCTCTGGACGCTGCCCATGTTCCATTGCAACGGCTGGTGCTTCCCCTGGACGCTGGCGGCGGTGGCGGGCACCAGCGTCTGCCTGCGCCGGGTCGAGGCGGCCGCGATCTTCGGGCTGATCCGCGCTCACCGCGTCAGCCATTACTGCGGCGCCCCGATCGTCCACGCCACCCTGATCGCCGCGCCGCCGGCGCTGCGCGAGGGGATCGACTGGACCGTGCGGGCGATGGTGGCCGGCGCGGCGCCGCCCGCCGCGATGATCGAGGGCATGGCGCGGCTGGGCTTCGACCTGACCCACGTGTACGGGCTGACCGAGGTCTATGGCCCGGCCGCGGCCTGCGCCCGCCACGACGACTGGGCGGCGCGGCCGCTGGCCGAGCAGGTCGCGCTGAACGGCCGGCAGGGCGCGCGCTACCAGGTGCAGGAAGGCTGTACCGTGATCGACCCCGCAACCGGGCGCGAAGTCCCGCGCGACGGCGAGACGATGGGCGAGGTGGTGTTCCGCGGCAACGTCGTGATGAAGGGCTATCTAAAGAACGAGGCCGCCACCGCCGAGGCGTTCGCCGGCGGCTGGTTCCACACCGGCGACCTCGGGGTGCTGCATCCCGATGGCTACGTCAAGCTCAAGGACCGGGCCAAGGACATCATCATCTCGGGCGGCGAGAACATCTCCTCCATCGAGGTCGAGGATGCGCTGTACAAGCATCCGGCGGTCACCGCGGTGGGGGTGGTGGCGCGGCCCGACCCGCGCTGGGGCGAGACGCCGCTGGCCTTCGTGGAGCTGCGGGCCGAGGCGCGGCCGGCCGATCCGCAGGCCGAGCAGGCGCTGGCCGCCGAGCTGATCGAGCACTGCCGCCGGCACCTGGCCCACTTCAAGTGCCCGCGCGAGATCCGGTTCGTGGAGCTGCCCAAGACCTCCACGGGCAAGATCCAGAAGCACCTGCTGCGCGAACAGGCGCGCTCGGCCAGCGCGATCGGCTGAGCACCGGCCCGACGCCCGGCGCGCGGCGCCGGCGCCCGCGTGCCGACGTCGCGCGAGCGCCCGACTTGACCCAGGTCAACCGCGGGTCGGCCCGTGGCTTCCAGAATCGCCGGGAGGGCCCGCACCGACGCGTGCCCACCCGCCTCGGAGCCATTGAGGATGACTGCCCCCACCGAACACCGTCTGCTCTCCGAGAGCATCGCCGACGAGGCGATCGCCACCTTCGCCCGGTCGCACGTGCACATCGTCGAGCACATGAACCGGCTCGGCGAGCTGCCCGACCGGATCGCGGCGGGTCTCGAGCCCGAGCAGGTCCGAGCCACCGCAGGCGCCATCTACCGGTTCTTCAACGACGCGGTGCTCGGGCACCACGACGAGGAGGAGCGCGAGCTGTTCCCGGCGCTGCGCCACAGCGCCGCGCCAGGGGACGAGGCCGGCCTGGTGAAGTCGCTGGTGGCACGGCTCGAGCGCGAGCACCGCGAGCTGGAGTCGATGTGGGACGCGGTCGAGCCGGCGCTGCGTCGCCTGGGTCGCGGCAAGGAGGCGAGCCTCGACCGGGCGGCGGTCGGGCGATTGGTGACGGCCTATCTCGGTCACGCGCGCTTCGAGGAAAGCGCGGTGCTGCCGCTCGCCCAGCGCATCCTCAGTTCGGGTGACCGCGCCGCGCTGGCGCTGGGGCTCGCGATGCGACGGACGCCGCAGCGGGTGCCCGGCTACGTTTGATGCCCGGGCGGTGGCCGGGCGGCTGCGGGCGCGCCGTGCCGGCAGCAGGGCGGACTGCCGCCGGCCCCACCGCGATGTCCGTCGATCCGTCCCGGCTGTCTGGTGCCGGGCGATCACCCTACGCTGATTCCCGCCTGTTCCTGGATTGACCGGGTCCGGTATAGTCACCCCTGTCCGATGCCGATTCTCAAGCCCACCGTCCTTGCTGCCGTCCTGGCCCTTGCCGCCGTGCTGTCGCCGGCCGGGGCGGGGTCGCTGCCACGCGGCTTCGATGACAACCCGGGCGTCGTCGAGGCGGTGAGCAAGGCAGCCAGCTCCGGCAAGCCGGTCATCGTCTACTACAGCGAACAGAACTGCGCAGCCTGCAGGGCACTCGATGGCTGGCTGGTGCGTCGCGACCTCCGCGAGGCCTACGGCGTCGGCTATCACTTCGCGGTGCTGTTCGCCGACGACCTGACGCCCCAGGAGCGCGAGCGCTGGCAGGCCACCTACGCGCCGCGCGGCGCGCCGTCGTGGGTGGTGCTGGCGCCCGACGGCAGCTACCTGTGCACCGCCAACGGCGGGTTCGTCAACGCCACCACGGCGCTGGAGATGCACGCCGTGCTGGGCCGGGCGATCGCCAGCCGGGCGCAGCGCCGGGCCGCAGCCGCCAAAGCGGCCGGGCCCGATGCCGATGCCAAGCCGGCGGGCGTGCGCCCCACCGAGACCCGGGTCCAGGTGCGCCCGTGCAACGCCGCGGCGCTGGGAGTCTGACCGCCCATCGGCGTCACGACACCGCGCCCTTGCCGTAGCGGCCCACCAGCAGCGCGCCTTCGTCGAAGCGCTCGTACCGGTAAGGGGTCAGCGGCACGTCGGTGGCCAGGCCAAGCGCCGACTGGGCCAGCAGCCGCCCCACCGCGGGCGACAGCTTGAAGCCGTGGCCCGAGAACCCGAAGCCCACCTGGAGGCCGCTCCAGCCGGGCAGCGGACCGAGCACCGGGTTCCAGTCGGGTGTCACGTCGTACAGCCCGGTCCAGGTGGAGGCCACACCGGCCTGGTCGAAGCTGCGCAGCCGGGCGGCCACCTGCTCGCCGAGGTCGGCCATCACGTCGAGCGGCACGTCGGCCTGGCCTTCGTCGGGGTCGGTGGGATGCCCGGCGAGCCCCGGGCTGGCGAGCAGCTGGCCGCGCCCGTAGCAGCGCGCGTACACCATCGACCGGCTGGCCATGTCCTTGAGTACCGGGTACTCGGGACGGTATGGCTCGGGCGCCTCGAAGGCCATCACCTCGTGGCGTTCGGCCACCAGCGGGATCGGCAGGCCGGTGGCTGCCTCTAGCAGGCGGTTCGACCAGACGTTGGCCACGCAGATGACGTGGGCAGCGGAGTAGGTACTTGCATCGGTGATTACTCCTGTGATCCGGCCGCCGCTCGTGGTCAGCGAGCGGACCGCCTCGCCCTGGCGGATCTGCACGCCGAGCCGGCGTGCCGCCCGGGCGAACGCGGTGGCGGTCAGGTAGGCGTCGGCGTAGCCGGCCTCGGGTTCGTGGCCGAAGACCGCCAGGTCGTCGGTCTGCAGCAGCGGCAGGATCTCGCGCGCCTGGCGGGCGTCGATCTCGTCGGCGCGGATGCCCATCGCGCGCTGCTGGGCGAGCGATGCGCGCACCGCTCCGGCCCGGTCGTCGTCGGCGGCCACGATCAGGTAGCCGCAGCGGTTGAGGCCGCAGCTCGCCTCGGGATCGTCGAGGTACTCGGCGAATCGGGTAAACACCGACCAGGACTGGCGCGCCAGCTCGACGTTCTCCTTCACCGAGTAGTGGGTGCGCAGGATGCTGCTCGACTGGCTGGAGGTGCCTTCGGCGATGCCGCCGCGGTCGATCAGCAGGACCCGGCCGGCGCCGAGCCGGGCGGCGTGCCAGGCGACCGAGCAGCCGATCACGCCGGCGCCGATGACGATCAGGTCGTGGCGCGAATCCGCGGCAGTGGGGTTCATCGGAGATCCGGCATCGGCATGGTTAGGGTTTTCGTGAGAGCGGGCGCTCACTCTGGGTTCGGCGTGTCGTACACGATCACGGTGAGGAAGCGGATCGGCACCTCGAGGATCCGTTCCGGACCGTGCGGCACGGTGCCGGGAAAGGTCAGGGAGTCGCCCGGCTCGAGCAGGTAGGTGAGGTCGCCGTGACGGTACTCGAGGCGCCCGGCGAGCATGTGGATGAACTCGGTGCCGTCGTGCTCGAAGGTGGGGAACACCTCGGAGGCGTCGTCCATCGAGATCAGGAACGGCTCGAAGCGCTTGCGCGGGCCCTGGTCGTACGACAGCAGGTGGTAGGTGTGGCCCTTCGAGGTGCCGCGGCGCACCACTTCCATGCCCTCGCCGGCCTTGACCAGCCGCGCCGAGCCGGCCGGGGTGCCGTAGTTCTTGAACAGCGAGCCCACGCCCACCCCCAGCGCGTTGGCGATGCGCACCAGGGAGTCGAGGCTGGCGGTGGCCTGGCCGTTCTCGATCTTCGACAGCATGCCCGGCGACAGGTCGGCCAGCTGCGCCACGTCGGCGATGGTGAGACGGTTGCGCTGCCGGTACTCGCGCACCCGCTGGCCGAGGTGGCGGTCGAGCGTGTCGATGGATGCTTTGCTCATGTTGACGACCATTATTCAAAAAAATATCATCCAGTTCAACCTGCGTGTCGCCTCTGACGGCACGTTCGGTCCGGCCTCCGATCCCGCCGCGCTCCCGATCCGAACCGCCCGTCCATCGCCCGCGTCGCCCCGGGCCGCCCTGCAGGAGTGTCCATGACCTCGCCCCTCACCGCCGCCGATGCCCGTGCGTGGCTCGACCGGCACGGCATCAAGTTCGTCCTCGCGCAGTTCGTCGACGTCCACGGCTCGGCCAAGGCCAAGGCGGTGCCGGCCGAGCACCTGCGCATGGTGCTGGAGGAAGGCGCGGGCTTCGCCGGCTTCGCGATCTGGGGCCTGGGGCTCGGGCCCGAGGGCGCCGACTACATGGCGGTGGGCGACCCCGCCACCCTGGCGCCCATGCCCTGGATGCCCGGGTTCGCGCGCATCGTCTGCGACGGCCACGTCAAGGGCCAGCCCTATCCGTACTGCTCTCGGGTGGCCCTCAAGCGCCAGGTCGACGCGCTCGCAAAAGAGGGTCTGACCCTGTTTTCGGGGATGGAGCCCGAGTTCATGCTGCTGGCGCGCGGGGCCGACGGGCGGCTGGCGCCGGCGGACGCGACCGACACGCTGGAGAAGCCCTGCTACGACTACAAGGGGCTGGCGCGGTCGGCGGCCTACCTCGAGCGGCTGGTGGATGCGGTCCGCCCCGCCGGGCTGGACGTCTACCAGATCGACCACGAGGACGCCAACGGCCAGTTCGAGATCAATTTCACCTACGCCGACTGCCTGACCACCGCCGACCGGATGGTGTTCTTCAAGATGGCGGCCAGCGAGATCGCCCGGCAGATGGGGCTGGTGGCCACCTTCATGCCCAAGCCCTTCGCCGACCGCACCGGCACCGGCACGCACTTCCACCTGTCGCTGGGCAACGAGTCCAGCCGCAACCTGTTCCACGACGACTCCGACCGCCACGGGCTCGGCCTGTCGAGCACCGGGTACCACTTCCTCGGCGGGCTGCTGCGGCACGCGCGGGCGCTGTGCGCGGTGGTGGCGCCCACCATCAACTCGTACAAGCGGCTGGTGGTGGGCCGCGCGCTGTCGGGCGCCACCTGGGCGCCGGCCTACGTGGCCTACGGCGACAACAACCGCACCGCCACGGTGCGGATCCCCTACGGCCGCCTGGAGCTGCGGGTGCCTGACGGCTCGTGCAACCCCTACCTGGCCACCGCTGCCATCATCGCCGCCGGCATGGACGGGGTGCGCAACCGGATCGACCCCGGTCCGCCGATCAACGAGAACCTGTACGAGTGGTCGCCCGCGAAGCTGGCCGAGCGCGGCATCGCGCTGCTGCCCCAGAACCTGGGCGAGGCGCTCGACGCGCTGCAGGCCGACCCGGTGGTCATGGGGGGGCTGGGCGAGGCGCTCGCGCAGGAGTTCATCCGCCTGAAGCGGATGGAGTGGGTCGAGTACTCGCGCCACGTCTCCGAGTGGGAGCGCGAGCGCTATGTCGAATTCTTCTAGGAGGCGGCTGCGATGTGCGGCATCGTCGGACTGATGATCCGGAACCCCGCGCTGCGGGACCGGCTGGGCGA
>Ga0169931_10009275_pt1 | contig 14226 bp, 9 predicted proteins | sample Kivu_15m_20L_FD_129675 | JGI IMG/M metagenome (GOLD analysis project Ga0169931, IMG submission 129675) | Freshwater microbial communities from Lake Kivu, Western Province, Rwanda to study Microbial Dark Matter (Phase II) - Kivu_15m_20L... | ecosystem: Environmental > Aquatic > Freshwater > Lake ...
CTAAAGCGTCGGGGAGCGCGCGTGGCGGGGCGCGTCGGGGCGTTCGAAGGGGGCGCCGATGGCCTCGATGGCTTCGATGGCTTCGACGACGATGGCGAGGTGTTCGCGGACATCCAGCAGGGAGGGGGAGGGGCTGGCATCGCCGCGCGCCACCGCCACGAAGCGCGTGAGCATCGCTGCATTGTCATGGCCCGGGGAGTGGCGCCAGAAGGCGTTGCCCCGTGTGATGAGGGTCTCCTCGGTGCGGGCCATGAGGTCGAGTTCGACGGAGGCGTCGGCGTCCGGCCAAGCGAGCGCGAGGCGGATCCGCTCAGGCGTAGCGGCCCCGTGGCGTTGGGTCGCCCGGAGGTGAGGTCGTCCGCCAGGTCCGAGCCAGCAGGCGAGGGTGAGGGCGTCGTAGAGCAGCGGCGCGAGGGCGTCGCGGCTCCACGCCCGGGGCCCGTTGGGGATTCGTTGGCTGAGGGTGAGCGCGGGGCCGAGGCCTGCGTCGCGCATCGGCTCGAGCCCGTCAGCCCAGAGCATCGGGAGGGCGGGCATGAGGCGGCGGTGGTGGTCGTCGACCAGCAGGGCATCGACCTCGGCGGTGGTGCGGGCGAAGGGGCGCGGCAGCAGGCAAGGGATCGCTGCGGCGAGCCCCGCGCGGGCGACCGAGGCGAGGGCATGGACGGGGGTGGCGATGACCAGGGCCTCGGGGCGCAGTGCGTCGAGGGCCTCGGCGAGCGAGGCGAAGCCCGGAGCGTCGCCGAAGACCGTCGGGAGACCGAGGTGCGCGTGTGGTGAGACCACGGCCTCGAGGGCGAGACCCGGCGCGGTGCGGGCGGCGCGGGCGAGCTCTTGCGCGCGGCGGCCGGCGCCCACCAGAATCGCGCGCAGCGGGCGCTGGCGCGTGGTGGCGAGCACCGGGAGCGAGCGCACGGGCGCGGCGGGCGCGGCGGGCGCGGCGGCGAGGAAGGTCGCGCGGTCTGCGCCGTGGAGCTCGGCGGCGGGGGCGCGCAGGAGGGGGTGTACCTCGGCGAAATCGACGGGCACGGGCCAACCGTGGGAGCGCGCGCGCGCGTGGTCGGCGAGCGCGTGGCGCTCATCGTCGGTGAAGGCCGGCCCCGGGAGGGGAGAGAGCTCGGAGGTTCCGTGGCGGTCGGCGTAGGGGCGCCAGACGCCGGTGCAGACCCGGGCGTAGCGGCAGGTGTCGCACCCCGGGGCCCGCACCTTCTGGGGCGCGTCTTCCGACCCGGGTTCGCCTGCGTACCCGAGGACGTCGGACCACGCGCGAAACTCTCCCAGGAGGCACGGCGGGATGCCCTGACGCGATCCCACCTGCACGGGCTGTCCTCGCTCGATCGCGGTGTAGAGCGCCCGTCGCAGGTGCGGCGCCACGTCGGCGTAGCGTGGCATCTGCGACGGGTCTTCGAGGGCTTTGTACTGCGGTGTTACGAAGGCGACGGAGATGAGCGCCCGCCCGCGGAAGGACTCGCGGACGAAGTCCACGAAGCGGGCGAGGTGCGGCGCGTTGCGCGCGGTGACGACGTGGTTGATCACAGTCTCCACGCCGGCGTCGAGCAGGAGACCGATGGCCTGGACGGTGCGGGCGTGGTCGCCGATCTTGCGCGTGAGGCTCTGCGAGAGCTGCTCGTCGTGGGCGTGGAGCGAGACGAACGCGTGGGTGAGACCGGCCTCCCGCAGGGTGCGGACGCGCTCCGGGCGATCGAGGAGGACCCCGTTGGTGACCACTTCGATCTCGGGGATGCCGAGCCGCCGAGCCGCTTGAACATAGTGCCGGAGGTCACGCGCCAGGGTGGGTTCGCCGCCCCCGAAGGAGACCCGGCGGAGGCCGCGCCGGGCGGCGCGGGCGAGGGCGCGTAGCATCGCGCCGGGGCGCTCCCAGAGGTTGCCCGAGGTCTCGTTGGCGCTGCAGAAGGGGCAGTCCTGGTTGCAGTGGACGGTGGGGCGGAGCACCAACGTCTCGGCGGTCGCGGCCAGTCGGCGGTGCTCGGCGGTAAAGACCGGCGCGCCGGGCGTGCGCTGCGCGTACAGCTCCCGGGGCCGCTTCGCGAAGGGCGCCAGGCCGGCGTCGCCGTGCGCGGCGAGGGCCGCAGGGGAGAGCCCGGGGCACTGCGCCTGCGCCGTGCAGGCTTCGCAGCTCGTGGGGAGCGACCACCCGGGCCGTCGCCGCGCGGGTCGTCGCGGGTCGAAGCGGTAGGCATCCGCGAGGGAGGGATCGTCGCGCAGCGCGCAGAGCGGAATGCCGTCAAGCCCGGTCAGTTCGACGCGGACGCCGAGCGCGCGGCACCGGCGGACGGCGGCGGTGAGCCCTTCGCGGAGCTCGCGCCAGGCGGGCGCGACGAGGGCCGCGGGGACCGGGTGGGCGGGCACGAAGAGGCGCGCGGCGCGGAGGGAGGGAGCGGCGCGGTGGGCCAGCGCGACGACGTCCTCGGGGCGCTGGAGGCGCGGCGGCAGGAGGGGGATTTCGATCTCCAAAGCGACCCCTGCTTCGGCGAGGGCGCGGAGGCCGACGAGGGCGGCGGCGAGGGCCCCGGGGCGGGCGACGATCCGGTCGTGGACGGACGGTGCGGACGAGAAGAGCGGGACGAGGGCGGCGTGGGCGCCGCGCGCGGCGAAGGCCCGGGCGCGCTCGGGGGTGAGCGCGTCGAGCGCGTGGGTGCGGACGACGATGTCGCCGACGCCGGCTTCTTTCGCCTGCGCCAGAGCGGCGGCGAGGCCGGAGCCAGCGCCGCGGAGCACGACCCGGTCGGGGCGAGGGGCGAGGGCGCGCGCGAGGTCGAAGGGCGCGTCGCGTCGGCGCTCGCAGAGCGGGCACCCGAGATCGCAGGGGCCGAGGAGGAGGTCAACGACGCGCGTCACGTCGCAGGGACTTTATCGCGGCGGCCCGCGCCGCGTGGACTAGACTCATCCGCGCGATGCGAACGCAGTTGGTCGTGACCCACTACCGCTGCAACCAGCGCTGTTCGTACTGCACGGCGCGGCGGGCGGAGGATGACCTCGGGTGGATCCAGGCGGCCGCGGTGCGGCGTCGGGTGGACGAAGCGCTCGGCGCGGGAGCCGAGGAGCTGGTGTTCACGGGCGGCGAGCCGACGCAGCGGGGCGATCTACCGTCGCTCGTGGCGTACGCTCGCGATCGCGGTGCCCGGGCGGTGGCCCTCGAGACCAATGGCACCCTGCTCGATGTCGACCGCGCGGCGGCGCTGCGCGACGCGGGCCTCGCGCGGGCGGTGGTCAATCTCGCCGGCTGGGGCGATTCCCTCGACGCGGTGACGAGCGACCCCGGGGGCTTCGCACGGACGCTCGCGGGCATCGCTGCGCTCCTTGCGGTGGGCCTGCGGGTCGAGCTCCGGGCGGTCGTGGTTCGCTCGACCGCAGGGGGGCTCGCGGAACTGCCCGCGCGGGTGCGCGCGCGCTGGCCTGAGGGCGGTCCGGCGATGCTGTGGCTGGCGGTGCCCGACCGCTCTCCCGAGGCTGGCGAGCTCCTCGCGCCGAGCGAGGCCGCGGCGGCGGTGCAGGCGGTGGACGCGGCGGCCCGGCGCGCGGGGCTCCCTGTGGCGCTCGCGCCAGAAGCGGCCCTCACGCCGTGTAGCTTTCCTTCGCCGATCCGCGTGGGCCACCTCTTCTCGCTCACCCGCGGCGGCGGTGCGCGCGACGGGCGGATGCATCTGGCAGTGTGCGCGGGCTGCGCGGTGCGCGAGTCTTGCCCGGGTTTTTCTCGCGAGGCCCTGGCGCGCTTTGGCGAGCCCGCGGGGCTGTTGCCGGTGACCGAGGAGCGGACGCGCCGAAGGCTGGCGCTGGCCGCGCCGGTCGACCAGCAGGTGGAGCGGGAGTTTGTGCAGCGGAGCCTCACGACGGCTCCGGGGACCGGGCGGATGGTGACCGAGGCGCTGGTGCGGGTGTACTTTCACTGCAATCAAGCGTGCTCGTTCTGTTTCGTGTCGACGCACCTGCCGCCGGCGGGTGACGCGCGGGTGCGGGCGGCCATCGTGGCGGAGGCGCAGGCCGGTCATCGGGTGACCCTGACGGGGGGCGAGCCGACGCTGCACCCCCGGCTGGTGGACTTCGTCGCGCTCGCGCGCTCGCACGACGTCGCGGGTGTCGGCGTGGCTCTCCAGACCAACGCGGTACGTCTCGACGACGGGGCGCTGGTCGACGCGCTGGTGGCCGCCGGGATGTCTCTGGTGCAGGTGTCCCTCCACGCCGCTCACGCGGATCTGAGCGACGCGATCACTCAGGCGCCGGGCACCTTCGCGCGGACGCTGGCGGGCCTCGACCACCTCGCGCGCCACGCCGACGCCGTCACTCTGGTGATCAATTACGTCATCGTTCGGCGCAACGTCAGAGAGCTCGGGGACTTCGTCGCGCTGGTGGCCGCGCGCTGGCCGCGGGCGCTGGTCAACGTGTCCTTCGCCGCGCTCTCCACCGACGTTGTGCCCGATGACGGCGATGTGATGCCCCGCTACGGCGACGTGATGCCGGCGCTCGAGGCGGCGCTCGAGGCGACGCTGGCGCGGGGGCTCAAGGTGACGGGCTTCGCGTCGATGTGCGGCGTCCCGCTGTGCCTGGTGAGCGAGCGGCACCGACCGGGGGAGGGGGACCTCGGGGTGATCCCCGAGGGCTGGGACGCGGGGGAGTTCGTGCGCGGTGAGGCCTGCGGGGGGTGCCGCTTGCGCGATCGCTGCTACGGGGTTCGTCGACGTTACGCTGCGCGCTACGGGACGGGCGAACTGCGATCGCTGCCGTAGCGCCGTACCTTGCGTTCGTGGCGCGGTGGGACGAGAGTCCCGGGCGATGCTCCGCTGGCTCGAACTCACCGCGGACTACCGCTGCAACCAGCGCTGTTTGGGATGCTTCTCCGCGCTGCCCGACGGACCTTCGATGACCTCGCGCGAGGCCGCCGAGGCCCTCCAGCGGGGCTACCGCGACGGGGCGCGCTCGCTCTGGCTCGGCGGCGGCGAGCCCACCCTCCGGCGCGACGTGCTCGCCGCGGCCGCGGCCGCACGACGCCTGGGCTACACGCGGGTGAAGCTCCAGACCAACGGGATGCTGCTGGCGTCGCCGGGTAACGCGGCCCGCGCGGCGGCGGCCGGGATCACCGAGGTCGCCTTCGCCATCAAGGGTGCCACCGCGGCGACGCACGACCGTTTCACTCGCACGCCCGGCGCTCACGCCCTGCTGCTCGAGGCGATGGCAGCGGCGCGCGCTGTGGGGCTCGCGCTGGAGGGGGACGTGCTCGTGTATCGGGACACCGCCCATGAGCTCCCGACGATTGTGGCGGAGTACACCCCGCGCGGCGTGGCCTCCTGGCGCGTGTGGCTTCTGGCGGCGACGGGCGATCCGGAGGCCGATCGGCAGGTGCCCCGCATCGGGGAGGTCATTCCGCACCTCTCGGCGGCCATGGCGCTGGGCTTGTCCGACCGGACAGACTTCATCTCCTCGCTGCACACCCCGCCGTGCACGGTGCCCGCGGCCGATCGGGCGTGTCTCTTCTTCGCGCGGGAGTTCGGGATGCGGGTGGTCAACCCGGGCGGTCACGACTTCCTGCTCGAGAACTCTCCGATGGAGGGCGGACGCTACCTCTCAGGCTGCGCGGGCTGCGCGTATCACCAGCGCTGCGGTGGGCTGCGCGAGGATTACCTCGCCCGCTTCGGCGAGGAGGAGTTTCGGCCGATCGCTTCCGTCGAGGAAGTGTGATGGACTCGCCGACGATCATGTCTCTCTCGATTCCCGCACGGCGCGTCGTCGCCTTCGACGAGGTCGCGGGCCTCGGACGTGAGGCCTTGGTCCGCGCCGCCGAGGCCGCCCACGCGGAGGGTGAGCCGCTGGCGGTGGACTACGCGGTGGGGGCCGAGGGCGAATCCCTCACGTCGGTCAACGCGACCCTCGCGCTCGCCGTCGACCTTTACGATCGCTTCGGTGCGGTGCCGCGGGTTCGCTACCTCCGCGCCGGCCTCGAGCGCTTCCGCTGGACCTTCGAGGAGCGACTCCGGGCCGCTGCGGGGCCGCAGAAGCTCATCATGAACGTCACCTACGTGTGCAACAACCGCTGCACGTTCTGCGCGGTGGGCACGCGGACGCAGGTGGACGGGCACCCCGAGCGGCAGCGCGAGCACCTCGAGAAGTACCGGGCGATGGGCGTGCGGATGGTGGACTTCGACGGCGGAGAGCCGACGCTCAACCCTGAGCTCATCGCGCTCGTCCGGTATGCTCGATCGCTGGGCTACGATCGGATCAACGTCACCAGCAACGGACGGATGTGCTTCTACGAAGGGTATGCTCGCGACCTCGTGCGCTCGGGGCTCACCACCCTGCTCTTCAGCGTGCACGGGGCCGACGCTCGTACGCACGCGCAGCAGGTGGGAGTGGCCGAGGCCTTCGAGCAGACGGTGGGCGGCATCCGCCATGCGCGCCGCCACGCCCCCGCCGACGTCGAACTCGGGATGAACGTCACCGTGACCAAGGGAAACCACCGGCAGCTCGACGCCCTCGTCGCCCTCGCCTGGGGCTTGGGGCTCCGCTGGGTCAACCTGCAGTTTCTCACCCCCTTCGGGCGCGCCACGACCTGGGTGGCGCCCGACACGCAGGTCGCGGCCGACGAGGCGATGCGTGTCATCGACCGCTGGGGCGAGCGGGTGAAGTTTCAGGTGATCAACCTCCCTTTCTGCTTCATGCCGGGCTACGAGCGCTTCATGGTCGGCGACCTGCAAAAGCTCCAGCGCCGCATGGTCTTCGTCAACAATGATGACGTGAACCTCGCGGACTACCTCGCCGCCCAGCGGGTGAAGAAGACCGTCTGCGATGCCTGTCCGCACGCCGTCTTTTGCGGCGGCTTCTACGAGCTCCACGACGCCCCCGAGGCCCCCTGGATCGTGCGCCCAGAGGACCTCGTCCGCCCGGTCTTCAAGCGTCCGGCGGAGGAGTCCGCGGGGTGAGTCTGCGCGTCGTCGCAGTGGTTGGGACGCGGCCCGAGGTGATCAAGATGGCTCCGCTCGTGCGCGAGCTTGCGTCGCGTTCGCCGCGCATCGAGGTCGCGCTTCTGGCCGTGGCCCAGCAGCCCGAACTCGTCGCGCGGGCCCTCGCAGAGTGGGATCTCGCGCCCGCCTGGCACATCGACCTCCCGGCGGCGGCGCGCACGCCGGCGGCGGTGCTCGGCGGCGCGGTGTCGGCGCTCACCGAGCGACTCGAGGCGCTTTCCCCAGACGTGGTGGCGGTGCAGGGCGACACCACGACGGCTCTCGCTGGTGCCCTCGCCGGTGCCTATGCGCGTTGCCCCGTGGCTCACGTCGAAGCTGGGCTCCGATCCTTCTGTGTCGGGAGCCCCTTCCCCGAGGAGCTGCACCGCGCGCTCGTCGACCGCGTCGCCGACGTGCTCTACGCGCCGACGCCGGGGGCGCGAGACAACCTGCTCGCGGAGGGCGTGGCCGAGGCGCGGATCCGGGTGGTAGGCAACACCGTGGTCGATGCGCTCGCCGCGGTCTCCGGGCTGTGCCCGCTGGTCGACGCGGCTCCCGGGCGCAAGGTGGTGCTGGTCACCGGGCACCGCCGCGAGACCTCCGGCACGGCGCGGGAGGCGCTCTGCCGCTCGCTCGGCGCGCTGGTCGCAGGTCGCCCTGACGTCGAGCTCGTGTACGTACTCCACTCGCACCCGGCGGCGAGCGACCCGGTGCGTCGGCTGCTCTCCGACTGCGCGCGGGTGCGGCTCCTACCCCCGCTCTCTTACCGCGCGTTCGTCGCGTGGATGCGGCGGGCCGACGTGGTGCTCACCGACTCAGGAGGGGTGCAGGAGGAGGCCCCTGCACTCGGTCTCCCCGTGCTCGTCACCCGCGACCGCAGCGAGCGTCTGGAGGCCGTCACCTGTGGGGTGGCGCGACTCGTCGGGAGCGACCCCTCGGCGGTCTGCGAGGCGCTCGCGCGTCTCCTCGACGACGACCTGCAGCGGCGGGCGATGGCCCGGGTGTGCTTCCCCTTCGGCGAGCCCGGAGCGGCGGTGCGCATCGCCGACGACCTCCAGGTGCGCTTCGGTGGCGGACCGTGAGCGCGCGTCTCCGCTGGCTCGTCAGCGCTCCGCTCGGCGACGGCGGCGCGGTGCTCTCCTGGGTGAACCCCGCCCACCCGGGCTACGCGTACCCCGAGATCGCGGGCCTTTGGCTCCGCTTTGCTTCGCGGCACCCGCAGCCGCCGGCGACTGTTGCGGCGGTGCGCGCTCGGCTGCGTGCCGATGGCGCGCGGGGGATGGTGGGGCGCGCGGGGCTTTCGTACCTCTTCGACGCCGCGGCGGCGCTCGGAGGGCTCATCGCGACCGGGCCGGCGGAGGCCGTTGAGGCGCAGATGTTCGAAGCCATCGCGTCGGCGATCGCGGGGCGTCGCGCGGTGCGGGAGCCCACGGACATCGACCGTTGGAGCACCCGCTGGACTGGGCACCAGCTCAAGGTGATCGCACCACTTCGGCGATACGCGGAGGCCACGGGAGACGCGCGGGTCGCGGTGCTGGCCGGACGCATCCTTGAGGATTTCTCCGTGCGCGGCGTCGAGCCCTTCGATCGCGGGGATGGCTACACCCACGCCTTCTGCTACGCCGTCGAGGGGCTTCTCGCGGCCCATGCCTGGGGCCTCGGTGACTTTACGCGCGACCTCCGCATACACGCTGCGACGCTGGCCTCGTGGCAGCGGACAGACGGGTCGCTCGGGGCCTTCCGCAGCGTCGGCGCCGCGCGCGCAGACGCTACCGCGCAGGCCGTCCGGTTGTGGTGCGCGATCGACCGCGGGCGCTACGCCGGGGCCGTCGCGCGCGCCCTCGCGGCCCTCGCGGCCCTCGACGCGGGGGAGGGGGGCCTGCGCTACGAAGCGGGCTCGCACGACGTGAACACTTGGGCCACCCTCTTTGCGCTGCAGGCCGAGGCCTGGGCCGAGGGGGCGAGCGATGTGGGAGACCTCTGGTGACCCGCGGGGTCGTGCGGGGCCGTCGCGGGCGGAACCTGTCAACGTCTTTGAGACAGTCGGCGGGATTTATTAGTGAGCCTTTCGTCGGCCTGCCGCCGAGGCTGACGTTGCCCGCTCTGGTCGCGGCGTAGGACACCCCACCAGCCCCGCGAGCGCACCCATCGGGTGACGCGCGGGTATCTCGAGGCACAGGCCGATCATGGGTTCACGCCCGTGGTGCTCACCCGCGAGGCGCGGGTCTCGAAGACCCCGCACCGCTTCAGTGGTGCTCCGGAGCGGCGGTCGGATGGTCGATCCCGGCCGATGACGACCGGGTGCGTCGTCGATCGTCTCGATGCGCTCCGGCGCTTGCGTGCTGCGGTGGTGCCGCCGGCGCTGCCGATGGACCTCGCCCGGCTGATCGACGCGGTCGCGCCTTGTGTCCGCGCGGTGCGGATCGACCGGATGCATGCGGTGGAGCGCGCGCGTCCGCTCCGTGCGCGGGCCTCGAGCCTCGGCGCGATGACTTCGCCGCAGCGTTGGTGGACTCTCTGGCCCGGGGCTTCACCGCGCGAGGGGGGCGGGTTGACGCCTGCGACGACCGCGCGGCCGCGCGCGCTTGAGACTCAACGCCGCCGCGGGCGTCGGGCGGTGAACGCGTGGGCGAGGCGGTCGAGGAAGCACGTCCACCCTTCGAATCCCAGCGTGGGCCGCGGGTGGAAGGCGTGGTCGAAATGGCTCGGGAAGCCGAACTCCAGGGTCTCGGTGATCCAATCGAGGCGTTGGCAGTACCGGGTGTCACCGAGGGCGAGGTCGACGGGCTTTTCCCCGTGGAGCGCCTCCACCTCACGCAGCACGGCGTCGAAATGATAGGGCAGTCGCGTCGGGGGCAGCGGGCCGAACTCTGCGGTGAGGTCTTCAGTGTGGCTGTGCGCACCGGCGTTGGCGCTCAGGTGGACCACCTCCACCCCGAGTTCTGCGGCGATGTCGAGGAAGCCGCCCCAGTACATGGGCGGTGCGCTGAAGGCCACGCGACGATCTTGAAACACCGCCTGCGGGGCCCATGCGAGGCGGGGCACCACGCGGCGCAGCTCGCGGTCGACGAGGGCGTCGAGGGCATCGAGGCTTCCGGTGGCGCGGGCCACGGCAGCGAGGAAGCGCCGCGTTCGTCCGGCGCCGAAGGGAACGGGCGCCTCCACCACGCGTTGGCCGGTGCGCTGGGCCAGGGCCGCGGCGGCCGCGCGGCCGAGGGGGAGTGCGATGAGCGTGTCCGCGTCACGCGCATCGACGAGGTCCTGATAGCGACCCCCGTCGAGCCAAACGCTGGTGACGGTGAGTCCGAGGCCCTCGAGGAGTCGACGAAGTTCCGTGGCGTCGGCCCGGCCGTCTTCTTCGTTGCGAGTGTGCAGGTGGCCGATGAGCGCGACGTGCCGCGGCCGCGGCGTGGCCCGCGCCACGTCGAGGGTGCGGGCGATGGCGGTCAGCGGATCGGCGTAGCCGTCGAGCCAGTCGGCCTCGAGCGAGCGGCTCGGAACCTCCAGCACCGGGAAGGGGAGGCGTGGCGCGAGGTCGCGGAGGATCTTGTCGTACTGGGTGCCGAGGATCATCACGTGGGGCATCGCGCAGACGAAGGCGACGCCCTCGCGCACGGCCGCGGCCAGCTGCTCGAGGCGGGCGATGAGGGCCTCTCCGCGATTGGTGACGACCAGCTCGGCGTCCATCAGGGTGTTGATCACCCGGTGATCGCCGGCGGCATCGAGGAGCGTCGAGCGGAGGTCGTGCTTCCCGTGGATCCACTGGGCCTTGCGGAAGTTGCAGTCGGGGCCGTCGATCACGGCGTAGCCGTCGCGGAGGGCGTTGACCGCGAGGAAGATCCCCACGTGGTAGGACATCCGCGCGGGCAGGGCCCAAGGTTCGGCGGGGTCGCTCACGCGCCCTCCGCGGTGAGCCACGTGCCGTACCTTCGGAGGAAGGGGCGTTCGACGCGCGCGAGGAGGCGTTCGAGGGTGGCGACTGCGCCGTCGAGGCCCATGGCGACGTCCCGCAGCGAGAAGATTTCCTTGCCCGCACGGGAGAGCCGATCGTCGAAGAAGACGTCGGAGTAGAAGGCCCGCGCGGGAGAGTCGCGCAGCGTCGCGGAGAGCTCGGCAGGGGTGGTGAACACGCGAGTCGTGAAGCCGGGCAGAGACGACGCGGTGCGCCCCGGAGCCTCGTAGCGCAGCGCCTCGAGAGAGAAGCCGCACTCGAGGAGCAGCCGTACGAGGGGAACGCCCTGGAGCCGGGTCGGCTCGCGGAGGATCTCCGCCGTGGTGTCGTCGATCACGAAGCCGAGGGTCACTTCGCGGGCCCGCGCGCGCAGGGCCTCCCAGCGGGAGCGACGGGCGGCGAAGGCCCGCTGAAATGCCTCCGCGCACTGAGCATCACGGCCCACTACGGCGCCGACCGCTTCGAGCCAGTGGCGCGTCCCTTCGAGGCCGAAGGGCGCGGGCGGAGCGATGGTCTCCAGGCCGAGGGAGGCCAGGGCCTGCTCGTGGATCTCGCGGGCCTGGTCGCTCGGGTAGAGCACCTGCGCGGCGGCAGCGCAGTAGTCTCGCGCCTGGTCGAGGTCGAAGGCCGGAAGGAGCTCGCACCCCACCTCGACCCCGCCTTCGCGGAGGAGCGCGAAGAGGGCCGAGCGCCCGTCGAAGTAAGGGAGCCCCACGAAATTGACCCGGTGGGGTCGCGACGCGCGCGCGCGGAAGTCCGGCTCGTTCGCCACGAGGCGAAACATGGCCGCGAAGGGGTCGTTCTGATTGCCGATGTTGAGTACGGGCATCCGGCGGCGGACGCCCGGGCGGTGGGTCGCGGCGTCGATGTCGTCGCCGGTGATGAGGGAGATGCAGGTGGGCACCACGAAGACCACGCCCGGCGCGACTGGAGCGGGTGCCTCGTGCGCGGGGTCGTACGGGTCACCGACCTTCGACAGGAGGTGTTCGAGGCGCGTGTCGGCGCCTTTGATCACGTCACGGTCGTCCATGTCGGTGAGGAGGAAACGGCTGCCGCCCTGGAGCCGGGCGTCGGCACCGCGCGGCGCCACCGGCCATGGCTCCTGCCGAGGGAAGTTGAGGAAGTTGACCGACCCATCGAAGCGCGGCGCGTCGCTCGCGTGGCACTCGATGTCGGCGTGATGCACCACCGTCACCGGCCCGCGGAGCCCGTGAAACAAGCCCCGGTAGAGCTCCTTCTGTTCGAAGAAGCTGCGCCATCCAGCGGGTGAACGGTAGCTGAAGGCGACGGAGCCTCGGTGCTCGGTGGGGAGGGCCGGCGAGGGCGGCGGCTCGTTGGCGTCGCGCGCGGTCGGAGCGCCTGGCTCATCGCGCCGTGCCGCACCCACCGAGGCCGCTCGCTGGAGGAGTTCGAAGGGGCAGTGCGTCAGCCGGTGCTGGAGCCGGGAGACGAGCTGGACGACGATCGACGGCGTCCCTCCGCTCTCGGATTCCATCTTGTACGAGAGGTTGAGTTGGCGGGTCCGTGCCGCGGCCGGACGCGTCGACCGCGGGGCGAGGGTGAGCACGATCGTCGGCGCGACGTCTCCCGCTACCACCAGCCGAACCGCCGACTCGTGGAGCGAGAACTCCGCCCGCACAAGCTCGGCGCCAGGCAGCAGTTCGCGGACGTTGACCACGTGACGCAACGCTGTCAGGCCGCGCTCGCTCACCGGGTGCCAGCACTCGGTCGTCGGGCCGACGTCGTCGGGCGCGTCGCTGTCGAGTTCGGGGAAGAGCTCGCTCACGCCGCGCCGGCCTCGAGATCTGAGGGACGGAGATCGCGAGCCTCGCCGGGAAAGGCCTGCTGTAGCCGTCGCAGGGCCTCCGCTGGGCTCACCCGCCCGAGTCGCACCGCGCGGACGCCCGCTCGCCGCTCGGACTCATACCGCCGCCGCCGGGCCTCACGGGTCTCCGGACCGTCGTCCGCCGCACGGCGCAGCGAGACGAGGCCCTCCGCGGGCGATCCCGCTGCCTCCGGGCCCTTTCCCGCCGAACTTCGCACGCCCCCTGCCGGGGCCTCGAAGCGGTGCTGGGTGAGCGCGTAAAAGGTAGCCTCATCGAGAGGGGTCGGGAGCGGCAGGGAGCGGGCGTCGACGGCGAGGATCTGCTCCCCCAGTTCGCGGAGGGTGCGGGTGATGGTGGCTCCGGGAGCGTACTCGGCCACGGTCATCCGGCGGTACTCGGCCTCGCGGATCAAGGGGTCGCGCGGGATGTACCCGAGCACGCGGGTGTTGATGAGCCGGGCAAAGCGCTCCGCCGGGGCCCGGTCTTCTTGGTTGTCCCGGAGGTTGATGATGATTCCGGCGAGGGCCACCCCGTTGGACGCGTAGTGCACCACCGCGCGGGCGATGTTGTTCGCCGCGTAGAGGGCCATCACCTCCTCGGAGGCGACGATCACCACCTTCTCCCCGATGCCCTTGCGGAGCGGTGAGGCGAAGCCGCCGCACACCACGTCGCCGAGCACGTCGTAGACGCAGACGTCGTAGCGGGCGGGGGAGAGGAGGTCGACGCTCTGGAAGATCTCGAGCATTCGCGAGATGCCGCGGCCGCCGCAGCCCACCCCGGCCTCGGGGCCACCCGCCTCGACGCAGTCGACCCCGAGGTGGGAGCGGGTCACCACCCGGTCGGCCGTGAGGCCCGCGAGGCTGTGGATGCGGTCGACCACCGGCTCGATCATCGTGCCGCGGAGCAGCGCCACGGTGGAGTCGTGCTTCGGATCGCAACCCACATGGAGCACGCGCCGCCCTTCCGCAGCGAGCGTGGCGCTGATGTTCGACGCCGTGGTCGACTTGCCGATCCCGCCTTTGCCGAAGAAGACGATTCGTTCCATGGGGTGAGTCCGGGGGGCGAGGGTACACCCGCGGAGCACCCGAAAGGTGTTCCAAGCGCTTTCCCTCGGGGTGTTCCAAGCGCTGTCAAAGCCGCGTAGACTTCCAATCATGCCTCGCTTCAACCGCCTCGGGCTCCTCGCGGTGTTCGTCATGGCGTGTGCTCAGACGGCGCCGCCCACCAACACCACCTCCCGCGATGGCGCGGTCATCGATGGGCCTGTCTGCTCCCAGGGGTGGGTCGCGTGCGGCGGCGTCTGCGTCGATCAGGCCAACAGCCCGGAGCACTGCGGTGGTTGCGGTCGCGCGTGCGCCGCGGGCTCCCTCTGCTTGCGAGGCGTTTGCTCGCCGACCACCTCCGACGGCGGTACCGACGGGATGACGGTTCCTCTGGACGCGTCGGCGCCCGACGGGATGATGGTTCTCCCCGACGGGATGATGGTTCCTCTGGA
>Ga0169931_10009276_pt1 | contig 14224 bp, 10 predicted proteins | sample Kivu_15m_20L_FD_129675 | JGI IMG/M metagenome (GOLD analysis project Ga0169931, IMG submission 129675) | Freshwater microbial communities from Lake Kivu, Western Province, Rwanda to study Microbial Dark Matter (Phase II) - Kivu_15m_20L... | ecosystem: Environmental > Aquatic > Freshwater > Lake...
GGCTGAAGAAGTACAGATCGGCAGCCGAATACTGCGAGTTGCCGAGGGCTTCGAAGTCAGCCTCGCTGCCGATGCCACACTCGCAGAACGCCCCATCGCTGTCTCACGAGACGAACGCGGACGCCTGTACGTCACTGACTCGGGAGGCATGTCGGAACGAGCCGAACAGCAGCTGACACAAAAACCCCATCGCATCCGCCGGCTGGAAGATACTGACGGAGATGGTGTCTATGATCGCAGCACACTCTTCGCCGACCGCATGATGTTCCCCGAAGGCTGCCTCTGGTACGCCGGGTCCCTCTACGTCGCTGCCCCGCCCGAAATCTGGAAACTCACCGATGACAATGATGACGGCGTCGCCGATCGCCGCGAGGTCTGGTTTGATGGCAAAACGCTGACCGGCTGCGGCAACGACCTGCACGGACCATACCAGGGACTGGATGGCAGACTTTACTGGTGCAAAGGTGCCTTCGCGGAACAACAGCATCAGCTCGCAGATGGCAGCCTGCTGAAAACTCAGTCGTCACACATCTTCCGCGCTCGACCCGATGGGTCTGACATCGAATCGGTCCTCACCGGCGGCATGGACAATCCGGTAAACGTGGCCTTTCTGCAGAATGGCGAACGATTTCTGAGCTGCACCTTCTTCCAGTTCCCGGAAGCCGGTCGTCGTGATGGCCTCATCCATGCCATTTACGGTGGCGTCTACGGCAAAAAACACTCGTCTATCTATGCTCACCCCATGACCGGTGATGTCATGCCCGTGCTGAATCATCAGGGCGCCGCGGCACCCTGCGGCCTGATCGGCGGCAGCGAACACCTGTTCGGCGGCGGTCACGATCAGCAGCTGTTCGCCTGTTACTTCAACCTGCACAAAGTCGTCCAGCACCGAATGATCCCCGACGGACCCACCTATCGCACCGAAGATACAGACTTCCTCGCCTGTGATCATCCGGACTTTCACCCCACCGATGTCTTTGAAGATGCTGACGGAAGCCTGCTGATTGTGGACACCGGAGGGTGGTACAAAGTGTGCTGCCCGACATCACAACTGGCCAAGCCGGATGTTCTTGGAGCCATCTATCGGGTACGCCGCAAAAATACCACCCCCGTCACCGATGCTCTGGGGCTGCAGCTGACATGGCAGAATCTCGCACCGCAACAGCTCGCCATCAGACTTGCCGATCAGCGACTGTTCGTGCAGCGCAGGGCCACTGAGCAACTGCGACTGCTGGCCGAATCAGCCGTGCCGGCACTGCAGAAACTGCTCACAGATCACCCCCACGCGGCCGTTCGCCGTCGAGCTGTCTGGACCCTGGCAGGCATCGCGGCAGCAGATTCAGCGGCCGCAGCAGCTTCGCTCGGACTCCGCGACAACGATCCTGCCGTTCGCCAGGCAGCTGCCCATACCGTCGGACTGTTCCGCCACCAAAATTCCCTGAACTCCCTGCTGAAGATGGCCGCCGCCGATGAACCAGGTCCGGCTCGCGCTGCCCTGGAAGCCATCGGACGACTGAAGAATCCAGCCGCCATCGCTCCTCTGCTGGAACTTGCCGGTGATCTGCCGGTCGGTCAAACCGACAGTACCGGAGCCCCCGCAGAAGCCGCTGCCCGCATTCGCGAACATGCCCTGATCTTCGCACTCATCGAAATTAACGACCCAAATCCCGTCCGCCAGGGACTAAAGTCCCGAATTCCCGCCGAACAGCGGGCAGCACTTACCGCACTCGACCAGATGCCCGGCGGTAAACTGCAGCCGGAAGATGTCCTGTCGCTGCTCGATAACCCCGGTGAATCACTGCGCTCCACGGCTGTCTGGATCATCGGAAGACATCCGGAATGGAGCCCGTCTCTGAGACAGTACTTTGCGGAAAAACTGGCCAGCGCAGAGACTCTCTCCGCGGAACAGCTGACCGTCTGCCGCGGACTGCTGGCCCGACTGGCCTCCGCAACAGAAATCCAGCTGCTGCTGCAGGAACAACTCAGCACGACCGCTGCACCAGCCACACGCCGACTGGCCCTGCAGACACTGTCTGACACGACGCTGACGGCTGCACCAGCAGGCTGGCTCGATGCACTGGCAACTCTGCAGCCTCACGCCTCCCCCGCCGACTTACCCCTCCTGATCGCCGCTGCCGAAAAACTGCCGCAGCCAAAGGACGGACATGCTCCGCTAAAACAGGCCATGGCAGCCATCGCCGAACAGTCGGAATTGCCCGCCGAATTGCGGCTGGCCGCTGTCGACGCAGCTGGCAGCGGACTGACACTGCCGGATTCTTCTTTCAGCCTGCTCTGCAGCTCGCTGCAGCCCGAATTGCCGGCAGATCAGCGAGGCATTGCTGCCCGCCGACTCGCCTCAGCCACACTGACTGCCACACAGCTGCAGACACTGATTCCCCTGACCCGCAGCGTCGGACCCATGGAACTGCCCAAACTGCTGCCCGCCTTTGAACAACACGCCGACGAAGCAAACGGAATGAAACTGCTGGCTGCACTCACCGAATCGCAGGGACTCAGCGGACTCCGTGCTGACCTGATCCAGTCACTGCTGGCAAAATACCCGCCGGCAGTCCAGTCCGCCGGACAGAACCTGCGAAAACAACTCAATGCCAGCCTCGAAGAACAAACCGCGATACTCGAAAAAACACTGCAGACTCTGCCCACAGGCGACCTCCGTCGCGGGCATGAAGTCTTCATGAGCCGCAAGGCAGCCTGCAACACCTGTCACAAACTTGGATATGGTGGCGGAAACCTCGGCCCCGATCTGACCAGTATCGGAAAAGCCCGCAATCGACGCGATCTGCTCGAAGCTATCCTGTTCCCCAGCGCCAGTATCGTCCGCGGTTATGAACCGGTGCTGGCAGAGCTGGAGGATGGTCGAGTTGTCGGGGGCATCATCACCGGAGAATCAGCCGGCGAAATCATCCTTACCGTCGATGCGCAAAAACAACTGCACATCGACCGGTCCAACATCACGCAGATTCTGCCCTCAGCCGTGTCACCCATGCCTAATGGCATCGCCACAATTCTCAGCCCCCAGGAATTGGCCGATCTGCTCACTTTTCTGGAAACCGGCGGACGCTGACGGCGGATTGAAAGAACACCCCGGCCTTTTATGGTGTTTTCCGAATCAGGTTTCCTGAATTCCCGGAGCCTCTTCCCAGCCGTTCAGATTCAGGAACTGCTGCCGCCAGTAGTACGAGTCCAGCAGGCCGGCAACAGGCCGCCGCAGAATTCGCAAAGCGGCATACAAAGCTTCAATCGTTGCCAGTCCACCCTCCGGATCCTCGTAAATCTCGGACTTTCTGGGGTAAGCCGTCTTCAGTGACGGCAGTGACCGGACCGGTAAATGCTGATAAAACGGCAGCATTCCGGCCGCCCGCTTCCATGTGCCATCCAGCAGCAGCAAACCGCTTCCTGCATCAGACTCGGACAACTGCGGACCACCAATCCCCAGTCGCACATATCCCGTCAAATCGATCGGTACCGGGTGCGGAAATGTCGTAAATATGTATTCCGGATCACGTCGCAGCGGCTCGACCGAACACTTGCTCCGCCGCTCACGCGGATGAATTACGATCACCGTCCTGGGCCACGCTACTGCACCCTGCTGCTCAGCACCCATCCCCACAGCCTCAGCCTTCCTTCCGAATCTTCTCAATCTCGGCATTCAACTGCGCAATCTGCTTCTCCAGAGAAGGAATCTCGGCCGGATCGTCGGGCTGTTTGCGAGCAGCATTCAGCAGCTGCTGCAGCCGCTGGATCTTGTTCTTTGCTGCCTCGATCTGCTTCTGCTGCTTTTTGTTCAGTGTCATGTTCTGGTATTCTAAGCAATTTGACGGAACCTGCCTGTAACAGCACCGGCAGACCACAGCTACGTACAGAGTGCAGAGTAACGAACCGGAGCCTGATCCGAAAGGCTGCTGGAAACAGGAACCCATGACAGACGCCGCAGATCCTGCGACTGAACTTCAACAGCTGCTGCTCTCCGCTGCCAGCGGTCAGCTGCTGCTGGCCGTTTTCAGTGGCCCCACGCCCGCTGCGGCACCCCACATTCGAGTGGACGTACGCCCCGTCAGACTCAAAGGTCAGCCGGCTCTGCAGTTTGCTGCCCGTACCACCACCCAGGAATTCCACTCCAATCTCGACCCGCACGCTGCAACCTCCCGACTGCTGCAGCTGGCTGATGGACGCTTCCGCAATATCCGAATCGTTACCAGCCACGGCGAAACTCAGGCCGTCGCTTCGAAAACCGGCCACTGGAAATTACACCGTCAACGCTGCACACAACCAGTTCAGCCCACCGAAAACAACCAGCTGCCGCAGCATGACCGTGATCGCAACCACCTGATACCCTCCGGACAGCCCTGCCCGTTTCTGGTGCACACCGGTGTCATGACAGCAGACGGCACTGTCCGCAGCAGCCACTCCCGAAAATTCCGTCAGATCAACCGCTTCCTCGAATTCATCAATGACGTCGCTGACGCCCTGCCCGCCGATCGCACGCTGCAGGTCGTCGACTTTGGCTGCGGAAAAAGTTATCTCACCTTCGCCACCCATCACCTGCTTGCCAGACTGCTGCAGCGCCCCTGCCGCATCACCGGCCTCGATCGACGCACAGATGTCGTGGCCACCTGCCAAAAAATCAGCAGTGAACTGCAACTGACCGAACTGCAGTTTCAGGCCGGCGAAATCTCCGGTTTTACCCCGGAATCTCCGCCCGATCTCGTCGTGTCTCTTCACGCCTGCGACACCGCTACCGATGATGCACTGGCTCAGGCCGTACAATGGCAGGCCAGCGTGGTGCTGGCCGTGCCATGCTGTCAGCACGAAATGCACCAGCTGCTGCTGAACAGCCCCCTCGCGCCTGTCACCGACTACGGCATCACTCGCGAACGCTTCTGTGCACTCGCCACAGATGCCATCCGCGCTGCTCTGATGACCGCCGCCGGATACTCCGTTCAGCTGCTCGAATTCATCGACATGGAACATACACCCAAAAATATTCTGCTCCGCTGCGTCCGCCGAAGATCCGGTGAATCACCCGCCAGCCGCGCTGACGCTCTGCAAAAAGCTCGCAATCTCCGCCACGCACTCAACCTGCCACCACTCAGACTGGAACAGCTGCTGTTCCCCGATCAGGTCGCTTCGCCTGCTGCGGAGACATGCTCGTGAGTATCCTCGTTACACTCTGTACCTACAACGAAGTCGATAACCTGCGCGAACTGCTGCCGCTGCTGCTGGCCCTCCGCCCCGATCTGCAGATCCTCGTCATCGATGACAACTCGCCCGATGGCACCGGACAACTGGTCGAACAGCTGCGACTCAGCGAACCCAGACTGCATGTCCTGCACCGACCCGGAAAACTGGGACTGGGCACCGCCATGACAGCCGGTTTCCTGTTCGGCATTCACCATAACTACGAACTGCTTGTCAACATGGATGCAGACTTCAGCCATCCCGTACAGACAATCCCGGCACTCATTGCGGCCTGTGAACATTGCGACGTCGCCATCGCCTCCCGCTATATTCCTGGTGGCGGAGTCCTCGGGTGGACTCCCGGACGAAAACTCATGAGCCGTCTGATCAACATGTGGGCCCGATTGCTGCTGGGACTGACCTGCCGCGACAACAGCGGCAGCTTCCGCTGCTATCGCATGGAAATGCTGCGACAGGTCGACTGGTCCAAAGCCATCGCACGCGGATACGCCATCCCCGAAGAAGTCCTGTTCCGCTGCAGAAAAGTTGGAGCCCGCATGCAGGAAGTACCGTTTTTCTTCGACGACAGACGTTACGGTGTCACCAAGATCAATTTCCGCGAAAGCCTGTCCGCCGTCCTGACCATCCTGCAGCTGGGCCTGCGCAGACTGCTGCACCGAGATTAACCGAACAAACCTGAACCGCCTGCAACAACTGACCTCTAATACTCGTTTTTAGTCCCCGCACTTATGACCACTCAATACGTTATCGGTATCGACCTCGGCACCACCAACAGCGTGCTTGCATATGCCGCGCTGTCCGATGAAACAGCTCAGGTACAGCTGCTGCCTGTTCCGCAGCTGGTCGCCGCTCAGACTGTTGAATCGCGACCATCTCTGCCCTCCTTTCTGTATCTCGCCGCTGAACACGAAGTGCAGCAGGGCATGTATCGAATGCCATGGGACCAGACGGGACTGTTCGCCGTCGGCTCGGCTGCTCGCACGCTGGCGGCCGAGTTTCCGGAACGCACAGTCAGTGCCGCCAAATCATGGCTCTGCCACACAAAAGTCGATCGTCGCCAGCCAATCCTGCCATGGCAGGCACCGGACACCGTACCCCGCATCTCACCCGTTGCCGCATCCCGCCATGTGCTCGAACACCTGATCGCAGCCTGGCAGCAGGCTTTCCCCGCTGCTCCCTTTCACCTGCAGTCCATCGTCCTGACTGTCCCCGCATCCTTCGACGCCAGTGCCCGCGAACTCACTCGCGAAGCCGCACTCGCCGCTGGGTTCCCGGAATCCTTTCTGATGCTTGAAGAGCCGCAGGCAGCCACCTATTCCTGGCTGCAGCGCTGCGGTGACCACTGGCGCAAAATCCTGCGCCCCGCAGATCGACTGCTGGTCTGCGACGTGGGCGGCGGAACCACCGACCTGACACTCGTCGAAGCAGCCGAAAACACAGGTGAACTGGCACTCAACCGAGCTGCCGTGGGAAACCACCTGCTCGTCGGTGGCGACAATATGGACCTCGCACTCGCACATCACGTCGCCGAACTGTTCGCCGAACAGGGACTGCAGCTGGATCCATGGCAGTCTGTGTCACTGTGGCACGCCTGCCGCAACGCCAAAGAACAACTGCTGGCCGCCGACGGACCTGCCCAGCAAACTATCGCTGTGCCTGGGCGAGGACGGCGGCTGATCGGCGGACTCGTGTCCGTCACCATGGAACGCAGCCAGGCAGCGGAAGTCCTGCTGACAGGCTTCTTCCCGAACGCCGCACTCAGCGATCGACCACAACGACCACGCAGCTCCGGCTTCCGCGAACTTGGACTGCCCTGGGAAGCCGACACCGCAATCACCAGACACCTGGCCGCCTTCCTCGCCAGCAGCGGCAATGACAACCCCGTCAGCCATGTCCTGTTTAATGGCGGCGTCTTTCGCAGTCCGCTGCTCAGACAACGCCTGCTCGATCAGCTCCAGCAATGGTTTCCCGGACGACCACCCGTGCCCGTTGACGGCGGCGAAGATCTGGATTTCGCGGTGGCGCGCGGAGCCTGCTATTACGGCTGGACTCGACTGCACGGCGGAGTCCGGATCAGGGGCGGAGCCGCCCGCAGCTGCTATGTCGGCATCGAAACAGCAGGACTGGCCCTGCCCGGCGTCGGCCGGCCACTCAAAGCCCTCTGCGTCGCAGCCCAGGGCATGGAAGAAGGTACCGCCGTCGACGTGCCGTCCACGGAAGTCGGACTGGTCGTCGGAGAACCCGCACGGTTCCGCTTCTTCGGTGCCGCCGGCAGAAAACAGGATCAGCCAGGCGACCTGCTGAGCCGCTGGACACCCGACGAACTGATCGAAACCGACAGCCTCGAAGCCACGCTGCCCGCCGATGAAGACTCCGAAGACGGCTGGGTCCCGGTCCGCTTCCACTCCCGACTCACCGAACTGGGCATCCTCGAACTGTGGTGCGTCCACACACCCTCCGGACGCCGCTGGAAACTGGAATTCAGCGTCCGCGACTAACACCACACACGCTCTCTCTCGCCCACCCCTGTGCATTTCCCTTCGCGGCTTCGCGTGGGCCATACCACCCGACCACTGACCCGCTGCTCACGCGGGCAGCGAACGAAAACGCAGCAGACCCAGCACATAAAATACGGCCGCAAACGCCAGCAGCATGCCGCACGAACTGCCAATAATCGCCAGCGACGGCTGCTCCTTCGCCAGCATTTCGTTGTAGGCGTCCAGAGCCCAGGCATGGGGAGTCATCAGGCTGATCTTTTGAGTCAGCGGAGGCATCCACGCTCGCGGCACAAGGCAGCCGCTGATCCCGGCACTGGAAAGCAAAATCAGATTTCCAAAACTGCTGACTTGTGATTCCGTGCGCGCCACGGTGGAAAACAGCAGTCCCAAAGCAGTCGCAGCCGCAGAAGTACACAACATGATCGGCAGCAGCAGCCACGGCTGCGATCCCCACGACATGCCAAACAACAGCCGACCCGAAATCATCAGAATACATGTCTGCACCAGTGACAGCACCAGAAACGGCAGCGTCTTGCCAATCAGAATGGAAGCCGGGCTGATCGGAGCAACGCGCAGACGCCGCAGGGTGCCGGTCTCACGTTCATTGATGAACGAGCGTCCCATGATGTTCACCAGGAAAAACACAAACAACACGGTGTAGCTGGGAATAAAGAACTCATACACCCGATTGCTCTTCTCCTCCACACCGCTTTCAGCCGGCTGCTGATCTTCCCATGCCGGCGGGATCACCGAAGCTCGAGCAGCCCCGCGGAAAGCCGGAACCTTTTGAGCAATCACGGGCAGCAGGGCATTCTGCAGAGACAGCTTCAGCAGTGTTTTCGTCAGACCCTCCATCATGGGATCAGGTGCCGAAGTGTTGAAGGCCAGCCGCAGATCCAGTCCTTCAAGGCCGTCCTCGCGAGTCGTCTGGTCAGGTGATGTCAGCTCCTTTGGTGTCTTCGCCCGCACAATCTCTTCGAACTGCGGCCCGATCACCAGCCGGGCGTCTGCATCACCTTCCGGGCGCGACTGCTGCAGGGTGCTTAGCAGTACGGAATCCTGGGGGCTGGGGACAGCCAGTGGCCTGACCAGCACGTGTTCATAGCTGGCGAGAAAACCGGTGAGGCGACGTGACGACGCCGTGGCGCAGAAGTCCGCCACTTCGATCTGCAGACCTTCTCGATTCTTTTCGCGTGAAGCGCGGAGGCGACCGGTGGAAGAACCGACGATGGCGATAATCACCATCGGCATCGCCACCAGAATCACCAGCGCACGCCGATCCCGCCGCAGCAGCAGCAGGTCCTTCAGAGTAATTGTGAGGGCGTCCAGCACAGTGAATACCAGCGAAGGGCAGGGGGCCGCGGGCCCGCAGAACGAGCCGAAAGCCGCAGAATACGGCAGGCAAGGCTGCGAGCAAACAGCACAATCCGAGTTTCCGGACGGAAGCCGGTCGTTTTTCTGCCGGATCACAGGCGAATGACATTGCCAGAACGTCCCTGATGGGCGAATCTGTGGCCGTGTTCCGGGCCGGATTACCGGCAATCTGCAGTCATTCGCTCGATTTTTTGTTCGCCCGCATGCTCAGACTTCCCCGCAATCTGTTTCGCCGCCGTCGTGCAGTCTCAGGCCGCAGGTCGTTTCGTCGACCCACGCCAGCCCGCAGTGCACTGGTGCTGCTGGCCGGCTTTGTGCTGCTCCGACTGTTCGTACTTCCCGCCGGGCAGACAGATCGCCAGACAGCCCGCAGCTCACAACACGTCCACTGGGTAATTGACGGCGACACGTTCGATCTGCAGGATGGTCGTCGCATCCGACTGCTGGGGATTGATGCCCCCGAGCTGCCGCACCTGGACAAACCGGGGGAACCGTGGGCCGATGAATCAACCGGGTGGCTGAAAGAACTGATTGAACGTCGCACTGTTTCGCTGCAGTTTCAGGGTCAGGACAAATATGGACGACACCTCGCCTGGGCCTGGACCGTCGATGGACGACTGATCAACCAGGCCAGCCTGAACGCCGGCATGTCCCGACTGCTGGATGCCTTCGGACTGCCACCCGATCTGGAACCCGCACTGCGCCAGGCCGAAAGCGAAGCTCGCCTGCTGAAAAAAGGACTCTGGAAAAAAAGTCGCAGACGGTAACGCAAATTCCTCCCCTCGCCCCCGTGACAGCGGCAGAGGGGTTGCTGGCATCCATGCCATAGAACGTAGATTTCAGAGAGTTGAAAGCAGAGCGAGCAGTTCATCACAGAGACCACTTGAGCCTTCTGTGGCTCCTGTTCGCGGCTTCCCGTGAGACCACCCGCCTGCAATTCCACTGACAACCATTCCTCCCCTCGCCCACGTGAAACGGGGGAGAGGGGTCGGGGGTGAGGGGGCAAAGCACCCTAAACACCAACCACTCAAGCCCTCAAAATCACACACCACAGTGCTCGGGCTGGAAAGCCCGAGCTACGGAATCGCCAACAGGCAGCAGACGAGCCGGGTACGGCTGTGCCCGGATGTGCGGCAGGGATGCCGCCGCTCAACACCCTCAGCCCCCCATGCGTTTCCCTTCGCGGCTTCGCGGCTTCGCGTGAGACCACCCGCCTGCAATTCCACTGACCACTCTTCCTCCCCTCGCCCCCGTGAAACGGGGGAGAGGGGTCGGGGGTGAGGGGGCAAAGCACCCTAAACACCAACCACTCGAGCAATCAAAATCACACACCGCACAATGCTCGGGCTGGAAAGCCCGAGCTACAAAATCGCCAACAGCCAGCAGACGAGCCGGGTACGGCTGTGCCCGGATGTGCGGCAGGGAGGCCGCCAGTCACCACCCTCAGCCCCCCATGCGTTTCCCTTCGCGGCTTCGCGGCTTCGCGTGAGACCACCCGCCTGCAATTCCACTGCCCGCCATTCCTCCCCTCGCCCCCGTGAAACGGGGGAGAGGGGTCGGGGGTGAGGGGGCAAAGCACCCTAAACACCAACCACTCAAGCCCTCAAAATCACACACCACAGTGCTCGGGCTGGAAAGCCCGAGCTACGGAATCGCCAGCAGCCACCAGGCGAACCGGGTACGGCTGTGCCGAGGCTAGAACCGAGCCCGGCGCTGCGACAAATATTCCACCAGCGCCTTGTCAAACGGCATGCTGGTGTCCAGCGGAACATAGTCCGCCCCCATCGACAGACACGTCGTCCGATATCGCTCCCGCAGCTCCGCCAGCGCCTGCAGATAATCCGCACGCACCCCCGCTGCATCCACAACCTCACTCTCACCCAGCTCCGGTTCCAGCAAATCAACCGCACCGGAAAACGGAAATGTGGCCTCCGCCTCATCCAGAATGTGAAACAAAATCACATCGTGACCGCGAAATCGCACGGCCCGCAACGCCTCAAGAATCTCATCCGGATCAGCCAGCAAATCAGACATCAGCATCAGCAGACTGCGATGCCTGATCATCGATGCCGCCTGCCGCAGACACGACGCAATCTGCGATCCGCCCGTCGGCTGACACTGCTGCAGCACAGACAAAATGTCGCCCAGCTGAGACCTCCGGCTGCGCGCCGGCAAACTGGCCTGCAGACGATCCCCAAATGTCATCAGACCCACCGGGTCCTGCTGATGAATCATCAGATAACTGAGCGCCGCTGCCAGACACACCGAATAATCAAACTTCGTCAGCTTCTGCCGCCACGTATAACCCATGCTGCGAGACAAATCCATCAGCAGGTAACCTGTGATGTTCGTCTCAGCCTGGTAACGGCGAATATAAATGCGGTCCGTTCGAGCAAACACCTGCCAGTCTATGTCCCGCGGATCATCCCCCGGCTCGTAACGCCGATGCTCACTGAACTCCACACTGAAGCCCTGAAACGGACTGGCGTGCAGCCCCGACAGCAGGCCTTCCACAATGAACTTGGCGCGCAGGTCCAGCCGACCAATGCTCTGAATCACTTCAGGCTTCAGGTATTTCTCAGCTGATGACATCCCTGAACATCCTGCCGCAAAAATTCACCCGCAGACGCGTCACACCAGCTGTGCCGCCATCTCTCCAGCATGATAACTGCTGCGAACAAACGGACCGCTGGCCACCATACTGAATCCCAGCTTCTTCGCCAACTCGCCAATCTCGTCAAATTCCTCCGGCGGCAGAAAACGCTCCACCGGAAGATGCTCAGCACTGGGCTGCAAATACTGACCCAGTGTCAGCATGTCACAACCCACTCGACGCAAATCCGCCAGCACTTCGTAAAGCTCATCCAAAGTCTCACCGAGCCCCAGCATCAGGCCACTTTTGGTGGGTATCTCAGGAGCTTCCTGCTTAACCTGCTGCAGCAGGTCAAGGGTCCTTTGGTACTCCGCATTCCGCCGCACTCGATGATACAGCCGAGGTACCGTTTCCGTGTTGTGATTGAAAACATCCGGTCGCGACTGAATCACTCGAGTCACCGCGGCACGGTTGCCGCGAAAGTCCGGAGTCAGCACTTCAATCTGCGCCCCGGTACGCTCACGCACTGCGACCACCGTCTGATACCAGTGCTCAGCACCGCCGTCCGGAAGGTCGTCACGAGTCACCGAGGTGATGACGACGTAACGCAGACCCAGACGAGCAGCCGCTTCGGCCACCCGCTCAGGCTCGTCCAGATCCAGCTCTTCCGTCTTGCCCTTCGGCACCGAACAGAAACCGCAGGGCCGAGTACACACGTTGCCGCCAATCATGAACGTGGCCGTCTTTGTCGACCAGCACTCAGTCCTGTTCGGACACTTCGCACTCTCACAGACCGTTTCCAGTCGCAGATCAGCAATCACGTCGCTGGTGAATGCCATCCCCGGCTGCGGCAGCGGACGCTTCAGCCAGCGAGGCAAACGGCGGACCGCCGCACCCGGATCCTGTGCCACAGGAGGCAGCAGGTCAGAGTTCGGAGGAGTGATGATCGGTAAACTTGTCATGAATCAACGCTCGCGTTCGAGTCAGAAATGGATGGCCCGTATGCAGATGATACTCAGGATACCCCAGTTGCTCACACAGATGAACCGCTAATGCCGAACGAATCTGAGCCATAGGAGTCGGGCGGACACGCTCGGCATTCAATGAAGAAACCCGCTCTCCCGCCAGACCACGCCCAATCTCACGCACTTCATCCAGCCGTGAAGACACATTCAAATACACGCCGAAACTGGTCACGCCCTGGTCCACGTGAATACCCACCTCGGCTATCACACCGTGACGACCAGAGACCGCCGTTCGATCCGCAGGATCCACCACTGCCACCACCTGCAGATCACGACAGGCCAGCACCACAGCCCGCTGCAGCCGCTCTCGAAACTGCTCAGCCTCCAGACCACACTCCTGCAGAAACACCACCACGTATGCCGCCAGCTGGCCAGGCTGATGCAGAATCGCTCGACCGTCACGACGCACACGATGCACCCTGATCAGACGAGATTCCAGATCACGAGCATCCGCAGGGAGCTCCAGCAGGCTGGCACCCAGACCCACCGTGACACACGGAGGATGCTCGCACAACAGTACCGCCGCACTCATCCGACTTTGCTGACGCACCTCATGCACCATCAGCTTCTGCAGCGCCAGCACAGACGACAGATCAGCACAACCCAGCAGACGTACCTCCGCCGCTGTCGCTGTCCGATCCGAAAAATCGTCCCAGTCAATCTGTGCCATACAACCCAGCCACTTACCCCCCCCCCAACGATCACCAGCACCAAAAAACCAAAACTTCAGGTGCCGCTGACCCGCAGACTCTGCCAAACTGCAGATTATAGCGCCAAAGCACCCCCAAAACCCCGTCCTCCTTTCCAAAGAATCAGCGGATCCCCGGAAATTCCACTGGAAACGGTGAACCAGCCGGCCGTTTTGCGGGAATGCTGCCTGACCCCGGTGTTCTGCACCCCGTTTTCGCCGATTGTGCCTCTGTCCAGCACATCACCACCACCGATTTTCTCTCCGCCGAGCCAGACTGATGGGTTACCGAAATCTGCAGGAATGTCTCCGAGATCTGGAAAAACACGGCCAGCTGCTGCGAATTTCCTGCGAAATCGACGCCAGCCTCGAAGCCGCAGAGATTCATCGGCGAGTCTGTGAGCGGGGCGGGCCGGCACTGCTGTTCGAAAACGTCCGCGGCTGTCAGTTCCCCATGGCCAGCAACCTGTTCGGTACGCTGGATCGCGCCCGCTTCATCTTCCGCGATGCACTCCGCTCCGTCGAAACACTCGTACAGCTCAAAAAAGACCCCGCCTGGCTGCTGAAACACCCCACCCGCATCCCCGGCACCCTGAAAACACTCTGGTCCATGCGGTTCGCACCACGCCGCACCGGACCCGTCATGGAATGCCAGACCACCATCGACAAATTGCCACTGCTGAAAAGCTGGCCGATGGACGGTGGAGCCTTTGTGACGCTGCCACAGGTTTACACCGAACACCCCGATCGCCCCGGCTACCTCGGCTCAAACGTCGGTATGTATCGAGTCCAGCTGAGCGGCAATCAGTATCGGCTGAATGAAGAA
>Ga0169931_10009277_pt1 | contig 14224 bp, 12 predicted proteins | sample Kivu_15m_20L_FD_129675 | JGI IMG/M metagenome (GOLD analysis project Ga0169931, IMG submission 129675) | Freshwater microbial communities from Lake Kivu, Western Province, Rwanda to study Microbial Dark Matter (Phase II) - Kivu_15m_20L... | ecosystem: Environmental > Aquatic > Freshwater > Lake...
AGCGACTCGGGTTTGGCGGCGGCGCCGTAGAAGACCGGCGCCCAGGTGAGAAAGGGGAAGCGCCGGTTGAATTCCCGCTCGTACTCTTTCCGCGCCTCGGCATCGCCCGCGCGGAGGTCCCACTTGTTGACCAGGAGCGCGCACGCCCGGCCCTGCTTGAGGATGGCCCCGGCGATCTTCGTATCCTGTTCGGTCACGCCTTCCACGCCGTCGAGCAAGAGGACGGCCACGTCGGACCGTCCGATGGCCCGGAGCGACCGCATGACGCTGTAGCCTTCGATGCCCCGGTCGATGCGGCCGCGCCGCCGGATGCCGGCGGTATCGGTGAACACATAGCGTGTGCCGTTGTGGGTGACGAGCGAGTCGATGGGATCCCGCGTCGTGCCGGCGACATCGCTGACGACCACGCGCTCTTCGCCCAGGACGGCGTTAATCAGGGTGGATTTGCCGACGTTCGGCCGGCCGACGATGGCGATCCGCGGAAGCTGCGCGATCTCGGCGGCAGAGCCCGCGGGCGGCAGCAGCGGGTAGAGGGCGTCCAGCAATTCGGATACGCCGATCCCGTGTTCGGCGGAGACGGCGTAGAGCTCGTCCTTGCCCAATCGGTAAAAATCGGCCATGAGCGGCTCGGCCTTCGGCGTATCGATCTTGTTAATCACGTAAAAAATGGGCTTGGTCACGCCGCGCAGGAGCTTCACGACCTCGTGATCCGGCGGCGTCAAGCCTGCCCGGCCGTCCAGGACGAACAGGAGGATGTCGGCTTCCGCGATCGCCAGCTCGGACTGCCGGCGAATCAACGACAGCATGCCGTCCGAGGCGGAGAGATCCAGGCCGCCGGTATCGACCAGCCGGAATTGGCGCTCCCGGTAGCTGGCGTCCGCATAGTTCCGGTCGCGCGTGACGCCCGGCACGTCATCGACGATGGCGGTCTTCACGCCGAGGATTTTGTTGAACAGCGTGGATTTGCCCACGTTCGGCCGGCCGATGATCGCGACGAGCGGCATCGGGGCATCGGAACGAAAGGGCAGGGCGTTCGTGGTCGTAATAGAGTCGCGTTTGGTTCTCATAGGTGCGTTGGACCGTATCACACAGGTTTTCCCCAGCACAACAGGCCTCGCCGCTCCCGGCCAGCTGAGGTATACTGAGATCGCGATGACCCATCACCCATCACGCATCACCCATCACACCATTGATTGGTCCCGAATCGACGATGTGCTGCTCGATATGGACGGCACGCTCCTCGACCGGCATTTCGACAACTTCTTTTTCGAGGACGAGCTGCCGCGCCGGTATGCGGCGCGGCACCGTCTCACCTTCGAAGAGTCCCGCGACCGGCTGATGGCCATGTACCGCTCCGTCGAGGGCGAACTGGCCTGGACCGACCTGCATTATTGGACCGAGCGGGTGGGGATCGATGTCGTGGCGCTGCATCGCGAGCTGGATCACATGATCGGGTTTCTGCCGGGGGCGGAAGAATTCCTGCTGGATCTCCGGCGGCTCGGGAAGCGCGTGACGATCGTCACGAACGCGCATGAGGCGGGGGTATCGGTGAAGGCCGCCAAGACCGGCCTCGACCGGCACGTGGATCGCATCGTCGATGCGTTCGAAGTCGGCTATCTCAAGATGCGGCCGGAATACTGGCCGGCCTGCCAGCGGCTGCTGGGGTTCGATCCGGCACGCTCACTCTATGTCGATGACGACGAGGGCTGTCTTGCCGCCGCGCGGCAGTTCGGTCTCGGGCAGATTGTCCATAGCGCCAAGTCCAGTTCCCAACGGCCGCCCGTGGCAGCCTCGGGGTTCCCCTCCGTCGAGAGCATGCTGGCCTTGCTCAACGGGTATCCGGGCTCTCAGGGGCGTTGACGACGGCCTTGCCCCGGTACATCGTCCCGCCGATGCGCGGTACGGACTCCATCGTAAACCGGTCCAGTTGCGTGATGGTCAGCCCGGCTTCCGTGATGAGCCGGTCGATGGATCGGTTCAGATTGCAGCCGCAGCCGACCACGTGCTGAATCGGGTTCACGCGATCCTGCCAGGCGGCCATGTGCGGATCCTCGCTCCGTCCATGTTCCAGAAACAAAACGGTTCCATCCGGCTTGAGCACGCGGCGGATTTCTCGCAGTGCGGCGAGGGGATCGGGGATAGTGCAGAGGGTCCAGGTGCTCACCACGCAATCGAACGTTCCGTCCTCATAGGGAAGCCATTCGGCGCTGATGCGGGCCACTTCAATGGGAAACGGCGCGGCCGCACTGCGCGTTGCGAGGCGGTCGGGCAGCAGGGGGGCGGGATCCACCGCGCGCAGCGACGAGACGGCGCCGGGATAGTGCGGCAGATTCAATCCGGTGCCCAGGCCGATTTCCAGCACGTGGCCATGCGCCGCTTGCAACAGCTCCGCCCGGAGTTGCTGAAACTCCGCGCCGCTCATGAACCGGTCCATGAGCCGGGGGAAAATGTAGCGGCTGTAGAGTCCCATCGGGAGACCAGTATAGCAAACCGCGCACGCGGGAGCCCGCCGCGAATCTTGTGACGCTAGGGGGGCTGTGTTAGAGTCCTGCGTCGTTTTCTACCGCCCATTCATGACCGGACGATTATGAGCTTATGAGCAAAGGGTACGATCATCACGCCATCGAGTCGAAGTGGCAGGCCTACTGGGAAGCCCATCGCCCGTTCCGGGCCCTGGACGACTCCTCGAAGCCCAAGTATTACTGCCTCGACATGTTTCCTTATCCCTCGGGCTCCGGCCTCCACGTCGGCCATCTCGAAGGCTACACGGCGACGGACATTGTCTCGCGCTACAAGCGGATGCAGGGCTTCAATGTGCTGCATCCGATGGGCTGGGACGCCTTCGGCCTGCCGGCCGAGCAATATGCGGTGAAGACCGGCGTGCATCCGGCCCTGACCACCGCGCAAAACATCGCCACGTTCAAACGGCAAATGAAGCGGGTGGGGCTTTCCTACGATTGGGAACGGGAGATCAGCACCACCGACCAGGGCTATTACCGCTGGACGCAATGGATCTTTCTCCAGCTCTACAAGCGCGGCTTGGCGTATGTGGCCGAAGTGCCGGTGAATTGGTGCCCTGCGCTGGGCACGGTGCTGGCGAACGAAGAAATCGTGGACGGCAAGAGCGAAGTCGGCGGGTTCGACGTCATTCGCAAACCCATGCGCCAGTGGGTCCTGAAGATCACGGCCTACGCCGACCGTTTGCTGGAAGACTTGAAACTGGTGGAGTGGCCGCCCAGCACGCTGGAGATGCAAAAGAATTGGATCGGCCGTTCCATCGGCGCGGAAGTGGATTTTGCTCTGGCCGGCACCCACGGCGCGATCCGCGTCTTTACCACCAGACCGGACACCCTCTTTGGCGCGACCTATATGGTGCTGGCGCCCGAGCATCCGTTGGTCGAGGTCGTGGCCAGTGCGTCGCAGAAGGCGGCGGTCGCGGCCTATCGTGACGCCGCTGCCCGCAAGAGCGATTTGCAGCGGACCGAACTTGACAAGGAGAAGACCGGCTGTTTCACCGGAGGCTATGCGATCAATCCGGTCAACGGCGAGCGGCTGCCGATCTGGATCGCCGATTACGTGCTCATGAGCTACGGCACCGGCGCGATCATGGCGGTGCCGGCGCATGACGAGCGGGATTGGGCCTTTGCCAAGACCTATCGGTTGCCCATTCGCGAAGTGATTCAGGGCGGCACGGTCGAAGAAGCGGCGTTCGTGGCGACGGATCGCGGCACGGTTGTGAATTCCGCCTCGGCCGATGGCGCGCTCTCGCTCAACGGCATGAAGCCGGCCGACGCCATTCCGGCGATCACGGCCTGGCTGGAACGGCAGGGCAAGGGCAAGAAAGCGATCAACTACAAGCTGCGCGACTGGCTCTTTGCCCGCCAGCGCTACTGGGGCGAACCCTTTCCGATCGTGTGGGTGGACGGCGAATCCCGCCCTTTGCCTGAAGAGCAGTTGCCGCTGATTTTGCCGGAGACCAGCAACTTCAAGCCGTCCGGCATGGGGGAAAGCCCACTGGCGAATTTGGAAGACTGGCTGGTGACGACCGATCCCGCCACCGGGAAGCCGGCCCGGCGGGAAACGAATACGATGCCGCAGTGGGCCGGCTCCTGCTGGTATTATTTGCGTTTCATCGATCCGAAGAATCAGGCGCAGCTTGTCGATCCGGCGAAAGAACGGTATTGGATGCCGGTGGATCTCTATGTCGGCGGCAGCGAGCATGCCGTGCTGCATCTGCTCTATTCCCGCTTCTGGCACAAGGTCCTGCACGATATCGGGGTGGTGAGCACGCCGGAGCCCTTCAAGAAGCTGGTGCATCAGGGCATCGTGCTCGGCGAGGACAATCAGAAAATGTCCAAGTCGCGCGGCAATGTGGTGAATCCCGACGAGATGATGGACCAGTTCGGCGCCGACGCGGTGCGGCTCTATGAAATGTTCATGGGCCCGCTGGAAGCCATGAAGCCCTGGAGCAGCAGGGGCGTCGATGGAATCACGCGGTTTTTGGAACGGGTGTGGCGCCTCATGGTCACGGAAGAGGGCGAGGTTGCTTCGTCGGTCGTGTCTTCGGCGCCCAGCCTCGAGCAGCAGCGCCTGTTGCACCAGACGATCAAGAAGGTGACGGAGGATATCGAAGAGCTGCGGTTCAATACGGCCATCGCGCAGATGATGGTCTTCACGAACGAGATGACCAAGGCCGAGCAGCGGCCACGGGCCTTGCTGGAGCCGTTTGTGTTGCTGCTCTCGCCGTTTGCGCCGCATGTCGCGGAAGAGCTCTGGGCGGTGCTTGGGCATCGGCCGAGTGTGTCGCAGCAGCCCTGGCCGGCGTTCGATCCGGCCCTCACGGTGAGCGACCGGCTCACGATCCCGGTCCAAGTAAACGGCAAGCTGCGCGGCAAGATCGAGGTGGGGGCGGATGCGTCGCGCGAGGCGGTTGAGCGCGCGTCCCGCGACATCGTGGCCGAATGGCTGCAAGGGAAAGAGCCGAAAAAGGTGATCTACGTCGAGAAAAAGCTGATGAACTTCGTCGTATGATGTGCGGGAATTGCGTGAAAGGCGAGACGCGGGAAACGACCATGAGTTGCCGTGCGAGGTCCTATCGTTCGGATGCGCATCGGTGTGTCGGTGATGGTTTGACCAGTCGCGCGTTTCGCGCAATTCCCGCGTGTCTCGCGCTGGTGTTGCTGGTTGGTTGCGGCTATCAATTCCGCGTGGAAGGCGCCGGGCCGACTATCGGCGGCACAACGGGGAAGGTCTCTGATGTGCCTCCGCCGCGGCTGGTGATCCGGACGCTGGAGAATAAGAGTTCTGAGCCCAACCTGGAAACCCGCTATACGAATTATCTGCGGCGCGAATTCTCCTCTGGGGGCGGCGCACAAGTGGTGCCCGATTCCGAGGCGGCCGATCTCGTCCTGACCGGGCAGATCCTGTCGGTGAGCGTGCCGACCTTAAGTTTCAGTCTCACGCCGACGCCGGGGAATACCACGGGATCGGCGACGACGATGGAAAGCCGGACAGAAGTTACTGTCGTTGTCAAAGTAGAAGAGACCCGGACGAAAAAAATGGTCTGGATGCAGATCGCCAAAGGGTCGTCGGAGTTTTACATCACTCCTGATCTGCAATTTAACCGCGCGCTGCAAAACCGCGCGCTGGAGCAGGCCGGCCGCTTTGTCGCGGAAGATCTGGCCTCGCGGTTTCTGTTGCAACTGGAGTCCGGCGGGCTGAAGAAGCCGGGCGCGGCCGATCCGGCGGTTGCCCCGGACGCCAAATAACGCTCGTAGTCGAACGCATGGGAACTGCCGTTTCTCCCGCACAATTATCCTCTGTCCTAAAGCAGGGGCCGCCCGCGCCGGTCTATCTCGTCGTGGGCGAGGAGGATTTGCTACGCGACGAAGCCGTGGCTACGCTCAAGGCCGCGCTGCTGGGTGAGGGCGGCGAATTCAATTTCGATCTGTTCTATGGCGACGAATCGGAGGGGGCGGAGATTCTCAATTGCGCGTCGGAAGTGCCGGTGTTTGCCGAGCGCCGGGTGGTGCTGGTGAAGAATGCCGAGAAGCTGCCGGCCCGCGAAGCGGAGAAGCTGCTGGCCTATCTGGGCGCGCCGGTCGAGAGCACGGTGCTGGTGTGCGTGGCGGTGAAGCTGGACGGGCGGCTGAAGTTTTCCCAGGCGCTCACGCGCGCGGCGGTGACGGTCGATTGCTCGCCGCTGCGGGACCTGCAGGTGGGCCCCTGGCTGGGCCGCGACGCGCAGCGGCTGGGGCTGCGGCTGAATGAGAAGGCGGTCGAGGTGCTGAAGGAAACCTGCGGCGGTTCGCTCTATGCGGCGCGCCGGGAGATGGAAAAGCTTGCGTCCTATGTTGCGGCGGACCGTCCGGCGACGGCCGACGATGTGTATCAGCTGCGGGGTGTTGAGCCCGGCGCGTCGGTCTTTGATCTGACGCTGGCGATTGCCGACGGGCAGCGGGGGCGTGTGTTGTCGATCCTGGCGAGGAATCTGGAGGCGGGCGAAGCGCCGCTTCGCATTCTGGGCTCACTGGCCTGGCAGTATCGCCGGATCTGGAAAGTGAAGGAACAGATTCGTGAAGGAGGCTGTGAAGGCGAGGCCGCGCGGACTTTGCGGATGGATCCGCTGAACGTGCGGGCGTTCCTCAGCCGGTTTTCCGAGGCGCATCTCCGGAACGCGCTACGGTTGTTCCTGGAGGCGGATGGGCAGCTCAAGGGAGGCAGCAGCGGCCAGCCCAAGATGACGATGGAGCGGTTGTTGCTGCGGCTGTGCGGGTCTGCAACGGGAGGCGCGCCGGCCGAGGCCCCGCGCCTCCCACCGGCCCCAAGCGGGCGGGGATCGGCGCGAGTAGTGTCGAATGTCAGAACGATTACGAGCGGGAAGCGGCCAGTCCGTTGACATGCTTCGTCAAGCGGGACACACGGCGGGATGCGGTGTTGGGCTTCAAGGCCCCCTTCGTCACGGCCTTGCTGATGGCCGAGGTGGCCGTGAGCAGCGCGGTCTTGGCGTCATCCGCCTTCTTTTCGGCCACAGCGGTCTGAACCTTCTTGACCAGCGTCTTCACCGCGCTCATGATGGCGTGGTTGCGTTTGTGGCGGAGTTCGGCCCGGCGGGCTTGTCGAATCGTCGATGTGTGAACGATAGGCATTGTAGAGTCCTCCAAAAGAATGAGCTTTGTAGCATAGAAACCGGCGCAGCGTCAAGATTGCGCGGGGATTGTCGTAGGTAAGGAGCATGGCCATGGGAAAGATTGTTGCGCGTGACCGGCTTATTTTTGCGCTCGATGTGCCGTCCGCCGCTGAAGCCGAGCGGCTGCTGGACCGGTTGCAGGGGCACATTTCGTTCGTGAAAATCGGATTGGAGCTGTATACCGCCGCCGGGCCGGACATGATCAAGCGGGTGCTCGACCGGAACATGCGGGTCTTTCTCGACCTGAAATTTCTCGATATCGAAGAAACCGTCCGCCGCGCGACCGCGCGGGTCGCGGCCATGGGCGTCGATTTTCTCACGGTCCATGCCAATCGCAAGGCGCTGACCGCGGCGGTGCAGGGGCGGGAGGGTTCTTCTTTGAAATTGCTAGCCGTCACCGTGCTGACGAACTTCGATGGCCACGACCTGCGTGAAATGGGCATTCAGCGGACCGTGCAGGACTTAGTGACGGCGCGGGCGCTCCTGGCCTCGGAAGTGGGTTGTGACGGCGTCGTGGCGTCCGGCGAAGAGCCGGCCGCCATCCGGCAGAAAGTCGGGCCTCGTTTCGTCATCGTGACGCCCGGCGTGCGGCCGGCGGGAAAAGGCGTGGATGACCATGCGCGGGCGACCACGCCGACGCAGACCATCGCTGCCGGAGCCGATTACCTGGTCATCGGCCGTCCCATCCGGGACGCGGCCGATCCTTCCGCCACCGTGACGGAGATTGTGAACGAGATGCAGGCCGCCTTCGACGCGCGGGGATAGCCCGAAGTCGGTCTGGTTGCGGGGCCTTGCTCCTCTTTGCTAAGATCCCCCTTCCACAGTGCTTCCACGTCTCTCCCTGCATGGTGGGTGTAGCTCAGTTGGTTAGAGCGCCGGATTGTGGATCCGGAGGTCGCGGGTTCGAAACCCGTCATCCACCCCATGCCTTTGGTATAGCCGCCATCAATAAGTCGCACGTCCTCGTCCACCAGCGAGACAACAGTGCTTGTATTGCCACGCATACAGCGCAACCCTAGTGTTTATAATGGTTCTACGGGGCGAATTAGCTGTGTAAAACATTTGTGCAACACGGTTGAATGAAAAAAAGCTACGTTACTTAAGTAACGTAGCAGTTTAAAAGATGCGCTGTTATCGCTTCGCAGTTTTGCGTTTAGCAGGCGCACGTTTAGCGGCAGTTGCTTTAGTAGTGCGCGGCTTACGCATAGTGAGCACAGATTTAACTTCGCGCAATGTGATGCTGTACTGCTTAATTAGCGACTTCACATTTGCTACCGCCTCATCTCTACCCTTCGCACGCTCTTCTTCAATCGCAGTTGCAATATCCTGCTGTTGCTTTAGCAGTTGATCTAGCTTGCTCATAGCACACTCCTTATTAAATTACATACCAATCATACACAGACGCAACTCGTTACGCCACTGCACGTTGCCTAATTTCACTAAGCACAGACCTAATTTCATCAACTTTTGCCGCACTAAACAATGCAGTAGGTCCTGTTGATGCAATGTCGATAAATGGGCTTTCGTACAAACGCTCATCACTCATCGCACCATCTTGCGTCAACTGCTCCACAATTAAGCGCACAAAAGTAATCTGTTTTGCGTTAGCTGTCGTGTCATTTAAAAAGACTGCCATTGCTTCATTAGCGGCTTCTTTATCTAAACCTACTAACGAACGGATGAACAAACCTAAACCCTTACCTTCTTCTTTTGCCTGCGCAATCAATCCTTCATCACCGTTAGCTTGTTCTAACAGAATACGCTCCAACTCGTCTAAATCAGTTTTAGTAATAGGCAAGTTCTTTCGTAACTTGTTATAGGCGAGGTTGTTGCTATGCTGTCGCAAAAAGTCACGTGTCTTTGCTTTAAACCTATCAAAATCAATTGCAGTAGCAGTGAACGGCAAAACAACATTCGTTCCTTCGCCTAATTCATCTTCAAAATCTGTGTAGACAATTGTTCGTTTAGCTTTTTCAATTAGCTTTAGCAACATACGCAATTGCTTGCGTACATGTTCTAACATACCTATCGTTACATCCTGCCACCACTCCTCACTTGCAACAGCTTGTATGAGTGGCATTTGCTTTTGAATTGCAGGGATGTTGCTTTGTGCTTCTAACAAGCCCATCACTTTTTGCACGATCGTCTTTATCTTTTCATCTACAGCAAGCAACTCTAATGTGGATAGCTGTGCACTAATCATCATAAAGTCAAAACGCTTTGCCTCTTCTTCTGTGTCCATTAATTGTGAAGGTAAGTGAGAAACGTGCTCACCTATTTCGTTCATTTCTACTGCGCTAATTTTGCGCCACGCATCTTTAACGGAATACTTTTCCACATACATGCGCTTAGGTCTAACAATGATGTTATCTAACGTCATATTAGAAACAATGCTGTGCAACAAATCAGCATTAAAGACACGCAGTCGTGATTCTTCTTCTTTCTGCTCGTCTTTTGTCTCTGGTCTATTTACGTTGTCTAACTCTGCAAGCAAATTCAAACGCAACTTAAACAAGCGTTCATCTAAACCAATTGCTCTTCGCCCTTCCGTTGCATTTGGATTTTGATTGAAATACTCAAAATTTTGGCAGTAGTCAAAAATATAGAAGAACTTTTTGTCTTTATTAGGACCATACAAGTTAGGACATAGACGAGTGCCACGCCCTATCATTTGCCAAAATTTAGTCTTGCTGTGTACTTGCTTAAAGAAAACCAAGTTAACGACTTCTGGTACATCTATACCCGTGTCTAACATGTCGACACTGATTGCAATATGTGGTTCATTTTCGCTTTGCGAGAATGAATCAATCAATGTCTGTGCGTACTCAGTTTTAAATATGATGACACGCGCGAACTTGCCGTTATATTGCGGATAGTTGAGATTAAAGCGTTCTGCAATGAACTCTGCGTGATCGTTGTTCTTTGCAAAAATGATCGTTTTACCTAATCTATCGCCGCTTGCAACCTTCTCACCATTCACCATTAAATGCTCTAACACTCTGTCTACTGTGTTTGCATTAAACAGCCATTGATTTATAGCGGCACTTGTGATTTCATCGGGCGCACCTGCTTCGCCCCACTCCATTTCATCCCACTGTTGCTTATCTTCATCACTTAGATCATCGTACTTAATACCCTCACGTTGAAATTTAAGTGGCACAGATACAGCAAGTGGCGGCACAAGATATTTGTCGTTTATCGCCTCTTCTAATCCGTATGCAAAAGTAGGAACACCGCTTTCTAAATTAAACAAACGATAGGTGTTGTGATCGACTTCCGATTTAGGCGTTGCAGTTAAGCCAACAAGATAGGAATCAAAGTAGCTAAACAATGCGCCGTACTTTGCATAAATGCTTCTATGCGCCTCATCCACTACAACCAAATCAAAATGACCAATACCAAACTTACGCTTATCATCATTTTTATTGTTAATGAGGTTAAGCATAGTAGGATAAGTGCTTACATAAACACGCCCTGTTGCATCTGCATCTTCTGATAAGTTAACGATGCCTGCACTAGGTAAGTGCTTTACGAACTCACGTGAAGCTTGCTTAACAAGTGAAACACGATCTGCTAAAAACAATACACGCTTCACATAGTTACAGCGCATAAGCAGGTCTACTAGCGCAATGACTGTACGAGTTTTACCCGAACCTGTTGCCATCACCACTAAACTGCGACGCGAATTGTGTTGCTCTATTGCTTCTGCTACTGCACGAATAGCTTGTTGTTGATATGTCCTACCTACAATTGCTTCATCAATTTTTGCTGTTGCGAGTGGCACACGACTTGTGCGGCGTTGCATTAACAACTCTAATTCATCGCGCGAATGGAAACCTTGCACAGAACGCGGTGGCGATGTAACGTCATCCCAAAAATAATGCTGATATCCGTTTGTGTAGTAGATGACAGGTCTACGTTTAAATTTAGCTTCTAAACAATCTGCATATAGCTTTGCTTGTTGCTGTCCAACTTTTGCATCGCGCTTTGTTCTCTTTGCTTCTACAACTGCAAGTGGCAAACCATCATTACCCCACAATACATAGTCAACAAAACCCACGCCCTTATTGTTAGGCATGCCCTCTACTTCATACTCACGATCTTGTTGCTTATCTAACGCAAAACCTGCTTCGTTTAGCAACAAGTCAATAAAGTAGTCACGTGTTTGCTCTTCGTTGTAGTCGTGCGTGTCTGCTACTGCTTCGTTAGCGGCACGTGCTTTTGCAAAGTCTTGTTGTAGCTTTGCTAGCTCTTCACGTAATGATGTGTTTTCATCTGTCTTACGCTTTAGTTCTTCTTCTTTCTTCTGCAAGTCTGCTTCTGCACGTTGCAACTGTTGCAGTGGAATTGCAGACTGTGTGCGAGCAGGTGGCAGAAGTGATGAATCAAATTGTTGTGCAGGGTTTGGTCTTTCACGCTGTGCATACGTGCGAGCAAACCAATATGCAATGTGAAACAGCTCTGTAATCTGTGTAAGCGCATCATTCGGTTTTGCAGACTTACCGTGTGCGGCACGATTGCCAATTTCTATAACAATCGTTGATTTTGTGAAGATACTTTCACCCGCATACTTACTAAAACATGGTTCGTGTACACGTGCGCCTAAACTCACGTCGTAGCATCTGTAATTAGGGTCATATCTGTACAACCACGCAACCACTTGCTCTAATGCAATACGACCATAAAAACTTGCGGCACGTGCATCACTATTAACGTAACTCTCTGCCCTCACACATGCATCGTGTATAGCAAACCACTCGCGCTGTAAGAAGGCAAAGTTACTCATGTCAGTTCACCGCAAAAGATTGATGTTGCAGAGAGTTATGTAATAAAACACTGGCGTTTGCATAATCATTAAATTGATCTTTCATCTTGTTCACTCTGCGCATAAATTCAACGTACTTAATTTGCTCTTCCATTTCAAGCAAAGGAACCATATATGCTTTAACAATCTTGTCAGTTACAGCAGGATAACTTGCGCCTGTCGCACAATTCATCATAGATTTAATGAAAGGTTTTGACTTTGCGATTGCAAAGACAATGTCGGGTAATATTTTTCGTTCGTCACAGCGCAAGACACAAAATCCTGTTGAACCAATAGGCCTTTTAAAATCTTTCATAACCATAGCAACTGCATTCAGATTTGGCCTGACAGTTGAAATAAGAACATCATTAATCTTCACTAGTTGCCTAGCTCTACTTGGCGCCTCTAAACCCTTAACAAAAGAGGGATTAACAATCACTTTAAGCTCATTGTTAACTGATCCAATATCTATATAAGTGAATTCATCCTCTCCATACATTTCAGATGGATTTATAGAATCTACTTTTATCGTCAATTCTGACAAACATTTTCTCTCAATTTTGTCATTTGAACGCAATAAATTCTCAAAGACACTCTGTGCAAGCTCATCTAACTTTGCGATAGCTTGTTCACGCAAACGAATGACATTGTCTGCTGTGTCTAACAACGCCGCAATACGTTTTTGTTCTGCAAGTGGCGGGAATTCAATTTTTAATTCTTGTAAATTTTTACGTGATATTCTTACTCGTGTTGCGCCTTTTGCCAGGTTTTTAATTTGACTTCGGACTGCCTGACTATTGATTGCATGCATCAACCATCTAGTATCAATAAATGCACTATCAACTCTAATCACACAAACATCCACAACAGTTATACACTTTTGATGTAACCCATTAAAAATGCAAGCACGACCAAGCGGGTCAGGCATACGCGCAATTAAAATATCGCCAGCTTTAACTTCAGTACACTTCAATCTGTCAAATGTTTCATCATTGATGTATCGGTTTGATTTGTTTATAAAATTACCGTCGCCAATATCTGCGAGTTGAAGCAATCTAATATTGCCGTTCACATCCTGATCTTTACTTTCGACCCAATCACCGTCTGTGAAAATTTCAGCAGTACCAAGAACATCACCTAATTTTTTTACGGGCCATTTCATTTCAGCATTCCTTCTAAATGCTTAAGCCCTGCTTGTATTTCTGCTTCTATCGCATTTAGTTCTGCAATTAACTGCAATGGCGGAAAGTGCTCTACTACTTCGTGCACCACCACTTTGTATCTGTTTAGACTCAAATCGTAATCAGCTGTCTCAATCTCTTCTCGTTTAACAGTAAAGCTCTGCTCTGTTCGCGCACGATTGCGTTCAGCACCTTCTCGTTCATTCCATCTTGCAAACAAGTCTGCAAGATTATTTTTAGCATGTTCCTCACTTGTTAGCGCACGTGATGGATGCGTACCTAACAAATCTTCGTCTAATAATTGTTGTCGCTTGTCATCTAAACTCCATCCATCAGCAAGCATGTCGTAAAACCAAACCGTATCCGTTCCACCACTATTTGTTTTTGTGAAGAATAAAATTGCTGTGCTCACACCTGCGTAGGGTTTAAAAACTCCGCTTGGTAATGACACCACTGCATCTAACTTTTGCTCATCAACAAGTATTCTTCGTAATTCTTTGTTCGCTTTACTTGTTTTGAAAAGCACACCATCTGGCACAACTACTGCGGCACGTGCGCCAGGTTTCATCAACTTTAAAAATAGAACTAGAAACAACAGCTCAGTGTTTTTAGTCTTAACTACTTGCAACAAATCTTTAGCAGTACCTTCGTAATCTAAGCTGCCTGCAAATGGTGGATTTGCAAGAACGAGACTGTATTTTTCTTCTTCTACTGCACCATCTTGTGACAGCGAATCTCTGTAAGCAATATTCGCATTGTCTACACCATGTAACAGCATATTCATGCTTCCAATACGCAACATAGTGTTGTCAAAATCAAATCCGTTAAACATGGTATTGTGAAAATGTTCGCGTGACTTAGCATTAGCAAATACTTCTGCCCTGTTCTCTCTTACATACTCACTAGCCGCTACTAAAAAGCCGCACGGGGTTCTGCCCCGATTTTACGGACACCTCACTTAAGGCCCATAATGGGCCAGGAGGGGTGTCATGGGAGCACGACGGAAGTTTTCAGTGGAGTACAAACGTGAAGCGGTGGCCATGCTCGACG
>Ga0169931_10009278_pt1 | contig 14223 bp, 9 predicted proteins | sample Kivu_15m_20L_FD_129675 | JGI IMG/M metagenome (GOLD analysis project Ga0169931, IMG submission 129675) | Freshwater microbial communities from Lake Kivu, Western Province, Rwanda to study Microbial Dark Matter (Phase II) - Kivu_15m_20L... | ecosystem: Environmental > Aquatic > Freshwater > Lake ...
TGAGGGTTTGACCGCTGAAGTATTCGTACCAGGTTCCGGTATGCGGAAAATTAATCGTCTTGGACTGAGTGGCCACGTCAAAGTTGCCGACGGCGACGGCAGACATGCTTGAATGAATGAAGCCCATTTGCTTCACGTGGCCGTAGAGGTCCGAATAGAAGTTGGACGAGGTTCCGAACACGGGGTAATCCTGCTTCAAGTGGTTGATGATGGACGTTGTCTCGTACAACCTGCGGCGGGGCACCACCGAGTAGTAGTTCCAGCGGATCGGCTTGGTGCACACCCGACACGGGTTGTTGATGGACACGTCGTAACCAAGCTCTTGGAACTGCCACATCATCTTAGGACCGGGTATTAAATGTCCGAAAAGTGTGGCGAGCTCCATGCGCTTCATGGACACCCCAAGGGTTCGAACGTTGTGCGAACTCAGGGCATTGTTTCCGTACGTCAGGTTTTTGTAGGCGATGCGCTCTTCGTCGTGGCTCTCGAGGTAGGTAATGAGGCCGGGCTGGTTCCATCCGCGGTTGCCGTGGTAGGCAGACGAGAAGTTGGTCGCCCCGCTAAAGCCCATAGTGGCCTCTTGGTACCCGTGGCACTCGTTGCCCCACAGCATCATTCCGTAGTTGGACAGCACAATCTCTTCGCTGTTATCGCCCCAGTGCTCCAAAATCAGGTAGGCATTGGGCTTGTACGACCGTACCACATCTGCGATGCGCTTAATGAGGTTTTGTCGGCCAACATCCCAGCCGCCACCCGAACCGTTCGTGAAGCCTTTGGACATGTCAAAACGGAATCCGTCCACATGGTACTCTTCAACCCAGTAGCGAAGTACCTGATCCACAAAGGCCTGTGCCGCAGGGCTCTCGTGGTTGAAGTCGTTGCCCCAGCAATTCGGCGGGTGCGGACACTGCATGTTAAAGTACGGATTGTTCGCCGCCGGACGGTTTTGAACTGGATCCCACCACAGCTGCACCAATGGGCTTTGGCCCTCGGCATGGTTGAGTACGACGTCCAGAATGACCGCGATTCCGCGGCCGTGAAGGGTATCGATCAGTTCTTTAAACGATGCAGGTGTACCGTAGTACTTATCCAGCGCCATATGGTACGAGGGGTTGTAGCCCCAGCTCTCGTTGTTCTCGAACTCGTTGACCGGCATGAACTGCACCGCATTAACGCCCAACTTATCTAAGTAGTTGACGCTGTCGCGTATGGCGGCGTAGTTGCGCGGCGCAATAAAGTCGCGCACCAAAAGTTCATAAATCATGAGGTTCTCTTTGGGCGGAGCCTGAAAGTTGGTATGGTCCCATACGTAGGGTGCCGCCCCAGGGCGAATGATGCTCAAGTGCCCAAACGTTTTTGAGCTCGGGTACGGATACGGGTTGGGGTAGGTCGCCGACGAAATGGAACCGTCGTTCGCAGGGTCCAAAATGCGTTCAGAATAGGGGTCCGCGACGCGAAGGCTTCCGTCAACCAAGTACTGGTAGACAAAATCTTGATTGGGTTCTACCTGTAGGGTAATCCAGTAGGTACTGCCGTCGGTACTTCGGCGCATTTGGTAGTTCGAATTCGGCAAGAAGTCGTTGGATTCGGTCAGCACATAGACGTGCTGTTTGTGCGGCGCATACAGCAGCAATGTGACCGTAGAGTCATTGACCACATTGGCACCTTGCTTCAACCCGAGGGGCGGATCCATGGGCATCGAAGCCGTGTGCCTCACGTAGTACACGGTGTCGCGCAGTACCTGCCCGTTGCGCACGGCGACCAGTTCCACGAGGTGGTTGCCCGTCGCACCAAACGGCACTTGGCAGTGGGCCAGGCTCGTCACACCAGAGTCCGAAGCCACCAAAACTCCATTGTCGTAAAGGGCAAGGTCGGCGGGCGCATTCGATTGAGCCAAAAGCGAAAGGCACTGCCCCGGCTGCAGGAGGTGCACTTGAGTGGGCACAAAAAAGCGCGCCTGAAATGCCGTAGCGTTTGGTGAAATGGGGTAGTACAAATCTTGCCCCCCCACATCGCGTCCCACTTTAGACCCCGTGGAATCCCGAAATACAAAGGCCATTTGCTGCACGGTTACGGTCGCCGGGTTAATGCCGTAGTATGTCGGGATGTGGTAGCTGAGTTGGTGCTTGGTTCCGCCCAATGAAGCCATAGCGACTTTAGGGTCAGCGCTACCCCACGTGCCCTGCACGTGCTGCCAATTTGAAGGGGATGTCGAAGTGCTGGTTATCAGACCGGTATGTGCAAATACGGGCTGGGTCGCGGCCAGAGCACCGTTGCCCTGAGCGGCGTCGTAAATCACGCTAATGCTGTCGCTCTCTAACGGGAATGGCGGAATCACCTCCAACGCCCTACCCCCGATGGGCTGCGCCGCGGTGATCTGAAGGTTCAGTGTATCGTAAACGGTCGTGCCTTGACGCACCGCCTCGAGGACCAACGTCTGCGAGCCTGCAGTATTGGCGGTGAGCTTCCAAGTGTAGTTGAGGTTGAGCGCGGAATTGGCATGGGCAAGAACGTTGGAACCCCAGCGCAACGTCAAATCTACGGACGCACTCGCGGCCATTTGAAGGGCCACGCTGTCGCCCACGGCAAACGGCCCAGACGGAGGCGCCACAAAGGCAGCGGTAAAATTGGACGCCGGAACCGGAAGCACCGCGTACTCAATATTCGCTTGACTCGCGGTACGCCCTACGACGTTGCCACTTTGGTCGCGAAACACCATGGCCATGCTCTGAATGCCCTGACTTGTAACGGGTACTCCGTAAAAGCTCGCGACATGAAACGTTTTAGTCCACACTCCGTCCCCAAAATGCTGCATCAGCACATTGGGGTCGGCGATTCCCCATTGCCCTTGGACGTATTGCCACAACGCACCCGTCGTTTGGGTGAGCAGTCCTGTGTGCAGGTACACCGGAGCCGAATTGACCAATGCCTGGTTGCCACGCGCCACATCGTACACCACCGTCACCGTATCGTTCAAATGAGGCAATGCCGGAATCATGCGCACCACCGGATTCACGTTTAAGGCATTGGTCACCACCAACGCAAGGGTATCTGACGTGGTCACTCCCCCCGCAACCGCTTCAATTCGAAGCGCATACAAGCCCAGCTGGGCCGGAACCGTTACGTTGAAGTTCGCCCTGCGAACCCCTTGAATTTGCTGCACCAGCGCGGTGCCAACGTACACGTTGAACGTGCTGACACGGGTAGCTTCGGCCTGTAACGCCACACTGGAACTTGGCAATGCTTCGACCACTTCGCCCTGATGCGTCCACGCAACTTCGAGAGGGCTGTTGGCATTATAAACCGGATAAAAAATATCGCTCCCATCGGCGTTGCGCCCTACTTGGGTTCCGGCGGCATTGCGGAACACAAAGGCCAATTGATTCACCGTTGCACCGGCTGCCAATCCATAAAACGACGAAATCACGTAGGTCTTTCGATGCAGCCCGTTGCCCAAAGACGTCATCTGAACATTTGGATCACTGGTGCCCCACACACCCTGTACGTTTTGCCAATTGCTCGGACCCGAACTCGCGGGTGTAATCAAGCCCGCATGCATAAAAACCGGGTTTGATGCCGCAAGTACGCCGTTGCCTTGGTTGGAGTTATAAGTGATCGTGACCGTATCACTCACATACGGAAACCTCGGCGAAACACTAAGGACTTGCGCCGTCAAACACACGTTGCAGCAAACCAATAAAAAGGCAGCCAATTGCTTCATAGTTGTACAAACTACACTAAGCTAGAAAAAGTTCGCAAACACTTTGTTTTGAGGTTTATAGCGATTACCAAAAAGATTTAATAAATGATTAAAACAATAGAAAAATTTACATTAATTGCTTCAATTGCAGTCATTTAAACACTTGATGCTTACCTACTGAGATTCAACTTGAACATAGTGATGCAATGAATTCAATTGGACCTAGGTTTGCAAGGTGCGCACCAGCATTATTATTACCACGAAAGACCGCAAAGACGAACTGCGCGAAGCCCTGACGTCTGCAATGCTTCAGCATGCAGATGAAATCCTCGTTTGGGACGACGGCTCGGTGGATGGGACGTCAGAGATGCTGGCCCAGGAATTCCCTCAAGTGCATCGCTTGGGCACTTCAACTTCTATTGGCCTGATCAAGGCTCGCAACGAACTCGCCAAAGCGGCATTGGGTGAGATTCTGTTTTCAATTGACGACGACGCCGTGTTTACCGAACCTGACATTGTTGGGGATATCGCGCGGCAGTTCAAAGACAAGGCCGTAGCCGCTGTGGCGATTCCCGTCGTGAACGTGAGGCGTTCGGCCAACGTGCTTCAACGGGCGAGCGGCCCCGAACGTGGCGAACCTATTCGCCAGTACATCGGATGCGCCCACGCCCTGCGCCGAGAATCCTTTTTGACGGTAGGTGGCTACCCTGACTACCTCGAACGCCAAGAAGAAGAGCTTCACGTGGCGGCGGCCTTTCACCAAAACGGACTTCGAATTGTTAAGGGATGGTCAGATCCCATTCACCACGTTGAGTCTCCGCGCCGCACTAAATCCCGCGAAATTCGCCTTGAAGCCAGAAACCTATGGTGGTTTGCCCTGCGCTATACGCCGTGGTGGGCGCTTGTTCCGCATAGCAGCATCAGCATGGAACGTAATGCGCCACTACCGAAGCCCTTGGGCATTAATCGGTTGCATGGAGGCGGTGGTCAAATGCACGAGGGTTCCGCGCACCCCATTCTATGCATCTGAATTCAAATCCTGGCGCGTGCTCGCCCAAACCTTGGCACCTCGAGATTAGAACAAAAACGTCATACCCGAGTAGACGTTGACGCCAAAGACATTGTTACCGGGCGCGCGAAAGCTGTCAATGTTGGGATCAAAGCCCCTTGTGGGGTGGTACCAGTTGTTCCAGTTGTAGGTCTGGGTAGCCAAGGCACGCACGTAGTACAAAACCGGACCCTTGACCTCTTGGTAATTGAGTCCAAAGCTTACCTCGGTGTACTTCTTGGTGAAGTCGTAGCCGTACCACGTCCATAGCCACGGAGTTCGGCCCGCATAAATATTGTCGTTGTTGCGCTGCAGCCAACGGTGTGATCCCATGTGGGTTTAGGTAGACTTGAATGCCCCCGGGTGCCATTTGGGCCATCGGAATACGTTGCTCAAGTACGTCTTTTTTGCAGCTTGCAAGCAGGATTACGATGCCGAACGAGGCGAGGATTGATTTGTTCACTTAAAAATTGGCTTGGGTACCAAAGATGCACCCTACCATTCTTAAGATTGGTAATCAGACTAAAAACATGGAGGTATTGCGCTGCCGCAAGCCGGCGCAAAGCGTTTAACTGAACGGCAATACGTAGTCCGCCGGGCAGTAGTCCAGGTTTTTGGGGCGCTCGCCGACGGGTTTGGCGGGGATTCCGGCGACAACGGTGTAGGGGGCGACGTCGCGGGTGACTACGGCTCCGGCAGCGACCACGGCGCCCTCGCCGACGGTGACGTTGGGCAGGATGATGGCGCGCGCCGAGATCCAGGCATAGTCGTGGATGGTTACGGGTCCGCCCACGGTGGCGAAGTGGGGGTCGCGGTAGTCGTGCTGCAGGGTGAAAATTAGGACCTCGCTGCTGAGGTTGACGTTTCGGCCCAAGGTGAGGCCGTTGCGGCCGTCGAGCTCGCAGCGGGTTCCGACGACGGTTCCGCGGCCGATGTTGATGCGGTTGGGGCGGCGCAAGAAGAAGCCGGAGTGAAGAACGGCTCCGCGCTCCAGGTTAAGGCCGTAGAGGCTGCGCAAAAGCAGGTTGCGCAGGCGGTGCGACGGCAGCTGGGCCACGACGCGCAGGCTCAGATAGGCCAGGCCGACGAGGTGGTTGCGCAGGGTGTTCATGTAGCAAAGGTCGGAAATCGCCGCAATGCGAGGGCGACGTAACTCAAGGCAAGGGCGGCGAAGCTGCTCCCATGCACTATGGCAGAGTCTAGGTTGGTGAAGGCAAGCACCAGCAGCTGGCAACTAGTAACGGCGGCAAGCGCGGCGGCAGCCTGCCTGCTGCGGCGACCCATGCTGAGGGCTAAAAAGGCTCCGGCGCTGGTGGCGTAGGCGACTTGGCCAAGCAAGATGGGCGCCAGGGTGGCGTCGTCGAGGTGCACGCCAAAGACAGGGCGCACGTAGCCCCGGCCAAACCACAGGACCGCGGCGGCGGCGAGGGCTACCGAAGCCGAGAACGCGCTGGCTTTGAGGGCGTGGCGTCGAGCCTCGTGGGGCTGATTGGCCTGGTTGGCCTGGGCGATGGCGGGGCCAAAGACGGCCTGGCTGACGACGAGCCCAAAGGCGCTCAGGTGGGCCAGGCGCACGGCAAGGTTGAAGGTTCCGACGGCCTCAGTACCCTCGCGGTACTCCAGGATGAGACTGGCGACGTTGGCGAGCAGGAATCCGCCCACGGTGAGTACCGCAAAGCTGGAATGTCCATGAAGGACATTGGTTTCTGGTTTCTGGTTACTAGTAACAAGTAACAAGAAACCCCAAACCACAAGGGGGATCGTGACCGCCGCCGCCCACCACAGCGGGGCGTAGATGCTGGATGAGGCCAGTAGCCAGAGACCAGAAACTATGACTAGAGGCCGCAGGACACTGCGAATAAGCTCGCTCGCGGTACGCTGCTCGGTGGCGGCAAGGGCTTCGACGACCAGGGTGTGGGCGACTACAAGCGGCACAAAGAGGGCGGCCACGGCGAGGGCACTGGCGGTGCTTGGTGATTCGCTTGCCCGAGAAACCAGAAACAAGAAGCCCATCGCGCCTGCTACTGCGGGGAGGGCGCGGCGCACCACTTGGGACCAAAATCCGGTGGATTTGAGGACGTCAGGCGCGGTACGCAGGATGAATTGGTCGATTCCGAGGGCCGCGACCAGGGCGGCGAGGTTCACGGCGTTGGTGGTAAAGGCATAGAGACCGAGGGATTCCGCCCCGTACCGCGTCCCAATGACCGCGAGCAACCAGTAGCTAGCAACTACGCCGACCCCCCTTAGGACGAGAACGGTAAACCCCTTTCTAAGCACTTAAAAACGGTAAATCGCATTCACGTAGACCTGCGGGGTGGTCGCGTTGAGGCCCGGGTGGCGAAAGGGCCCGCCCACCTCGTTGGGGTCGTACTGCCAGTTGAAGTTCCAGGTGCGCATTATTTGCAGGCGGGCCTGCACCAGCCAACCGAGGACCTCTTGCTGGTAGCCCGCGATGGCCGAAACATCGACCCAACGCTTGCTGATATCGGGGTAGATCTGGCCGGGTTGCAGCTGCAGGTAAGGCAATTGGTAGTAGTAGGTCTCTCTGTTGTGCTCGTAGCGCTCGAGGTGGAAGCTAAATTGACGCTTGGGGGTGGCAAAAGTGACCCCACCCGTTTGGATGCTGCTTCCTGGACCAGCCCCGGCCCCTAGGACCTGGCCCATGTGGGTGTAGTTGGTGTAGGGTCCGTGGGTGTACCAGGAGTAGCCTCGGGCGCGGGCGACGCTGCTAAGACCCTGGGCGATTTCGGTCATTTCGAAGTCGAGGGCGCGCCAGTTGCCCTTTTTGGCGCCCTTGGTGATTTTGCGAAATCCCAGTAGGTAGGCCTTGGTATGGTTCAGGTCGCTCAGGAGGTCTTCGACGTCCCAGGCAGCGTCCTCACGGCCGTATTCCGCATAAATTTCGCTGTTGGATTCTGGGAATACGTAGCGAAAGTAAAACGACACGATCTGGTTTACGGCCGAGCCGTCTTCGCCAGTAATGACCTTGAAGGTCGGCGACACCAGCTGCAGCAGGTCGCGCAGCGAGGCGCTGTCGGCCTGGTAGAGGATGCTGCGGTTAACCCCAAGGTAGAGCCCCGGGAACCACAGCGGCTGCCAGTTGGCCGCCAAGCCGGTGAAGTTCTTGCGGTCGGCATCGTAGAGGTCGTTGCGCTGGATGTCGGGGGTTCGCTGTGGCCACCCGCTGCCGTTTACTGGGTAAGGATAAAAACCCGAGAACTTGAGCAGGGCCCCTACCGCCTGGAATTCAACATTACCCACGGGGGTCGGTATGGGTTTGTTGCTGTGAATGGTGGCGTGGGTGAATCCGGGCGCGTTGTTGCTCATGAGCAGGGCACTGTAGCGACCGGGGCCCCACCAAAGGTTCTCGCTGCTGACGCCGGCCCCAAGGTAGCGGGTGTTGATTTTAACGTAGCTCTGCCCCATCCCGCGGTACTGGTAGGGCTCGGTTCCGAAGCGGTCGGGCATGTCGATGCCCCATTGCCGCACTGGCGGGTTATCGAAGGGCTTGTTTTGGGCCTGGACTAATTCGGGGCGGTACTGCGCCTCGATCCAGCCCATTTTGGCATAAACGCCCGCCGACTGGTAGACTTGCAGGCCCACGTTGGGAATCATGGGGCCGTCCTGCCATCCGTAGGGGTGGTGGCTGGTGTGGCGCACCCGCACCTCGTAGGGCAGAATGCTCAGGGCCACGCGTCCGCGCCCCAAATAGGCATGTGCCGGAATGTTGGGCAGCATCACCACGTCGCCTTCAGGTGCCGTTTTGGGCTTAATCCAGGCAGGTAGTGTGCTGTCCTTGGCGAGCGTCTTGGTGAGGATCCACGGGCCCTTGCTGGTGTCGCGCACCAGGCCCCACTCGGGCTTGGCAAACGGGTCGCGGCGCGCAAAGGGCTGTTTGGCCGCCGTGGCGTGCTGCCAGTGCACAGGGCGAATGCACAAGCTGGCCTGCACGTTGCCTTGGCCGAGCAGCTGGGCGTTGCGAATCTGGTCCTCGTAGAAGCTCATGCCCACATAGGGGCTCTGCGCCAAGGCGCAGGTCACTAGTAACCAGTAACTAGCTACGGTCAGATGGAATCGGTTCATCGGGCGGTGGGTTGATGCTTCGGTAGGCCAAAGCTAGAAAAACAAACGGCAGCGGGTCGCCAATGGTGCCCAAAATGAGCATATTGAATAAGAAAATGACCACGATCGCCCGGGTGTTGGGGTCGCGCCACATGGCTTTTTGGGTCACGAAGGGGCCCAGGGCGAGGGCGAAGAGGATCCACCCGACGATTCCGGCCTCGAGAAAGAGGTCGGCGCTGTAGGCCGTGGGCCTAAATCCGTCATAGGGGCTGTAGTTTTCAAAGAAGGCGACCTCGATTTCGCTGAGGCCCACCTCGAGCATGGCGCTGATGGATGCGCCGGGCCAGCTCCCTATTCCCCACCCAAAAGGATGTACAATACCAAAGGGGTAGCAGCTGAGCAGGCTGACGATGCGGATTCCGCCCTCGTAGGTGATGTAGGTAAAGATGTCGTCGGCATTTTGGCGGTAAAGCACGTTGTAGGCGATGTCGAGCGAGCGCGGAAGCTCCGCCACCTCACCCGCGAAGTAGAGGACGGTAGCGCCGGTGATGCCGAGAAAGAGCATGCCCTTCCACGCCGTGCGCCAGTTTTGGTGGCTCAAGAAGTAGATGACCATTATGGTAAAGCCGGTGGCGCTGCGAATGATGAGGATGTCGTAGAGCGCCATCGTAGCCGTGAGCAGCAGGCCAAAGGTCTTTTTTTGCTCGACGCGAAACAGCAGCATGGCGTAAGCGAAGTAGTGGTGGATTCCAAGGGCCAGGTACGAGGGCTCAGCAAACAGCCCCCCTACCCCGCGGCCGTAGCCCATACGGGTGGCCTCGAAGCGCTCGATAAAGAAGCGCATGGGACGCACGAGCTGTTCGGGGAAGAGTCCGAAGTTTTGCATCAGGCTCACCAGGATGTTGGCAGCAAAGACGCCGATAAATGCCCAGTTGAGCAAGCGGAATTCGTCGTCGCGCACCCTGATTATGGCAAAAAAGGCCACGCTGGCATTGATCAGAGCCAGAAGGCTGCGGAATCCAGCCAGAAAATCTCCCCCGCGCCCGGTGTGGACGGCAAACGACAGCCCCAAGTATCCCGCAAAGAGTAGGTAGCCCAGCGTCAGCCTGAGGTCCTTGCGCACGACAAAGAGCGAGGCCCACGGAAAGATTTCAGGGCGCCCGAGCCCAGGCGTGTTCGTGCCCAAGGTGATGTTGGGCAGAAACAGCAGGACGGCCAGGAGTTTGCGGTACCAGCTCATGGGTTCGGTTGCCGGTTTCTGGTTTCTAGTAACTGGCTGCGGCGCAGGATTTTGTCGATGAAGCGCAGGGTCTTGTACCGAGTGCCTTTGAAGGTTTGTAACTGGTTACTAGAAACTAGTAACTGGCTGAGCGCATGCTCCCACACAACAGTCTGGCGCTTGCGGGCGAGGTCTACGGGGGTCCGGGGGCCTTGGTAGCCTACACCCGGCACGGGATGGTTGAGCCAGCGGTCCAAAAAGGCCCGATAGGTGGGGCTGGGTTCGGCGGCGGGCTGACTGACGACCTGCTGGACGGCGGCGCTCAAGGTTTCGAGGTCAGCGAGGGTAGGCAGGTAAAAGATCCAGCTCGACGCATAGGGGTCGGGTATCTCGGCTGGGCGCTCGCGGGGGGCTGGATAGACGTCGCAGAATACGCCAGAGGCGTGCAACGAGCTACTGGCTGCTAGCAACCAGTTGGCCCACAGGCCCGATGCGTGCCGGTCGAGCAGGGTGTCGTTCACCACGACGTAGGGTCCGTCGGTTTGGGCATGGCGGGCGGCGGCGGCGTAGCCGGTGAACTCAAAGTGGGTATTCCCCACGTAAGTCGCTTGATCGGCGCGGTCGGGGTGGGTGTGCAGCAGGGTGAGCTGGGCACCAAGGCGGTCAGCCCAGCGCTGCCATTGGGCCTGGCGGGCCGGCGTCCAGTGGTAGGCGACCCCGAGGACTTCCACGGTTAGAATGTTTTGCGGAGGGCAAAATAGGCCCCAAAGGCGGCACCGGCCAGGGCTCCAAGGCCCATCCACTCGTACCACAGGAGTCCCGTGCGCTTTAGTGGAAACAGCGGGCGCTCAATGACCTGGATAAGGGGCGTTTGCTTGCGCAGGCCTATCTCGGCGAGGGTGAGGTTTTTGGCGATTTCGACAAAGAGTGCATTGGCGATTTGAAGGTCGACGTAGGTTTGGTACTGGTCTACTTGTCCGCTCTGGAATAGGGGGTTGACCATGGCGTCGCGGGCCCCGGCGTTGCGGCGCAGCGCAGCACTCAGGTAGTCTTGGGCGCTGTCGCGCTGGTTTTGCAGCACCTCCAAGTTTTTGCGGGCCTTGCTGGTGATGGATTCCAAGAAGTAGGAGGTGGTGTTCTGCACGATTGCCTCTGTGAAGGCCTTGGCAAAGTGCTTGTTCTCGTGGACGACGTTCACGTGAACCAAGCTAAGCTTTTTGTCGGGTTTGTAGACATCCAAGAGGTCAGCTGCAACGTGTTCAGAGACCACCAAGAGTAAGGAGTCGTGCAAGGGCGTGAAGGCCTCGCGGGTTTCAGGGAATACCACGTCGCCGTAGTTGCTGCTCTTGCCCCACTTGGTGTGCGGGTAAAGCGCATTGACCAATAGGACTTCGCGGCCGTCAACCTGCGCCTTGTTCATCAGGGTGCGCTCGATCATGTAGCGCGTCTTAAAGAGCTTGACAAGGGATTCGCCCTCAAAAATTCCGCCCGGGTTCAGGCCGCCCACGTCAAGGCCAAACTGCGCCAGGAGGTTTTGCCAGCCCGAGGACTCGCCCTCTTCAACCGCAAGAAGCAGGTGCGCCTGATAGCGCTGGGGGTAAAGCCAGAGTCCGCCCAGTGCCAGAACGGAGCCGAGGGCCGCAAGAGCCAGGATGCGGCGCAGATCAGCCGTCAAGGCCAACACGACTTTTTGGGCAAGTTGGCGCACGTCAGCCAAGGAATAGGAACGGTTCAGGGAGTCCATGTTAGTTGCGAAGCAAGAAGAACAACCCCATGGTCACGCTGGAAATGGACGCCACAATGCTCGAAATGGCCGCCGTCTGGGACGGGTCCAACTTGCGACCTTCGGTGTCCTTTGGCTGCACGTAGAGGGTGGAATTAGAGTACACCCTCGGGTAGATCGGGACTACACCCATGAAGTAGGAAACCTCCGCACTTCGGCCGTTGGCATAGCGCACGACCAACGAGCGGCGCACCGCGTCGTCGCGGAACCCACCCGATTGCTTGAGGTAGTATCGGGCCCGACGTCCCGGAACAAAGGCATGGCCTGCCTGATTTTTAACCGCACCACGCACGTTGACGTAGTTGAGCCGAAGTGGAATGTAAATGGAGTCGCCGTTCTGAACCCGGAAGCGCTCGAGTTGCCCGCGCGCGGTGAGGTCGACAGCAATGCTGTCGACAAGGCGCACGCTGGTGCGCTCCAGGACATTAGGCATAGCCGACATGGAGTCTGTGGCCGACTGAACAAGTATGGATTTAGTGCCGGCACTGCGAAGGACTAAGGCAAAGTGCGGCATCGCGTTTTCCTTAAGTGGCCCGACCCGGTTGAGTAGGTTCTTCAAGGGCTCACCATTAGAAGCAAGCGAGTAACCGCCGGGATTTTGCACGCCGCCGAAGAGGTAGACCACTTTGGTCTGATCTAAGTTGCGCCGCTGGCGTACGCTCACGGTAGCCCCGGGAGTTAGTTGCGTGCCTGCACCGGTCCAGTTTGGCTCAATTAACGTGATTTTTTGCCTTCCCACAAATTGACCTTTGGCATCGCGATCGGGCGACGTAACCTCCACAGCGTCAATGGCGCTTCCCACCTGTACCCCGCCAGCCATCAAGATGGCCTGCTCTACAGATAGGCCCTCAAAATGAACGTAGACACCGGGTCGGTTGACAAATCCGCGCACCTGAATCGAGTCGTAGGTCTGCAAATCAGCAAATACCGGCACATACATGGAGTCGTTGGGCTCAAGCGCTACCGCCTGCGAACCAGGGAACGCTTGGAGGTACTTGCCTGGGCCGTTCTCGGGCCGGCGCAACAGCAATGCCTGTACTTTTAGGGCCGACCGGTCAAGGCCCTGAGCCCGAGCTATGAGATCTTCGGTGGTCATTCCCGAGGTCCACGCGTAGTAGCCAGGACGCACCACGCCTCCGGTGATCGCAACCCGGTTCTCGTAACGGTTGCGAAGTGGGTTGGCGACTACCACGTCCCCCTCGCGCAAGTCAGCCACATTGTACTCTGAAGAGGGAATATCGGCCACGCTCAACTCCTGCTCACCCACGCGAAACAGCAGCACCTGGCCACGGAATCCGCCCTCGGTGAATCCGCCTGCGTAGTCGATCGCCTGCTCCAAGCGCTCTCCGCTACGCAGTTCATACAATCCCGGGCGCTTGAACTCGCCCATGAGGTTGATTCGGTTGCGGTATACCGGAATGCGCAGGATATCTCCGTCGCGCAGCCCTTCCTGTGCACCCAGTTTGCCAGTCTGCATGAAGGCGTAGAGGTCCAAGTTTCCAACGACCTTGCCGTCGCGAATCAAATCAATCTCGCGGTAGCTCCCGAGCTCACCCGGTCCGCCGGCCTCATACAGCACGTGCATGGCCGTGGCCACAGCCGGAACAGTGTAGGTGCCGGGTTTGCGGGCGCCAACTACGTGCACTTGGATGCTACGCACTTCAGTAACAATGAGTTTAAGCTTGGTTGCTCCGCTCGCCAAGGCCTGGTAGCCGCGCTCGGTGAGGCGTTGGCGGATCTTCGACTCAAGCGCCGAAAGGCTCAATCCCGAGGCCTGAACCACTCCGGCATAAGGAACGGTCACGCTTCCCCCGGAGGACACTTCAAGGGCGTAGGTGGCCTCTTGTGCGCCATAGAGCACGAGCTCCAGTTGGTCTCCAGGACCCACCGGATAGGACGGCGACGAGGCAATTTGCAAGTTGGGTGCAAAATCCAGCTTGCTGTTTTTACCGAAGAGCTCCGAACCGTAGATCAGGGTATCGCGAAAGATGCTTCGCTTTACATAGGCCATGACGTCCATGGAGTCCTTGAGGATGCTTTGCGGGAGCCGGCTGCGGAGCTTTTGGAATTCGTTGTCGGTGACGGCCTTTTTTTTGAGCAATTCTGCCGCCCGCACGTCGTTGACGTTCAGCGCCTCAAGTTTGGAGGCCCGCTGCTGCATTTCCAGTTGGCTCAGAGGATCTAGGCTCATGTTGCCCAAACCTTTGCGGCTGAGGATACCTTGGGACCACGCGGTGCCGGTCGCCAAGATCAGGACGGCGGTTAGAATTCGTCGCATCATACGTTTCAAAGGTACTACGTCTGCAAAAACCCGTCGGCCTCTTGGTTGAAGCGCTCCCAGGAGTAGCCGTCAACCAAGTGCTGAATGCGTTTTTGGTGCCAAACGTATTTGCCCGACTGGATGTCGTCAA
>Ga0169931_10009279_pt1 | contig 14223 bp, 6 predicted proteins | sample Kivu_15m_20L_FD_129675 | JGI IMG/M metagenome (GOLD analysis project Ga0169931, IMG submission 129675) | Freshwater microbial communities from Lake Kivu, Western Province, Rwanda to study Microbial Dark Matter (Phase II) - Kivu_15m_20L... | ecosystem: Environmental > Aquatic > Freshwater > Lake ...
CCAAAAGGCAATGGACAGAAAGCTACGGCGCATTAAGCAGCTGGCTAAGATCACCTTCGAGGAGTGGCAAAAATCCCCTCAGGGACAGCGTTCGCTAAATGACCTTTTGCAATGAGGCAACGCACAGGCCGATATGCCTCAAAAGTGCTGGTCTTAGGCCGGTACTTGCTCGGTTCTGGTCCGGCACTCAATATTTGTGCGGAAATCTTTTGAAGAAGGGAGGTCGCTCCTCCGCGGCGGAAAGCTCCGGCGGGACGAGATACCCATTCTCATTGACGACAGGAACAAGGAAATGGACATAAAGCTTAGGTATAAAACACGCTCGAAAACGCGATCGATTTTCTCAGCTCTTTTTAACTTCTTGAAATTTTCCCTCCACCACGCTGCTGCCCGAGGCCGCCCACGTTTTTAACATCGGGTCGTCAGAGCGTATCCTCAGATTGGTGAATAGCACTACTTTTGAACCTGGAACTACTTTTAATAGGTTGGGAAAATTGAAGTCTTTTTTATAATAATCATACTCCGGAACGAGGTCGGGAAGCACGGCAATATCGTCTAGTGCTTTGACCATTCCGCCTATCGCCCCATACCTATCTTTTAAGGCAACATTAGCCAAGCCCTTGAGGTTTGAGCCGCTAAGCTCTATCAAAACCTTTCCTCGATAAATAGGGACGATCGTAGCTCTCTTATTTGTTCTCACATCGTCTGAGAATTTCCTCAAAATCGAAGCTCGGATTTTTAGGTCACCACAGAATGAAGAACCGGTGTCGACTATGTATATAGTATGTGACGGTGCTTGCTCTTCCTCATTGGTTTTGACTACCAGTCGATCTGACCTTTGAGATGCACGCCAGCCTATTTGACGGGGGTCATCACCTTGTGAATAGTTCCTATACCCGTGGAAATTTCCGGATGTGCTTTTCCGAAGCGACCGCGAAAAGTCAATGTGAGAGACCTTGCTTTGGACAGTGAGGGGTACTTCAGTATAGGTCAACTGAACTGCTTTATGCAGGGCTGCTATAGTACACTGCCGTGCGTTGGCAAGGGGATGACCGAGAGGAACATTTAGCTCGTAGACCGATCGCCTATGATGGGCCTCTTGTCTAAAAGGCGATATGGCGTTGCCGGGCACCTGTACTCTAGAGCTAGTTAGTCTATGATGAACATGCTCGATGAGCTGCAGTTGGTCAAAATTTTCTGGCTCAAAGTCAATCGGTAGGAAAAAGTGTTTTTTTGTTACTGTGCTTAAGTCGTTAGCCCTGAGAATCGCTGCTGCTTGTCGACAACCTTTTATATCTCCTGAATTTTCTGGAAGAGATTCTAGTTGCTCCGAGTACTCAGGTTTCAGGATTAAGCCCGCTAGGAGCTTGAGTTCAAGTGACGATTGAATACAAGAGAGAAAAAGACCGATTTTTCGCTGCCCTGGCCCGCTGCGGAGATGCTGAAGTATAGCTGAGCTCAGTTTCTCTTTAAGGGCCTCCTCGGGACCTTCAAGTGCTGTCGTAACGCTCGCAATCAGCGCCGGCTCGTCTCTGCAAAACATTAGAATCTCTGATCGGCACCTGCAAAGGGCGCTGTATGAATTGGAGCTTCCTAGTGAGTTTAATCTCTCACCAACGAGCTTCTCAGTACCTGCAGGATTTTGAAGCAGCCACGTCTTAATTCTCGCTACAGTAGGTGGCAAAAAATCTCTGGTATCGGCGGTCTCCTCAGGAAAGATATCCTCAGCGGAGAGCTTAAGGAGAGATAGCAGGCCCTGAGAGCGCTCATTCTTCTGGCAAAGAGCAAATTTCTCCTCTGAAGATAGTGTAGTGCTGATCAATTTGTACATGTGCCACCAGGGAACTAACGATTGAGATTCTTGTGCCAACTCATGTACTGCTTCCATGATTTCACGAATCGAAGAGCCCTCTGGAAAGCAGGCCTGCATGTCACGGACGAACTCATCCGATGTGACAACAAGAGGATTCTCTCGAACATTTTCTGTTTTAAAGCCAGCCTCGCGGCGTAAGCTTAGAAACCTCTCGCGTAATTCTTCATAGACACCCGGTACTAATGCACCCGCAATGTAGGGTGCGGGTAGGTGCTCGGGCTTTACTCCTAATAGCTCCATGGTTTTTTGATATTCGGGAATGCCGCTATAGATTGTGAACCTTTCTGCCTCGGGGAGAACATCGCAGAGCCGGGATGGTTTACCGTGGTATAAATCTTCGACTATGGAAAAGACTGCTTGCAGCTTCCAATTGTCGATTTTACGGGTGGTAGATAAACCACGCAAGAATCCCCAGAGGGTATTGTCATACGACAGGGACGGATTCTCGTTGCAAATGTTTGATTTTATAATTGACTGTAAGTGCGAGACAAAACCCGGCATCTTTTCATCAACGAGAGCCCGTAATGAATCTGAATTAGTACCAAGCTCTCCCGATGATTCCAATAGAGGCTTAATCTTCTGTATTATCGGGTGAACGCCTAAGACATCGATGATCTCATCGTTGGTAAACAGGTGGTGGCAGATTCTTGCAGCAAACGAGAAGTCCACGATAACTGCATTGTCAGGTAGTTTCGCAATTCGACCGACCAAACTCCTCCCACCGAACTCCTCCTCCATCTCAAACCGCATATAAGAATGAGCTCGCCCCAATTCGCTTTTGAGCCGCTTCGCCGCAGCATATTCTTGCGCTGCGTAAGACGCCTTATCGAAGACCAATCTGCTGCAGATTCCTTTTTGTATCTCGCTGACGTCAGAAGAGGTAATGAGAATCGCAAGGTCTCCATATCGCCGCCGTAACTCTTCACGATTCCGTTCTTCTTGTTTCTCGCGCTCTTGCTCGGCAACGACTTTAGCTTTGGCCGCTCGGCGGAGATGGATTCTAGAATCAATTTGACTGGCTAGAGTTATATTAAACAGTCGAATAAATTTCCGTAACTCAGAGAGTTTCTTTGTTCCGAGCCCTTTTTGACCGCTGAGCCTCCGCAGCTCAGCTTCATCAAGCGCACCTTTGAAATTCGCACCTAGCTTCACTAAGGTACGCAGATTTGTAATCTGCTCAAGTGCCGTGCTAACCGGTGTTCGCGACTCGCGAATAGCCTGCAGAATTGTCTGAGCCGCATGGGTAACGCCCTCGCGTGATAGTTTCCCCTCAGCATCAAAGAAGGGGAGATTGCGTGATGCGGGAGAACCTCCTAGCTTGGAAAAGTTCTTGTATCCCGGTTCACAGAGTTGTGCGAAGAACTTAACCGGGAACGAGGGGTCATTATCCTTGAAAAAATGAAGGAGAGCCGCACAGCCATCTTCGGCTAAGTCATATAAAATCGGCGTGCCTAAAGCGGTGATTTTATCGACTACATCAACAAATGAGCGGCAGAGCTCCGGGGGAACGTGAAGCTTACGCCGGCGTATTTCTCCGATAATATTATCTACCTCAGTGAAGCGGTAGGAGCCCCACCAGGGTACGGAGCCACCATCGATGCTGGCTTCAATACCTCGTAGCCTACTCGATAGTGCCACAATAAGCTCCTCTAGAGAGCAACCCTGTAGAACTGCAATTCGAAGCTGTTCGGCAATTTCTGAGCCAAATTCGCAGACTGATGCCGCCCCAATTAAATACTGCTCTTTATTCTGATCAAATAGCTTACGAGACTGCTCTGAATCTCTTGAAAGCAGTCGTTGCGCAACTAGCTTGCGGTCACCTCGCTCAATTTCGTTTTCAACCAGACGGGATAGGTACTCACCGTGCTGGTCATCTGCGTCAAAAATAGCCTGTAGAAGAGGAGTACCATTATCAACATATCTGTCGAGGATTTCTGATTTTAATCTAAGCGCACGCAATACATCAGATAGATCTCCCTCTTCGAGAGCCCGCTCTAATCCCTCGTACTTCATTTCGTGTTCCAGTATGGCGCTTTTAGCGAGTGCCGCATAATCGGTTGTGTCGATATGCGGCTGATAGTCGCCCCCCTGCGCCAAGAATAAATCTTGATACTCCGCCCACGCGCCTAACGACTGGGAAAGCGAGCCACCTGCTCCTGAATAACTAGCCTCCAAAGATTTTAATGCGTCTTTAACGGCCGGGCTCTCGACTTCAGCCATGTTTGGCACCAGCGCTGTGGCGTCAATAGTATGAAGGCGATTGTTTTCGTCTAAATACCCAGTGATAACGTGAGCAGCTCCATTTTGAATTCGATCAACACCCTTTTCGTCTTTACAAAAGGTAGCTCCAGCGATGAGAAATGAGGGGATTCCAAACCGTCTTAGCTCGTTACACAGGTACTTACTTAGTTCATCACAACTACCCATTTTAAATTGACTGAACGACCGAAAAAGGTCCTTCTGCGCACGTAGGATATTCTTTAGTCCAACATTGTCAGAGTACTTAAACGAACGGGCGAACCTCTCGGAAATAAGAGAGACCTTCTCTTCGATCGATCGTTGCTGCGATACGAGAGATGAATAGCCACCCTCGTATCGCTCGTTTCCGTTGGAAAAATGCTTCAACATCCAATCCGCATGATGTAGTTGAACGTGGTCAGTAGACGGGGACAGTCTGTACTTAACAACCGAGTCCCGCTGTAACCCGGTGATTGCTACGTTGCCTAAGGCATCTGAGAGTATCTCTACACTATCCGGCGCCTCAGGGTCATGGATCTCGATTTGTGTAACCGTGTATCCTTCACCTACATACAGTCGAGCGTACGGAGATACACTTTGAGTTTTCATGGGAAGCTCAACGTCAATCTCTCCATCTTTGCGCGCGCTCTGAATAGAAGAAGAAATAAGTTCAGACCAATTAGAGGGGATAGGAGCCATAGCAGTCGCCCCGTTTGCTGAGACAACTGTTAACGCTCGTTCCATTACAAACAATCTTTCTTGCGGAGGATCTCGCTCAACGCGTCCTACAAATTGTAATGTAAGTGGTTTAGCAGGCTGTGAAAGGTCGTCCTCGAGTAATTGCTCCATACGCGCGGATTCCGCATCCTCTTTCACGCGCTCTCTCAACTCGGCAAGCTCATCCGACGGGGCGACTACTGCTCCAGAGAGAAGACTATCGTTCCATGTTCCATGAGAGCGTTCGGACGCCGCTACGACTAGACTGCAAAAGGCGAGAGCTTCTCTGTTTAGCTGCTCGATCAATTTCGTATAGAGCAGGCAGTCGATTGCATCGAACACAGCACGTTGAAGCGGTGAAAGAGCGTGCAGTATCTCATAAACATGCCGGATGCCGGATAGAGTTTCTTTGAAACGTAGGACGGCCCGAGCGAAGGGTTCGTTGTCTTTTTGGTCGCCAAGGTCAGCGGATCGGCCCTTTGCGAGCAAGGCCATGCGCAGTTCCAACAGCTGTGACGTGGCATCAATAAGGGCAATCGGTGCCAGCTCTGCTGGCGACTTTCTTCCACCAAGAGATGAATAGATGGTGTGCACTGTTTTATACGTTTCGAGAAGTGAGTCTCTTGATTGCAAGAGCACCTCGCGACGTAGGTCTATGTTCGCCTCCCCTAGCGACGCTTGAGCTGACCTTGGTTCTGTTCTTTGCCTACTCATAACGTGCTCAGCTTCGAACACATAGGTTCATCACTGCCAGTGCGCCGAAGTTACTACCTGACCCTATAAAAACGCTTCTATAGTTATTCGAAGATATGTAATCTCGTAGCCTAACTAGCGATATGCGATATGCCTCAATGTAAAGGGCTCATCGTTGAATCGCGTGGATAGCAGCGAGATCAAGAATAACGTAAGTCGTTGTTTTGACCGACAAATCGCACCTTTCCACGTGAACGTTCACGTCGGAATAACGGCGAGTCCTACCGACTCGATTTCATGAAGAGCTTGTCGACCCTTGACCAATGAGTTGGAGCCAGCTCCAGCAACTCAGTGAACAAAGAGAACGGTGAGGTCAACGAGGGGGTGTCTTACTGATTGTACTTATGCCCCTCACCCTCGCTGCGCTACCACTCTCTTTGTATTCCCCCTCTTCGTTTGCACGCTCCGGCCAAGGGCTGAGGCTCGCTAACCACTCGATTTTCTGGCGCTTCGGTTTGCTCTCGCCTCCCGAGGAACGCCTACCTACGAGGTCGAAAGATCCTACCTACGTTTAAGTAAAGCGAAGCTTCATCATCGTTGTTCATACCAGCCGCGAAATACAGCGGAACTATCGGGGTATCAGCACCGACAAAGAGCATACCAGCAACTATTCCGGTGTTATCCTCAATAACCGGCGCATCGCTTCGGAGCGATGCCAACTCAAGCGATGCCCCACCGAAGAGGTTTAGCCGTGCTAGCGCCCCACCCAACGATGCTAACTCGCGGTAGTAGGTCAGACGACCGATCACGAAATCAGAGGCGGCGAGACCTCCAGGTTTGTACCCGGCTAGATCGAACATACCGCCTAGGATAAACACCCGGGTGGTGTCTATCTTCTCGAACGAAACTCCATAGTCGGTCGAAAGGGCAAGGGTATTGGCTCCGTAGGTAAGTGGTTTGAGAAAGCTACCTTGAAGCTGCGTGAAGTCGTCAGTAGAACCGAGATCCTCAGTATGGCGTGCGACCTCGAAATCAAAGAGGGCTCCACTGCGGGCGAAATCCGGGGTATCGCGCGAGTCAAAATTGATCTGTCCAAAATAGTTTCCGATCTGGTAACTCCCCTCTCGCAACGAGGGGTCGCCTATCTGTCGCTTAAAATCGCCGTTACCTCGGCGCACGCCTACCTGTAGCTCTCCACCCTTTCCGAGTCGATGTCCGAGACCAACACCTCCCGCGATCCGATTGCGTTGATATTCAGCGATATCGTCACCATCCACCCTCACAGGCACCTGGTACCGATCGAGGCTTAGGAGTGGATTAACGAAGAAGCCGCTATCGTACGCTAGCGGTTGATAGAGATCGATCTCAAACAGGGGTCGCCATCCGATGTCGAGGCGCAGGTCAAGCCTCCCGCCAGCTCGATTAAGCTCGTTGAAGGTTGCACCCAGAGCGAGCTGGTAGGCGCTGTTTCCTTGGAAGTCATCTTGAAGCGAAAACCCAATCTGGAGGTACTGATCATACCACGATGGCTTCGTGGCTGTGACCGCAAGCACCTGCGTCCCATCGGCGTTGCGTTCGACCTGGTAACTGAGAGAACTGAACTCACCTTCGTTGTACACGGTATCGATCATCCGCTCTACAGCCGCCGTGTCGAGCGGCTTTCCAACCTGAAAGGAGAAGCTCTCCTCCAGATGAGCCGTCAGCGGGGGGATCTCACTCGATACCCGCACCGCGCTTATAACTAGGCCCACATCGGATACCTTCTCTCGGCGCGCCCGAAACGCGGCATACTCGTCTTCAGAGACCGAGAACCGTTTCAGCTGCTCTACGTGCTCAAGCGCTACTGCCTCTCCGCGAGCGAGGATCTCTCGGCCGCGCTTAAAATCTGTAGCGCCGAACCCTTTCAGGTCAGGCACGAGTAGGAGATCACCCAGCCGCATATTTTGTCGCTGTAGCATCGAATTTTGCTGCAATAGGAGCGATACAATCTGACCAGCGATACCGAGCATGTTACCAAGCTCATCTCGTTTTTTGAGGTCGGCCATGAGATCAACTACGATCAGTCGCTCCGCGCCCATCTCAAGCGCGATATCAACCGGTAAATTGTTGGCAATTCCTCCGTCTACGAGAGCGCGATCGTCGATAACAACCGGTGTGAAAAACCCCGGGACCGCCATGCTCGCGCGTGCAGCGTAGGCGAGCTCTCCGGAGTGTAGCGGGACCGCCTCACCGGTCTCGATATCGGCGGCGACAGCACAGAACGGGATCGGAAGGGCGTTGAAATCGATCGTGCCCGGGGTTCGCTGGTAAAGTTTCTGGAGCAACGGAACCACGTGCTGCCCAGAAACAACTCCGGAGAAGCGCGCAAGCCCTCCTCCCTTGATTCCGATCTTAGCGTCGCCGAGAAACTGCCCTGCCCTGCCGTACTTGTTGCGGTAGGCGACATCTTCACGTTTGTGTGATTCGTTAAAGAGGGCGTCCCAATCCGTATCGAAGAGCACCTGCTCCATCTCCGACACAGAAGCCCCCGAGGCGTACGCTGCCCCGACGATCGAACCCATACTGGTTCCGGTAATAACATCAACCGGGATCCGATGCGCCTCAAGCACCTTGAGAACCCCGACATGGGCCATACCGAGCGCCCCACCTCCGGCTAATACGAGCCCGATCTTGGCTCGTGGTGTCGTCTTGTTTGCTTCACGTGGCGCTGCCGTACTCGAGTGAAGCCACACCACAGGGAGCAGGAGAAACGCTGCAATCAGGCGCATACAATACATAGTTGCTCCGTAATCAGATTATGCGGATCGGCTCCAATCATGCCGGGAGGACGCTTACGCTACAAGCCGCTTTTGCAAGCCGGTATGCCTATGTGCAGGCTCCCGCTCTGCGTTGCGTCCTACGAGGGTTACCCCTTTTCAAGCCGTGCTCTTCGGTCGATTATCTGCGGATGAAGAAGAAACCACACGTAGAGCTCTTTGCAGATGGCGCCTGCTCGGGCAATCCGGGACCAGGTGGCTACGGAACGATCCTTAAGATGGGCGAGCATACGAAGGAGTTCTCCGGCGGCTACAACAACACCACCAATAACCGCATGGAGATCTTAGGCGTGATCATCGGGCTCGAAGGTCTCAAGCAGCCGTGCCGCGTAAGGATAGTGTCGGACTCTCAGTACGTCGTAAACAGCATCTCTAAGGGTTGGGTGTTCTCGTGGCAGAAGAACAACTGGAAAAAAGCCGACAAGAAGCGGGCAGAGAACGTCGACCTCTGGGAGCGCCTGCTCCCACTACTTGAGCTACACGAGTGTGAGTTCGACTGGATTAGGGGTCACAACGGGCACCCTGAAAATGAGCGCTGCGATGAATTGGCGGTTACTGCTTACAAAGCTGGCAACCTCCCAAACGATCCCGGCTATGAGGGCCGGGGTACCCCAAGATGAACACAGCTGGCCTCCAACATCGTCGGATAGAGCTCACATGAGCGTAGGAGCCGAGAGGTCCAGGAGGAGGTCATGCGGTAACCGTAGTAGGTGACTTCGCACCGGTTAAGCCCGGGCGCTATAGGAGCAACGATGTGGTCGGGGACGTAGATCGGGTTACCATACCGGAAGAGCTTCCAGATGTCGTGCATCAACCGAGGCCGGACTCGAAAATAGGCCGCATCTCCCTCGGCACACTGCCCAGAGGTCGTACACCCACGCACTGAATGGACATTGTTGTCAGGGTCGATCTCTTCGCTGCTGCTTAGGTAGAAGGTCTCCGTGCGCGTCGATGCGGCCATCAATGACGCATCGAGTATCGGCTCAATCGTTACGAATCTTACCGCCTCCCCGAGCCAGGTGGACGTGAATGCAGACACCGCCGCGATGGTCAAAGAGATCAGTAACGCAGCACGTCCTCGAGACACGCTCCGCTCCCCCGTTTCCGCCTTCGTAACACACGCATACCGTCGCCATATCCAGGCGTACCATCCGAAGATAACGACTATCGGGGGGCTCACCACCCGCCACACCGGGAGGAGCACCTTCGTATAAAAACCGACCACCGCTTCCTTAACGTTTCCCAGCACGGTTCGAAACACAGAAACGTCTCGAGCTATCGAAACGATGCTCTGCGCCACCCTACCACCAGAGAGGTCTCCCTCGGACGACCTCTCCCGATCGACACTCAGCGAGCGCTCAAGCTCCTCTGCCTGACGAAGTAATCGAGCTGCGTCCTCGCTACCGTTTTTGGCGGGATCGTGCGTCACGACACCCGTGCTCCCGAAACACTACTAAGGGTGACCCGTTTCGATCCAGCTTCGTATAAAACCAGGAGCATTCCTGAGGGTGGTGAAGCTCCAAGAACGAAATCAGCAAGCGCCGAGGTGATCACACGATCAATAAAACCCAGCACACTGCGTGCCCCTTCGCGCGGCACATAGGTGTCTGCTATCATCGCGCTGAGGTGCTCCTCTGACATCTCAATCTGTAGACCTCGTTCACTGATTAGTCCGTTGATGCGCGTGAGGTCCTTGCGGGCGATCGCACCCAACACGTCGAGGTTCAGCCGTTGGAAACAGTATATGTTTCCTCCGAATCGCCCCAGGAACTCCGGCCTATATTGTGCTCGTAAGTCAACGAACGCTCGCTCCTTAGCCTCATCAAACGGCAGCTCCGTATCGAGAAAGTGCGGCGTCCCGATGTTGGTAGTCATAATCACCACCGTATCTTTGAACGAAGCCGTCAGGCCACGGCTATCGGTTAAGCGCGCATCATCGAGCAGCTGCAACATCAAATTGAACACATCCACGTGAGCCTTCTCGATCTCGTCGAACAGCACCACACTGTACGGATTGCGGCGCGCTGCATTCGTTAGGATACCACCGTGCTCGTACCCTTCGTATCCTGGGGGTGCCCCGATCAACTTAGCAACCGCATGCTTCTCCATGTATTCAGACATATCGAAGCGCAGTAGCGGTACCTGCAGCGCCTCTGCTAAAGCCTTAGCTAATTCAGTCTTCCCGACCCCTGAAGGGCCAAGGAACATGAAGACTCCTGACGGTTTGTTGGGCATCGTGAGCCCAAGTCGCGCACGCTTGACCGAGCGCGCAACTTCGAGCGTAGGCTCGGCTTGCCCAATTACCTTTGCTGCTAAGATCTGGTCGAGGTCACGCAACCGTACGCGCTCGTCTTGATCGAGCTTGTCGACCGGTATCCCCGAGAGCGCACTGAACGAGGAGAGAACAGCTGCCGCATCGACCTGCAAGCCTTCATAGACCGCCGCTCGAGTACGTTGGTAACCCTCACGGGCGCGTTCTACAAGGGTGCGAAGCTGCTGAATCTTCCCGCGCAACGTGGCGATCTCGGGGGTATCGAGGTTTGCGCCTGACATCATTGAGGCGAATGCGCCTACCTGTTGAGCATCGCTCGTAGCAGGATGCCCCCCCTCGACCTCTTTGGCGTTCGCGTACTGGAGACGCTGGAGCCCCGTAATCTGGTCCTCCAAGCGACGGATCTCTTCCTCTCCGTCACTCATGTCGCGATAGAGCGCTCGTATATCCGTTTGAAGTGTAGCCCACTCCCGCTCGGCAGCATCGAGCGCACCCTCTTTGGATGAGTCTCCGGCTGCGATAGCCTCTCGCAATCGCGCCACCGTCACCGGGGTCGCATGCGCACTACGCGCGAAATCGGTCAACGTCCGATCGAGCAGGGAGAAAGCCGCATCAGGTTGCGCTCTGAGCTCGGCTATCTTGTACTTCTCAGTCAGCATCGCCGCTTTTTCTACCGCTTCCTCAGATACGCGAATCCCGTGGTGCTGCTCGAGCTGTCCCTTGGTCTCTCGCAGAATTAACCTCAGATCGTGCGGTGAGGGCTCTCGCACCTCGTACAGGGTACAGAACTCCAAGATATCACTATCACTCTTCAGGAGCTCACCCAGGCTGTCATCCTTCGTCTCAAAGATCGCCTGATATCGACCGAGCTTGAGATCCCCCATCAAGCCATGAATGAGGTGTGTGCTTCCGTGTGTAGCAGCGGCACGGATAAAATCGACGGAATCCTCTATCACCACGACGGAATTTTTGGTCGAAACCAGGGTCTGCCGAATACGCTCGAACAACGCGCCGATAACGCGAGCATCGCCCGATTCAAAGAGCCGATCGGTCTCGAGCCAATACAGGCGCTTGCCCACGATCTCGACCGGTGTTGCACGTTCACCCTTAGCTGCCTGGATACCGAGTACGATTGCACTGATCCCCACACCTCCGCGCCCCGTCACGATCAGGTTTCGCTTCCGCATCTTCATCAGCACGGTGAAGAACTCGCTCAGCTCGCGCTCACGACCTACTATCCGCACGCCGCGCAAACGCTGCACGATATCAGAACCGCGCACGAGCACCTCAGAGAGAGCAACCGGAGGGGTGGCTGTCATCGGAGTTAACTCCGAAGCTTATCGAAGGGATTGTCGGTCGGGGTTACAGCGTCATTGGCCGCTCTCTGCACAGGCTCTGGCTCCGAGGACTGTCGGCTAGAGGCGAAGTCAGCATCAGCTCTGTCAGATACGAGATCTTTAATCGCCTCCTGCACGGAACCCGACACCTTACGGATCGCATCAACCGTCTCCTTCATGCGTGTGTATCCCTGCTGAGCTATCTCGTTTGAGGAGCTCAAGACAGCGCCATAATCTTCAAGCTCTCCCACCAACCGGGAGATGTGATTAGCTTCCAACTCGATGTTCGTCGCGTTCCGTACCACCTCCTGCGCCACGATAGTTTGGTTTTGCTCTGCCATCTTCTGAAAATTGTTAGCTGCCAGGGCACGTGACTCACTCGTTGCAGCAGCCGAGATAGCACTGATGACAGACATAAGCTGTTCGCCCATCTGCGACACCCCTTCGAGATGGAGCCGTTTCGTACTCGAGCTTTCGTTGCGCAGGGTATCGCTGTACGCTTGTATCTGCACAGAGTGCTTGGCGAGGCCCCCGATGGAGTTAGCGATATCGACCGCCGACTCATTCGTCAGGGTCATGTGTTCATTCAGTTCGCGTAGCTTCTCTTCCCGTGTCATCTTAGCTATCGCTGACTCATCCCCCGCTCCCTGTGCTAACTTCTCCTTGAGAGCTGCATGTTCACCAGCTGCCTGCTTAACCCCTTCGTCCATGATTACGTGCATCGTGCGGAGCATGCTGTTGGCGTCACCTACGACCTCTGCATGCTTCTGTAGCCTCCCCAGGGTCGACATGACACTCGTAAGCCGTTTATCAGAGGTATCGACGTAGTGTACGGCAGCATCTATGAGCGCCTTCTGGCGTTGCCGATTCTCATCCTTGGTCAGATCGAGAAACTCACGTAACACCCCCTTCTGTTTAGCCAACTCGGGATTGGAGGTATCGGGCCCTGAGTCTATCGTCTGTTTGAGCGCCGCAATCTCCTGTACGAGTTGCGACACCTTCTTTCCCGCAGATACGAGCGCGACGTTGTCGATCTCGCTGACTCGCATCCGCGCTGACTCTTTCACCGGTCCTAAGCCGAAGAACGTCTTCTTCTCGAGGAGTTGCGCGCGTTCCTCCTGAAGGGCTCGCACGTCATCTTGACTGGCGCCGAACTCCGCTTCAAGCGCTCTCAACTGCTCAAGCTTCTCGTTTTTCCAGGCGACATCGCTCTGAATCTCGCGGTATACATCCTCTACCTTGTCCTGCTTGCGAATCTCGAACACTGCGTTAAGAACCTCCAAGAGCGGTTTAATCCGATCTTGAAACTCCACACTCGCGTTGGTCATCTCGTCTATCACCGATTGCAGCTCGGCAAAGGCCTCAGTGTCCTGTAACTTGATCCCCTCGCGATTGAGAACCTTCCGCTGCTCCTGCAGGAACTCCTTGAACTGTTCGAGCGCTGCGAGCTTGGCGCGGTTCTCCTCCTTGGTGCTCTCTACTGAGAACTGTAGCAGCTTGGCTAACTCGTCACGCTTTGCCTCTGGCGTCAGGGCCCCGTTCACCATCACACGCGCGATCGGGTTCGACTGCGCAAGAGCGGCAAACGACTCAGCGGTCGAGGCTGCCGGCGCCTCCTCCGAACGAGCCGCTCCCCGCTGCTGCGCCATCCGCCGCGCCTGCTCAACAACATCCTGCGTGGACCGTTTCCCCTTGATTGATTCGCTCATGACGCGCCCTCCCTATCCCCCTCTGGTAGCACAGATGGGTGATGTCGACGAAGGTAGGGAGATCCTTGAAGCTGTAGCGCTATCTTTTTGCGTAGGTGTGACTTTTCAAAACTCTAAGTCATTACAGGCGCTTGGCACTCCGCCGCACTGGGCGCTCTACTCGATACTCTTACACAAGCGCACCGATCCGTTTGATTGCGAACCTAAACGACGTTATAGTTCTCCGGTTTCTTTGACATCTCGGTTAACGGTAGACGGATATTTTTTTCCTGCCACCTAGCTCACGTGCTGCAAATCGCTGCAACCGTGACCCAGGTGGACAGGATGGAACAACTGTGTAGGTTGTACCTGTCACACCGCCCTTCAAAATAAGGAGTAACTTATGAAGGGAATAGTCGGTGTTTGTGGGCGTGCGCTTATGTGGACCTACATCGCTGGGGGCACGCTAGGGAGAAGAGGCAAAACCCCGCTATCGCGTGTTTTTGCCGGGTAGCGGTGCCAGGGCACCGCTTTACTAGATGCGGCAGTGGCCAGTTGCTGATAATTTGAGTGGCATGACACAGAAGAG
>Ga0169931_10009280_pt1 | contig 14222 bp, 11 predicted proteins | sample Kivu_15m_20L_FD_129675 | JGI IMG/M metagenome (GOLD analysis project Ga0169931, IMG submission 129675) | Freshwater microbial communities from Lake Kivu, Western Province, Rwanda to study Microbial Dark Matter (Phase II) - Kivu_15m_20L... | ecosystem: Environmental > Aquatic > Freshwater > Lake...
CAATCATGCAAGAATGATGCTTACACTTAACTGCTTGGAGGCAATCATGCAAGAATGATGCTTCACACTTAACTGCCTACAAATATGCATCATATACAACAGCACAGCGTATACTAAATATATAAATATAGATACATAGTATATATTATATACATACTAGTACCATATAAACTGTACTTAATATATATATTATATACATGCTAATACTATATAAACTGTACTTAATAAACTAAAGGCCCTCCTTAATAACTGATATAATACTATCAATCATCAAAATGAGAGTCACATTCTAGCCCATGAAGTACACCATGAACAACAACGACCCCACCGACTTAGCACTCACCTTCCCGCCCCCTCATCACTAATTCATTTAACTCATACAAATATAAAAATTCATATAGTGGAAACAACATGCACTCAGCTAGGCTTACACCCTCATCAGCGATAACCCCTTCCTGCTCATTTTCAGAAAGATCTACCCTTTCGATGGTATTGGCCACGAGACTATAAGTAGGGTGTTGGTGCACCTGTTTGAGAAATTCTAGTTGGTGAGTATATTCTACTAGGCATAAGTATACCATAAGGTAATATAACAGTCGATGGTGCAGTTGTAAGACATCACGCTTCACCAAGCCATAATCCGCTAATCGGCCAAATAGTATTAATTACGTATATTCTCTTTAAAGAACTAAAGATAGCATGTGCAGACCCAAATAAACAAACTACAGTAATTCAGGCAGGAAACGCTCATTTACTCGATGGAGGATAGGATGGGCTGTATTGATGACAAAGATACAGGGGTGTTTATTAGCACACTATGCGCTAATTACGGCAAAAAGATAGTATAAAAGATTTAAAGAAGAATGAAGAAACACGGTATGGATAATTTTGTTAAAATATGCTCAATTTAACCCTATCCTTAACTCAACTACGATCATAGTGTGTCCAGTTCATAGAGCTAGCTCTCCAACATCTTCAAAAATAACACTGATGACTACCCCCACAAAAGTGGTATAGTGTTCTACCTCTACGGCTTCCACTAAGCCTTCCCCCTCATGTACAACCTAATCGACAGATTTATTTAGAAAATTCAGTGGATAGTCGTATAGACCTAGCGCATCCACTGTTGCCGCAAAAAATAGCTAACCCAGTACTTCCGCAACACCCACAACAAACTAGCAGTACTTTTATCCAATAACAAAGAAGATAAATGTGAGAGAGTGCTGTGCTTTGCTTCTAAAAAATAACAAAAATAAATAGAAAGGATGCTATGTACCAATGCTAAGCTTATCACCAGTCTCTAGTACCCGAAGGAAAAGTTCCACAGTCTGTCCTAAAATCCTAAGGATTTTTATGGGTTTATCGCAAACGATAAGATAAATTTAAGAAATTTCATCAAAATATATCCCGACTACATACTATTCACTGGCACTGCGGCAGAGGAAAGATTACTAAGGTCAAAAATGGTGTAGTTTTTTTAGTAGTATCAGCAAGAAAAATCATAGGTAACCTTCTTTAGAAACTCCTTCTAAGTCAGCATTTTTGTGTAGTTCTAAGCAGCTAGCTTCACCGATCAACAGATCAGTTTTTTCACCCTCAACGAAAAACTATACCGAAAAAACCGTAAGAAAGACACATAGACCTTAATGATGCAGCTTCGCTAGTCTTATCACAAAATACAGAAGAATATATTTTGGCGTCCTTTGAGAAACCCTCCGAACAACCTCAAGCAATACTACCGAGTGAGCCCTGCGCCTTAGTGGACTAACCACTAATGCCTGAGTAGCCTAATATTCAAAATATAGGACAAATTAACTCTGTACATAAGAAGTTATGGCTCACTAGGCAGCAGGTAGGGCCAGTGCGTGTTCCCCATCAACGATCAAGAACAGTGTCAGGAGTTCTCAACGATCATGGAGGAGGAGTAAATGGCAAAGGATTTTATAGATAAGGTTATCAAGAATAAAATGATGGATATCCAGCTACGCAGATCACGATGCTTCAAAAGCGTAATTCCCTGGGCTGTTAATAGGTTCTGCAACAAGGGAAGGGCCGATAAACGAGACTAAGCCAGACTTAAATAGGCAGTATAACAGCTGCTGGAGCTATCAAAAGGAATAAGGCATGTCAAGATCGCCTTCCCCAGCGACGGGAACTAGATCGCCCATCTCATAGTTCCACCCATTCTGTAGAACTGTCTCTCTGCCTGCAAGTACCTACCCTAGGCCAGACTGAAATAAATAACATTCTTCACAAGTATGAGACAGGGTCAGCAACTCAGATAGGCCCTTATGAGTGCCATGCGCAAGTTCACAACTTAAGAACACTACAGGATATAAAAAATTAGCGATTTGTTGTTTCTACAGACTGATTTATAGAAAATAGTGGAATACGGCTACTTCGTGCTCAAGTACTGCGACAAAGGCGCTACCCACTCTGCATCTTTCGTCAACAGCTACGTGTTCATGGTATAGAGGAACAAGAAAAATAAAGTTCCTCTTTTTCTACCATAAAACACACCGAAAAACCCTTTCTCTACAGAATATGTGGTGTGCTTGTTTTCCGGAGAGGTTTTCACCATATACCGAAGGGTGGTTATAAAACTTTAACGATCCCTCCCTTAACTGCCTTAGCTTCAGTAGCTGTGTGGGATTGTTAAGCGAGTATTTACAAACGTGAACTACTTGGTGCTTTACGGGGACTAGAAAGCCACTTCGTTTTCTCAACGACTCTTTTTTACATCTCCTGCCTAGAATCACCACAAACAGCTGCAATAGGTGAGTATTAATCGAAAAAGCGGCAAAATAGCAGTAGGCGGAGGAACTATGGCTTTTGAGTTGGTCAAAAGCGAATTGCTGGAGGGCTACAAGATAGAAACGCATAGAAAGAAGGTGGATGAATTGAACCAAATCATTAGTAGTTTGGCACAGTGACTATTATGACTATTTTTATCAACTTATTTTTTATTCTTTATACCTATACACCGTTGATGTTTTTGCTCAATATTAATAATGAAAAATTTATCATTATTAATGATTAATGAAAAGTCTATCATTTTTTCTTCCTAGGCATCTCTCCCACTAACTACCCCATCAAAATATCCAATATTCTGCCCACCAAATCCTCCCGAACCTTCTTCTCCTCTCTCACTTCTCCCGCACGCACATACACATCTTCCAATCCCTACTAAATCGCACAAACTGCTCCCTACATCTTAGATATCGCCTATGTTGTTAGGACTTCCACGTTGAAAGGAGCAGAATCCTAGGCATCAAGACCAACTCGTTCTATGAATTTTTATGAGGTTGTGATTTGTGAGACCACAAGCAGACGATCGTATTGTTTTTTCATTTAGGATTAAATGTAAGTCTGTTTACGGTGTGGAGTTTTGAGGTAAATCGACAGCAGATTTCCCAACAGTTATTCCTCGTAGGCTCTCATCTATATTTTATGATCTTTTTTAATGTCCCTCTCACTAAGAATGGCGATTGCTTGAACTGACGCGAAGACGTGTGCTGATGTTTGTTTATCTTTGGAGTAAATAACTCTAGTGACGTTGCGGATCACCTAAGCCTTGCGCTTTAGATAGGCTTCTTTATAACTAGCAAACATCTTTATCAGCTAAGGTCTCAACTTCTATTATTTTACTATCCTGGGCCTGGGCTATTTTTGTTTCTACTCCTACCGTTTTTAACTAATATCAGCTGGAGATGTTTTCTTGGTGTTGAGGGAAGGCAGATCGCTTAAAAAACTAGAAGAAGGGCTCTCTTTTCTAACAGGAGACTCCTTCTTTATAACAGGCTCATACCTAGTATCATATTTCCTCTCAGGCTACACACCCGTACCACTCTTAGTCATCTTTTTCTCCATCTAGAAAGAATCCCCGTTATTGTACTAATCTGGAAACACAAAAGAAATGTCCATGGACTGCTCCAGCATTTCCTTCTGCAACTAACTAACAGCTATCTCAGTCAAGAATTTAGTGACCTGCGCAGACTGTCTGTCATATAGCTTCTTCTTTTAGTACTAGGGTAGCAACTACCATAAATCAGCCTTCCAGGAGATGTTGTCGCTGTCTATGCTGAAATCACTCTAGATCTAGTACTGCTAGGAACGGCCTGAAAACATGTTCTCGCGGGATTGAGGAACGCCGTAGGCAGGTCGGGCCATCATTCTACTCTATAACTAAGCTATCATCTTTTTTAGCTACAAGTCTTTGTCTGCTATTTTTTGATTCATCTATGCCCGAAGGTTAACCTACTGGATCTTGAGCTGCTGGGCTAGCTTAGTCTCGTACTACTGTCTCACTTTTTCCACTTCTTGGACGTAACTAGTTCGCTTCTGGATGTTCTATACATGAACAAGAATGTTCTTCATGATACTGTCTTCTAGTTTAGCCACATCTTGCCTCGGATTGATCTCAGCCCCTACCGATAAAAACGATACCAGTTTCTTGACTTTCGATTCGAAATTTTAGCTAGTGATAAGTTTGTTGATTTCTATTTTGAATTTGAGATACAGATCCCTATTGGCCTCTGAACTAATATCGATTTTCTTATCTTTTTGCATAAGTTTCTGAACTTTTTCTTTTATTTCCTTAATCTTGTTTTTTTCTTTGTTAAGTTCATCAACCATCTTCTTATCGTTAATCAAGTTCATCGCCTACCTTTCTTTACGACCGATTTCTTAGGCCATCCGCATTCCCTTAACTGCACTGGTCTTCATCCTGAAACTTTTAGAAGCCGATCTATCAAAAGAATCTTCAGCCTTGATGTGTTTTTTGAACTTGTTCTGAGACTTGCCGAGACTGTTGGATAGTTCTGCGTCTTAAAAGATTTATTAGTAAACTTACTACTCGATACTCTATCTGCTCTTGCCTTTGCTGCCTGATATTTCTTCGAATATTTCCTCTTTTAGTGATTTATTGCCTGAATGGGAAAGGGATTATCGGATGTCCTAGCGAATAGATTCCTTGAGAAAACTGCCAGAATACTACCTAATTGATTATTTGATAGCCATGGACTCTGCAGCTATCGACTACTTTATGATGGATTAGCCTATAACTGACATCTTTTCGAAGGACTAGTTTCCGTACGAGTCCATTTCTTAGTGGATCTACTAGTCCACCTATTAAGCCTAAGCTTTTATCGTATCATATTTAGATTTAGGCTTAGCGGTCATAGCATCGTTTGTAGGGGTGGGTTTCTTCATTATGCTTTTCAGCTTAGCCTAAGCAGCACCCATTTTCTTGTCGTTTTTGGGAAGAATGACCTCAGGTTTAATCTATAATGATGGCTTTAGACCTTTTCTGAGCATCGCTGATAGAATCGTATTTTTATCTTTCTAAATACCATAGCTATGCTGATTAGTTGTAGTTGCCCCATAGCTATGCTGATTAGTTGTAGTTGCCCCATAGCTATGCTGATTAGTTGCAGTTGTTACGATTGAATACGGTATTTCTGCAAGCACTGATTGGTGGTATGCTGGTTTGATATTAAGGGTTGAAACATCGATTACAGTAACATTGGGCACACTTTTTTCCCTCCTGAGACGATCATCTTTTTGAACAATAACGGCCGTTCCCCTATCCTTACTTGGAGTACTCTCCATCTCGACACTACCCATGTATTTAAGTCCATCGGGGTTAGTATTGGCAAGTGATCCTTTAAGCAGACTCAATGGCTTTTTTAAGGTTTTATTTTATAGAAATTGGGGAGATAGCATCTCCACGTCCAGATCATCCAAGTCGATTTGTTTGAATTTGTTGTGCTATTGCTGTTTGTTGAGATTGCCGGAAACATTGTTGGTAAAAGGGCGCTGAGGGTTAGTTAGCATGGCAGCGAGCACCGATAAAAATAAAGAATTATACAGTAGCAGCAAAAATTGTAGCTGTAGAATAATTACAATATAAAATGTATTTTCTGTACTACATAGTTTATTCCGTAAAACTACAAATAGACAGTAATAATGGTTGTTTATTGGCAGTACTATGATTGTTGATTGTATATAACTTCTTAATAATTTATTGTCTATTTGTACGGATGCTAATAAAGCGAGCAGCCAAACACCTTGAAACTCCCCTCTCCTCGCCCTCCATAATAACCATTTCCCTGCCCAAAACATAAGTCCTTAGCTTTTCTCGACCTTACAAGACCAAAAAGAAACACTTCATATAATGCTAAAAAGTAAAGCAAAGCTATATGCTTGAAAACACCCACTCCTTTCTGGAACTACCCCACCAGCAACAATACGTATAAATCGAAAACAGGATAAGTCCCAGGAGCAAGGGCAAAATGAGTCCCTATTTGCAGTATAAGTCCTAAAAGAAATAGAATAAATGCTTGAAAGCTGCACCCAGTGTGGGCTTGAAAGGCAGCAAAGGCACCAGTATAAAAAGTAACCTATCAACTACCCTCAAATCTAAGTTAATCCAGTTCAACAAACAACAATAACGAAACCCCATCAAAAATAGCAGATCCATCCAATAGTTCTGCAATAGTTGCATGCAGTCTCCTTCTATCTCTCCTTCCAAGAAACGCAAGATGAGCATGATAGTTCTCAGTTCAGCCTCGCCCCCTGTATAACCCATCCAAAGATCAGTCCTTTTTTCCATAAAGACGTCAGAGGGTAAGCGCAGACAAATCGACAGCTGTAGCTACATCCGGTAGCTAAAATAAAAAATAAGAACACCGTAGCTAACTCACACAAAATAACACATCCAGATAAATCCGAGTGTATACCCCAATGATGTGGATAGCAGCTAACCACTTTTCCACGTAACTGCGCCCAACGTTACCTCCAGCAGTCACGTCAATTCGAGACACAGGCGGATAGTTCTGCACCGTAGAAGAATGAAATAGGATAGCAACATAAATAATGATTAGGACTAGTGCCGGCCATGGACTTCCAATAAAAGCGAGGTGCATAACTAAGACTGATTAATAAAGCATTTTGATATAGTACTGATTAAAAAAGCATTTTGATTAGATTAATGACCATTAGTATGATGTCAATAAATAATTATCTCGATTAGATTATTGACAATAGTATGATGTCACTTAAATGATTATAAGCTCCTAAGTGTAACAATTCAAATATAATTATTGATGAAAAAAGCTTCAGAATAACCCAAAGTCACCCTCCACGAAGAACCCAAAACTCTCCCCACCATCACCAGGAGAAAACGAGACCAACTTGTCCAGCTAGGACTACGATTGTTCAAACTCAACCAGGAGTCATCAGCGTTACCCATCGACCCCGACACTTATTTTAAATCCTATGGGCTAGACGACTAGACAATAGGATAGGCCTATGCTAAGTTCAGAGTCTAGTGCACCAGGAAGTTCCTGGAGGAAACTTGGGAGTGGCCTGTGCTTTTTGAAAAATAGATTACGCCAAAACTTTGATTCTAATGCGCCCTTTTTTAGTTATAACTTCTGATGAATACCAAGATAATACTTATCAAAAACAATTGTCGACAGCGGGTGCGGCAAAAATGCATCACATTTCTTTCTAAACGCTGTATTATGATGGGGAGTAGTACAACTAAAATTATCAAGTAATATTGGACTAATAACTATCTAATTAACAGTTATATTGGACTAATAACTATAATATTAACAGTTATAACTAACATATGCTTTTTAATAACCGAAATGGCTCAAAAAGATCTGCAGAGTTAATTATGGGCTAGGAGAATGGAGTTAAACAGTCACAGATACTGAAAAGCTAAATCTAACTATATCGATTTATCAAATGAGGCAAAAAATAAAAGAAGTTCTTTCTATCCTCGACTGATATTTAATTAAAGTGTAATTCAAAATAAACGTATAAAAGTGTAATTCAAAATAAACGTATAAAAGTGTTATTCAAAATAAACGTACTTGTTAATCTAAATCGATTAAGTATAAATAGACTTACTTGTTAATATAAAGCCGATTAAGTATAAAGTCAAATAATCACTGAGACGGCTTGTCTCCAGGCTAATTATACTTTACTATTGTTCTCCTAGACCTCTTCCTCACCGGTGGGTTAGACGAAGCTTGGCTTACAGTCAAATTTTAACCCCTTTTCGACCCCAAAAATTACTATTTTTACTATTGTTCCTTGTCGCCTTGACTATTTCTGGGAGAACCCCCAGGAGAAGGTATGTCAATTATGTCGTACTATTCCTACTACTATTGCTAGTCAAATCTCATGTAATTTTGATCCTGAAGATAGTTTATCTATATTTTTACTGTTTTATCTGGATCTTCCTATTATACTTATCTAGTCTATTCAACCTATTGTTTGGGCTCGTTTATATTCTCAGTCTTCTTCCTAGTAATAAACCTCAACTAACTAGCCTGCAACAAACTGCTTACTCTTTGTAGCTTTTCGTTTATGCTTACTTGCGAATTACGAATAGCAGATAACGATAAGGCCTCCCTCTACGACAATCTTAGTTTGTTTGTCTTCGATGCTGTCTATTCTAGTTTGTTTGTGTTCGACGCTGTCTATTCTAGTTTGCTCTTTTTTAGAAAAGATACTCCTAAATCCTGATCAGCAAACACCATCTACAGTTTATCAACATCCACATTGGCCTAGGAGGCTTAGCTGTACTCATAGACCTACAGTTTTTCAGACTAGTCAACCTCCAGCTCCAAAAGAATAGTCCTTTCAAACTTAAGAGAGTGTTAGTTTATATTCTACTTGTAAATCTGCTTCCTTTCTTGCTATGAACCAAAAATCTATATGAAATGCTTAAGGATGAGATGAGTCAAAGTCACGCTCTTCGCCGCGTAGACAAGATCCATCTAGGAAGGAACTTACGATTTCATTAGGGTTGGACTGAATACGATTGCTATATTTTGTGCCGTCATTTTGTTCTTATCGCTTCTCGAAACCACATCGTAGGTCAAAAATTACATCAGGTACATCAAAGTCACGAAATTCAGTTTAGGTAGTTGCGTTATTACTTTCTTTAAGGGTTAGAGCTGGTTCCCTGAGCCTGACATCAGATCAGCAAAAGCCTTAAAAGGAATTACTGGTTCCTTCAGGTGGTAGAAAAACTTTTTAATGAGACTGGCAATCAAATAAGGGTTTTTGATTTAGTTTAAGTACTCGTAGTTTTTATTGGTCAGTTAGTTTAGTGTTTCTTCCTGCTCGTCTACTGATACGCTCTTCCTAAAAATACCCTAGCTATCCAGTCCTTATGGCTTGCTTTTGAAGTATCCGATCAATAGCTGCAGTACTATAGGTATCCCCAGCTCTCCCATCTCGTAGTTCTAAAGCTTGAAGACCTAGGCATTTATTAGCGCGTTGATTGATTCATCGAACTATTTTTTCTCACTTATCTGACTAGCCGTCAAATTCTGCCCAAACAAATTCATCCTAAACCGACTCAACGACTGCCTTCTTTTGAAATTTTATGGAAACCCTTCGGCCAGTTCTTCAGGCACAAAACTAACAAAATCGTGAGTATTGATCTAAAACCTTTCGCACAATTTTAGACAGTTCTAGACTTACTGATATTTTTTGTTAAAGTATTTGCTAACTGATCCGAAAAAATAGTTTACTGCTTTGAGATAGAAGGTTGGCTTGACGAGGATGAATGTTTTGAGGCCCTACAGCATTTTCATGGGTAGCATCAGGAAGATGTTTTGAAATTACTTGTAGTAGTCGGAAGACGTTGTTTTGTTGTTGAAGTACACGAATATGAATTGCTAATCGGGTCTTTGTTTAAATGGGTTTACGCCGGCAGGAATCTTCGTATGAAATTGAGAGTAAGCAAAGAAGTACTTCGCCCTGGATCTGGCTGTAAAAAGCCGTAGATGAAGTAGATAGAGATATTACTTTTGCTTTTGCTGATAAATTTTTCGAAGTAGGCATCATCGATTTGATCTGATCTAGGTGGACAGTATGTTACTTATGAGACTATAAAGACTTCATGTATAGTTTGAAGTACTGTGCCTATGCTTTGTCTATTTTCTTCCTAAAAGAGGCATCTTTTTAGTACTATTATTGGAGCTAGTCGCTTACGAATTTGCGAGACTGCATTATATAATCTTATCGGATATTATAACCAAAGATATCGTCTATAAGCTCATTTGCTACAAGAGCTAGAACTATAAGCCCATTTGCTACAAGAGCCTATACTTAAAAATGCCGTATTTAAATTTAGCCTGAGTTGACTATTCTTAGTTGAAACTTTCAAAGATGAATATAAACTCATAATAATCTTTAAGTAGAATGAGTGTAGGCGTATTCAGCCACTCGCTCTTGGGCACTGTCAAAAAATACATCCTAAACAACGATAAAAACGTGATTGAGGTGGGTTTCGCTCAGTAGAAAAGTTAGGTGTGGTACAAGAAGTACAAATAAATAAAAGACCTATGGATTAACTCCAACAAGTACTAAGCCATAGACACAGAATACTGTTCTACCTGACGCCTATCGACGTTTACCTGAGTCTGGATCGCTAGGGTTAAGCTTAGCAAACATCGAAGTAGATACAAAGGATAGTCATATATGATCACTTTGTGGTTACCCTCAAAGATTAAATCTAGTATAGAAAGACCAAGAACTAACATTTCTCATTGAGCTAACTTTGGTTCTTTCTCTTCGCCATCTGCCGAGGATCACTATAACTCATATAGCTTCAGAAACGTTTTGGAAAGAATAGTGATTTAGATATAAATCCCTAGACTATTCTGCTCAATTAGTTTGGCTATATAAAGATGATTGGCTACTGCAGTTCGCCTCTCGACATAAAAAGGCTACCAGCCTATCAGGGTATAAATCTATTCACAAAGCACCTTAGTACAACAACAAAAACATCGATAATAAATAATAAATTTGCGCTTCTTTTTCCATAGGCAGAGTAATGTCTTCTCTCATTCTGCTTTAGGACCTAACTATTTACATCGACAAATCAAAAAAGACTTTAGAATAGGGCGAGCTGAGAAAAAACTTAGCAAAATAAAAAGCATAGAGGAACCTAGGTATGATGTCTAACCTGGTGATCGGACTGCTGTAGTAGAACTCTAAAAGCCGACTTAAAATAAACTAAATATTCGCATTAATGACTCCTTTTCAGTCGCCTATGCTCATGCTTAGAGATTTTTAACTAGACAAAGGTGTCTGTAGGCAAAACTTGATATAGACATACGATAAGAATGAGAAGGTAGAAGAATCTTGAAAAATGATAAGTTATGTAGTTTTATTTAATACTTGGTATCATACATGCAGAGTAGATCATTAATATGACTAATAAATGCTCTTCAAGAATTGCTTGGTATCATACATGCAGAGTAGATCATTAATATATTGATATGACTAAAAAATGCTCTTCAAGAATTGCTTGGTATCATACATGCAGAGTAGATCATTAATATGACTTATAAATGCTCTTCAAGAATATTCCCTATTTGATTTTACGACTTTCAATAGTGAACGCTTACATATGCACAATTAAGTACAACAAGTACTTGGAACTTTGTTCAATTAAAAAAAACTGAACATTTATCATACTTGGGACTTTAAAATATGCGTAAGGTATAAGTGTATTCTTCTTTAACAAGAAGGAAACTTAAAGTATCTTAGGTAAAACTATGTTAGATATGATCAGGACCACCATGTTATCGCAAGCAAAGCAGTTTCTTTTTGCAGAAGTAGTCAAAATATCACTGGCAGAATATGTCGATATTTATTGGTATTTTAAAGTTCGTGTGCTTGTGGATTTCAGATCGAAAACGAAGAGCTATTCTTTCTAGATTAAAAGCAAAGTGACTACGTTTTAGTTTACGAGGTAAAGAGTATCAACAAGATCTTTAAAGTTTTACCCGTCAAATATTTTGCCTGTCCTGTTTATGTGCACAAAGAGTACTAATTAAGCGCAGTAAGTCCCACGATAACCAAACTATCGCTGAGAGCTGTTGCTAAGTAGTGAACCTTGAGAATGAGTTTATTCAACTTAAAGCCCATAGCAACCTAAAGAATCATGAACTTTTTTGAAAATAAGATCTTTTTAGTCGTTTAGTACATAATAAGTAATATTTAAAAAAAAAGCAGCATCCAATAACTTTCGTTTATATTTGTCTTTGACTTTTGATATAAGTTTTAAATTGTTTTTTATGCTCATTCTTTCTGCATTATACTATTCTCTTTATCTTATTTATTATCACTCTTTATCTTATTTATTATCACTCTTTATCTTATTTATAATTCGATCACAACAACTTTGATGATTTATCTACCAAAACTGCCCATCCTCCTCTTAACCCTCTTACCGATCCTTAAGGCTCTCACTTGCAACCAATATATTGCTAAGATGACCGCCATGTATAACCTCAATCGAACTGAATGTACCTAACTATGCACGCAGTCATCAAACAAACCAGCGGATACGTCGCGTACTCCGGCAAACAAATATACGATCTTGGTTTCCCTTAACCTTGTGTAAAGAGTGGAGCCAATCAGTACTTCACTGCAGAAATGAACGCATAAACATTCAATTAAACCTATAAGGGATACATGGGTATATGCTTCTCAGGATTATGCTCAGCCCAATAAATGAACCAATACGCATGTAGCTATCCACTTATCCAGCTGTCATAATCACACAAGTAATCAGAGTTCCCCTCTAGTACAACACCACCAGTCTCACCTTCACACAACCACAACTCACAGCACAAACCACGCCAGCAGCCATCATTTTCCTCGTACTATTCTGCATAGCTATCGTTTTATCACTCAAATAAACGGTATGGATTCTGTTTAGAGGATGTCTCAACTAAACTGGGCAGTCGGCTGATAGTGAGTACGCGATGGAGATGAACGAAGACTACGATCCTAGTTTGCTGGTCCTGTAGGATAAATAGACATTCTTCAAAGCCATATGCCTCAAAAGCAAGCTAGAAATGTACTTGACTCCAGAATAATCTAATAAAATCATTTCGTTCTCGGCCATAAGAATCATCGCAGTGCCCTTCGCGTTGTTTGGCTACTTGTTCTACCTCGCCAACTTTGGCAGTTTCAATTATTTCAGTCTCAGCTAATAAATATATACTTACATTTCTTCCAAAATAGCAGTAGCCACTATCTACATCCCTGATGTTTTGTTCTTCATCAGCGGCTTCCTCTTTGCCAAAAAAGGTTTTCTGCTCTGCCAAGACGCCCCTAAGCCCATTAAACCTTTACTGGTGGCCTTAGCACAAAAACTAGTTAGACTTTATCCTTTATACCTGGTCATCGTGATCATATACTGGGTCATCAGTCCCACCTTACACGCTGGACCAGCCTGGTATGTCTATTAGCAGCAAGTAGCAACTTGCAATTTTGCTTGGTGGCGGGTAATTCTGCTGATTGATAATTGGTTCCAAAACGGTTGTTATGATTTTGGATGGTTCGTGCCTGCATAAATCCAAATGGCTTTAGTCTCAATCGGCATTTTGATGCTTTTCAGCAGAAAAAAACTAGCAGGTATAATTACTATGGTCGCTTTAATGGTTGTTTCGTGGATCTTAGCACTTACTATTTCCAGTCCCTTACCCACTTCTCTCGACTCGACCATCAACCCCAGTACTTCTCACTACTTTAAATCAACGTACTCACACTTACCTTTTTACTTGTTCGGAATGCTTAATGCCTACTTCTTCACCACACCCTCTATCAAGGCCTCGTTTTAAGGACTCACCAAGATAAAAGTCCTGAGGATTCTGTCCATACTGCTTTCCCTCTTTCTCATCATACTCATCGTCTATTTACCTGGAGTGTGGTAGAATGTTCTGGGTTTCTAGCTGGGTCTCACCCGCACTGGCATGTTCCTGGCCTTCTACTTACTGCTCTTCTGGACCATATACCGCGATATAACAATTAAAACCTGCATTCATAAATTTGCATCACTTTCGATGGGAGCCCTACTTTTCGGCGGAGTTGTGATTGGCTGCAGTTTTTGGAGCAAGCAATCCTTCCCCTACCTCGATGGAGGCTTCCTTGCAGGATTCACTGTACCTAACTATATCATCACGATGGCAGTTGGAGTGGTGATTGCGGCAGTCGTGTGGTTGAAGCCGAGGAAGCAAGACGAGGTATTCATATGAATACATGTGATTTATGCATTATTCTTCTGATTAAATAATAATAAAGGTTTAAAGATTTTAGGTATTACTGAGGCGTATTTGGTTAAAGTAGAGATATAATAGACTATTTTAATAACAATATATTAAATTTAATTAAAAATA
>Ga0169931_10009281_pt1 | contig 14222 bp, 10 predicted proteins | sample Kivu_15m_20L_FD_129675 | JGI IMG/M metagenome (GOLD analysis project Ga0169931, IMG submission 129675) | Freshwater microbial communities from Lake Kivu, Western Province, Rwanda to study Microbial Dark Matter (Phase II) - Kivu_15m_20L... | ecosystem: Environmental > Aquatic > Freshwater > Lake...
CGACCAGTCTGCCAGACATAGGCAGCCGTTCGGCGAGCGTCCACATGCCAGCGGCGACGGCCAGCAGAATGATAACGCAGACAACGCTTCCTGAGATATCCGTCACAGCCAGCTGCCAGCTCCTGACGGAAAAAATCGGCCGGCAGAAACAGTCTGCGAGACCAGCACTGCACACAGCGCCAGAAACAGCAATACCCGACGGATCTACACCATTTTGCCGGAGCGTATCGGGACAACGAGACCGCAGCTTCAATGGCTGCCGCATCAGAACACAAATGTCACCAGGCTGTCTTTGGCTCTTGAAACGGGAATCCGTATCAGCCTCCGCGCGGCGTATTCGGCCTGCCCAGACCCGCCAAATCCGGATTCGAGCTGATGAAACAGTTTCTCTCCGAGAAACAGAAAGACGTGCTGAAACTCCAGTCCTTTGATCTGCTCCACCTGCCGGATACTGCAGGTCTGAAAGGCAATGTCATACCGCTCAACCAATTCCCAGGCGGCTTCAGGTACGGCGGTTTCCGGATCGACAACTATCAGCAATGGATCCCAATGCCACCATCGTGGCCCACCAGCAATTCGCCTCAGTTCAAATTCCAGATCTGCCAAAGCAGTCGGATGATTTGTTTTCGTATAACCCGCCGGAGCAGGAAACGTCAGATCATTCGACAGCTCTGTCAGCCCTACATGCTCCTGGCGAAACTGCTGAATCTTCTCGCGCTTCAAAAACGGAGTTGACTGTGCTATCACATCCATCATCTTTCTGGCAGCCTGCCCCACGTTGCGTTTCTGACGATAACATGATTCAAGCCCGAAGACCCTGACGCCGTACATTTCACACATACCGCGAAACTCAGCGTCTGTGATCCCCGACGTCTTGTCCGCCGAGGAGAAACCGCTCAGCTGGCAGGGATCAAAGCCCAGCAGAACGCCCTTTCCTTGACCTGCAAGCCGCAGCCAGTGTCTTACCAGCTCAGCATCAGACGGGTCATCAACCAGGACAATCTGGCCTTTGTGCGCAGCAAACTCTGTAGTCAGACACCTGGCAAGATCGAATTCCGGCCACCAGGCTTTGACAAATCTCTGCATCGCACTTGAGAGACAAATACGTGCATCAATGTTGGCATCCACCAATTCCTTCAACAGATTAAGCAGCACACAGGTTTTCCCGGTCCCGGGCCCGCCGAGCAGACAGACGGGCGGGACACTCTTGTTGGCCTCCACAGCATCAATCATCAGGCTCGCGATCTCCAGCAGCACATCTTCCTGCTGATCACTCAAGTAAAATAGCCACTCCGACGAAAGCTCCTGCTCCAGAAAAACTTGATCCTGTTCGGGATTACTTGAGAAAAAACGAAATCCGCTGGAAGGCATTTCAGGCCAAAACACTTCGGAAACTTCCCGGCGGTCGCAGGAGTCAATCATGAACTTGCTTTTTGTATAACGAGGGACGACCTCATGATCGCCAACGTCAAGCAAATGGAGGGTACTATCGCCCCATTGACACAACATCCGATGACTGCCAGTTACATCAACCTCCAGCACCCCAGGCAGCAATGCGTGACGGTCGAAATTCATCGAGACCAAAAACGGCATCGACCGAGCCCTGTTAACCACATCATGGACGGTTCCATCAATCAGTCCCTGCAGCCGCGCGCAGGACTTCCGATAAGCCTTTTCAAAGCGGCGAGTCTGAAAAATCTCGGGATTTCGAATCATCACAACAATCCATACCTGATCCAGCCGAAGCAATCATTACCGGGACAGGCTCCCGATCTTAGAAAATATCTCACCGACAGCAACTCCCTGTCCATGACACGCTGGCCAAAGACTCGGATTGACACCGGCGGAACAGTCTCCCGCCCCACAGCTTCCTCAAAAATGCCGGCCCAAACCGCCGACGAAGCGGGGATACCAGAGTCGGAAACAACGGAACCACACGTCTGGCTGTTCGGGCGTTCCACCAAAAATTGTTCGTCCGGCATTTGCCAACCTGCCAACTCAACTGACTCCAACGTTCACGCAGACGCCTGGCGCCGGAAAGATGCAGACCATCCGTTTCTGCTCTGCCAGCCGTGCGTGCTCATGTCGCAACCTGAGCAGAAACACCGGTCCGCTTCAGCAGCGTGAGTCTTGAGAGGGTCATCCGGAACAGATACTTCGAATTCCGCAAGCCCCCGAATTGCCCCAAAACCAGTTGCTGTCCTCGACCGCAAAATGCAGCGAAGAGCATCCAAATGCTGCCGTTTCTACCCGAATTACCACGTCTTTTGCCGCACTTCCATCGCTGCCCAGAGCACCGACATCCGTGTGGCCATCTGCTATGGCGGCCATTCCGGAAGCCCGTTTTCCGAAATGCCGTGCGTTCAGGGGCCAGCCGCTGCTGCTGCTCTGTACAGGCTGGCCGTACCGTAGTAACGGCTGCGCACCGTCGTAAGAATCGGTCGAGGGTACGCTCGTGGCCACGCCGAATCCCGGTCGGTCATATCTTCGCCGTAGCCTCCGCTCAGAAAGTACGCCGGAAACCCATTTTGCCGCATAATACCGGCTAACTGACAGTCGTCATTCCCGAACGCCGCGATCGTGTCGGCGGCGCTTCCAGGTTGAATCAGAGCGAACACAAGTGGCTGAACCTGGTGCTGCACATACAGTGCCTGGTAGGCCAGAATCCCGTCACCGTGTATATACAGCAGACTGAATCGCTCCGGACCGTGCTGCCATGTAAAATTTGGCAAACGCTGGAAAACCAGCCATGTCGCACTGTCAATTTCGTTCAACTCCGGATCGAAGCGATCATGGTGCAGCATGTCAGGCTGCCAAAAATCACGGACACACACCACCTGAGAGGCAAGGAGCGTATACCCGCGAAACATGTTCTGCCGACGTGCGAGGTGCGCCTGAAGACTTTCGCTGTCTTGAGCATGATCGGCATAGACAAAACTGAAAACATTGCCGCCAAGAAACTTTACGGGAGTGCCATCAAATTGACAGCAGGGATAAAACAGCGAGTTCTTGAGCAAGTTTTGCACACAAAACCGCATCATCCAGTTGCCCTGAACGGCCTGCAGCCAGCCAGGACAATTCAGCTCAGGCAGACAAGTCAGCATTACAGTCATTCCTCCGGCAAAATGATCGATCACCACGGGACGTCGGAAAATCAGCGACCATCACATCCCGACCGGGTTAGATGCTTCCGCTGCGTTGTGTCACGCAACCGCTGCCCGCCAGCCAGCAAGTGTTGCATCCAGCCAGCCCATCAGCTCGGGCACCGTGGCGTGTGCGGGCGCACCAACGTGCCACAAATCATCGAACGCCTCATGCGGCCACGCCGGATACCCCGTCGGCACGCCACGAACGTTCACCACCCACGACGCGTGAGGATGCGGCCCCGGAAAAAGGGCGTTCAGGATTGCAGTCACAGCCATACCGTAATGCCGCGGCTGCACATCCTCGCCCGCAAATCCACCTGCAAGGCAGGCTCCTAAAATGCCATAGCGGACTTTCTGACGATTATTACGGCAGTGGTCGAGCAAAAAACTCACGGTTTGCGTATTCAATGCCATCGTAGTTTCTCCAGCGATGTACTCTCAGGAATTCAAAGAATTGCCACAGAACCGGCAGGCATCTGCCGGCAAATTCGGACCCGACGCAGGATTCAGAGCTATCCAGCCTTCGATCCTGATGCGCTGCATGCACGTGACACAGACCGATCGAAATGAAAGCAACCCAGCCAGTCGTCCGCTGACATCCGCCTCACGCAATGCCTGCACGGAGCTTTTAGCATCGTCCCAGTCAGTCTGCTTCACGTCGCTGGGTCGCACACCGGAAGGATACGGTTCAACAAGAACGTGGCGACCCTCGTACGCCGGGGAATCCAGATCAGGCCCATCGAACGGCCAGACTGCCAGCGGAATCGAATCCGCTGTCAGAGCCAGTAACTCATAAAGTTTTACGAGGCCCACGATGGTCTGACCTCCGACAGTGCCGTTATCTCCCACACGATTAAAGAATTTAGGACTGCCAGACAATCCCCAAAACTGTTCGCTCAACCTTTTCACCGTCCAATTCTTCTCAGCCACAGTTCTATCGCCTCGCGGATCCGTCGACGGCACAATAAAGCTCTGCGTCCCCGGAATGTACTGTTCCTCAGAGTACAAGGCGGATTTGGTCGCCGTGTAGAAATATGGGGAATGCCCCCTGGCAACCAGCCAGTGATTTATGGCACGGCAGTAGGACTTCGCGTGAGTCAGACCGGGCACACCATTCGCCCCAGTCACCAGTTGCTGCAGCAGGGTTCGCCAGTTCGTAGTCTCCAGACCGAGCAACTCGACAAAGCCGATCGGAACGCCATACTGGTAGTCAAAGCCGAGGAGCAAACGTTGCCCCTGATCTGTGGCCGATCGAAGCGTTCTGATAACGTATTTCAGCAAACTCTGGCGGGTAAACTTTGCCGCAACTCGCTCGATGGGACTGTCGGCAGTCGCATCTGCAACACAGATGCCGCGACGCTGAAGCGTTAGGCTTGCAGCGCCGGACCAATCCGCGATCAGATACCGGTCGAAGCAGCACTTCAAACGCGGTTTTCCAGCTATTTCTCGTGTCCCGAATCTTCGATTCCCAGACATGACTGCCGGCTCCCTGTCATCGGGGCCATCCAGTGAGACGCGGACAGGCTCACCAAACCCTATGAAATTCCAGAAAGCCTGGCCTTCCGCGATCTTCAGACCATCGGCTGAGTTTTGAGCCCACTCCCACATTGTCACTTGATTGTTTATCCACAACCTGATCCGGGACTCCGACCGTCGTTTCTTCAGCGCCGCAACGAACGATGGGTCCAGATGCTTCAACCAGAGAATGTGAGACTGCTTTGTAATGCTGACCGACACAGAGACACATCCCTAAGAGCCAAGGTGACACCACAGGGTTGGGTACGTGCTTTTCAGGCACGTCGCAGAATGATATCGACCAGATGATGGCTGTCAATCGCTCTCCCGCGACTTCGCAGTCGATAGCGCTGTCGCGTCAGCTTGAACAAGTCAGCAAAAGCCAACTCCAAAACGACTTACGTCAATTCGAGGGCGACCAGAATATTCAGGATCGCAGTCCCGAGGTTTGCACCAGCGAACCCAGTTCGCCCAATGTCGACAGCAAATGTTTCGCCGCGGGCTCAGGTGTCAGCTGACCTTCGGGCAAAGACGGTGTGGCCGAAGACACATCAGGCACAGGGCAGGGCAGCGGCAACTGCCACACTTGCAGCAACCGGCACTGCAACTCTGCTGTCATTACTCCCTGCCTCACAAGCGACGCCAACGGCTTTTCCACGGTATCTCCCCCGGCCGGCTTTCGCTTCAAATGTGATTCAGCAATCGCTCGCAAAAGCAGCGGCAGAAGCACTCGCCCCAGTGCCAGCACACCGGCAAAATGGCCGTCACGGTACAGCACACACAAATCAGACCACGAAGCTGACCAGTCGCCCAACAGTTTCGGCAAACGGTCACACCACAACGCCCGCTCGATCCGCTCGCCGAGCGTCCGCTGATGCTCCTGATTGAGCTGCTGCTCCACCTGCCGCTGCTCCCGGCTGCGACGCACACGCCCCCGGACCGGACTTGCCTTGGCAACACCTGTGACAGGCGTCACACCCGTATCCTCAATGTCGTCAAACAGCGTCCCGCGACGCGGACGCCGCGAAGGCTGAACCACCTGTTCCGGCGGCAACACCGGTTCCCCGACAGGCCCGGACACCGCGACAGCGCGAGCCACCCGCAAGGACACCATATCCATGTCCAGCCCCTGCCGGTGCAGATTGAAGCTTGCATACCGCCGCAGTTCCCCAGGACCGATGTCAAAGCGAAATGGAAACGCCTCCGGCAGACGCAGAAACTGCTGCGCCTCAATCTCCTCCGCAGCACTGGCCCCCAATAATGCCTCCAACAGCCACAACTGCAGCTCACGATTCCCCGACGTCAGCTTCTGCACCTGAAGAAACTGACCCGACTTCGACTTTGTTCGCAGTACATCCCAGTCCAGCAGCATACGCAGCAAATGCCCCGCAGCCAGCTTTGTCGTCACTCGATCACCCCAGGCACCAGTCAGCCGCGACTGCACCCCGACACCGCGAAAATCGTCCTGCAGGACGAGCAACCGACCGATCACTTCCGCCGTATCACGAAAAAATGGATAGGCCCTCGCAGTCATCCCCCAGTGCAGCCAAACCCAGTCGTTGCCGCTGATTTGCGGTAAGAGCTGCAATGCCCGCTCACGCAATCCCATCGAACGTTCCGGCAGACGCACCCAAATTTTCATGATGATCGAACACGACTTCCGCCTTGAAGCCTCAGAAGGCAGCTCAGCCTGCAGTTGCTGGTCAAGATACCCGCGCAGCTCACCCTCATCCCGCGTCACCGCCAGACGATCAAGCACAGCATCCAGCCACTGCCGTCGAATACGACGATCAATCCCGATGACATGCTTCATACACTTTCCCCGGAAATCGTCACAAACGGCACCAAAACCTCTTCCAGTGACACCCCGCCATGCCCCACCAGCTCTTCACCCTCCGCCGCAAACGCCTGCAACCCGCCAGCCAGCAACACCTGCTGCCACGCCGGCAAGCCAAATCCAGGCCAGCTGATGGACTGCGGAAACTGCTGAGCAACCTCATCCCGAAACTCGCTCCGATCATACACACGACACCGCTTGCCTCGGGTTTCCGCCAATACACCATCTCGCGGGTTTCCAGCCCCCACAGCAGCCACGTTCCCGTGATCCGCAGTCAGGTAGACCTGAAAACCATGCTGAACCAGCTTTCGCAGCAGCCCTCCCAAATGTCCCTGACGCCCCCACAGACGCACCTGACTGTGCATGCCTGCCGTCTGCAGCTGCATCCCGTGCATAATCTCATCCACCTTGTTCCAGACCAGCCCGAACACTGACACACGGGATTCCAGCAAAACCTGATCCAGTCGCTCGTCCCGCTCACCGTCAAGACTGGTCAGCAATTCCACCTGCACCCGCGGTACCCCCTGATTCTCCCAGAATCGCAGCCAGTGAGCACGCTCCTTCGAAGTCGTACCCAGCGAATCCGGAAAATACAACGGCGGCTCCCCAGCAAAAATCGACTGCCGCGTCACGCTGGTCAAAGTCGGTACCCACGCAAAGGCAGTTGATTCCTGAAACTTCAGCCCCCCGCGAGGCTCATCCAGTTCCCGCTTCAACAACAGCCATTGATCCAGCGCCAGCCCATCCAGCACCACCAGCGCCATACGGGACAACTGCCGGCGCTTCCGCTCCGTCGCCATAAACAACGGAATCTGATGCACCATGGCCGGCTGCTGCAGACACGGCAGGTTGTGCAGAGTTCCGTAACGACGAATCATCCACTGCCCGAATTCCTGCTCCACCCGCAAATGCAGCTCTTCCCACCGCCGACGATCATCCGCTTCCAAATGCTGATCACTCGACCACCGCAGCACAACCAGCTCGGCCCACGTACGAGCAAACTCCTGCCAGTCCCGATGCGAACAGTCGCCAGACGGCAGCCGCTGCTCCATCTGCCGCGACAAACCCTGAAAACGTCGCCGCGAGTCACTGGCTTCGTCATGCACCACACCGGGCTGAGCCCATTGCGGCAACTCAACCGCAGCCCCCGCAACCACCGGCGTCAGCGACCCGTCCAGAAACAGCGTATCCACATACGCTCGAATGTCTTCATGCGCAAACGGAATCAGACAATCCGCCCCCCGCCGCCACCCCGTCGCCGTCGCTGCCTCAGCTACACCCAGCGGATCTCCGGACAACACCTCACCAATGCCCCCCGCTGCCAAACCCGCCACGCCACAGCCGGTTACAAAAGCATGCCACTGTTCCTGCACAAACACCAGGAATGCCTCCCGACTGCTCAGCACTGATCGCAGCGGCCACTGCTGAAATGCCGGATGCCCCCCCATCCGCTCCAGCAAATGCTCCAGCAACATTCCCGGCAACTGCTGGCACCTGGAATGCAGCGACAACAGCACCTTCATCAGATCCACCCCGGTGCGAATCAGCGACGGCACAATTCCGAAACAATGCATCAGAACAAATTCTCTGGTTCCCTTTTCTGTCAGACTCTCAGAATCAAGTTCACCACCGGCCCGCTCAATGTCATCCAGGAAACAACGATCCAGGCTGGCCAGCACCGCATAATTCAGCCGCGGAAACAGCTGATGCAGGGCCAGCTCAATCCGCCGTCCGGCCCCCAACAGATCAAACGGCAGATGATCCAGCTGCTGCTCCGCCGAACGCAGCACCACCACCAAAGCTGAGTCCTCACCCCGATCCCACACACTGCGATACTGCGACTCATACGCAAACCGAAACGCAATCGGATCATCAAACGGAATCAACTCAAACCCACGCTCGCGAATCGCCGCCAACATGCGCTCTTCCGTCAACAGACCGTCCGGATCAGCGACCAGCGTCAGCCGCGATATCCCCGGCTGAAAATATCTCAGAACCTTGTCACGCCAGCTATCCATCCCCAGCCTCCACACGCAGCACCAACACCAGCTGCAGATCCGGCAAAATCTGCTCCCGCTGCTGCAGCTCCGCCGCCCACACTCGCTCCTCCTCACGCAGCCGCTTCAGACGGTGCTGACGCACCTCCGGCAGCCCCAGTCGCTCAATCGCCTCACGACGTACCCGAAATGCGTTCAGACCCTTGGCACGTTCCTGACTCAACCGCTGCTGCAGCTGCTGACACAGCCCCTGAAACATCCCGGCTCCCTGCCGCTCCGCCTCAAGCCGCAAACGCCGACAGACCTGCTCCGATTCCAGCTCCCCCAGTTCACCCAGCAGTTCCACCTCCGGTCGCTCCTCAAGCAGAGCGTCCCATAAATGCCTCGCAGTCGGAATCAGATTACGACCGTCATCGTGCACAAACATCGGCAGAATCCGGGCATCCCGAAATCCCCGCTCTGCAGAGTTTTCGGCTGTCGAGATCCGCCAGATCGACCAATAACCCGTCACTTCTGCCGGCAGAGCAGGCAGCCTGACTCGCAACATCGCAGACCGCGCCCCATGACGCGGCAACTGCCGAACCAGCCCCCGCACCCGCGAATCCTCCAGATTCACGTACTGCAACCCACGCTCCTCAGCCTGCCGACTGTGAAAACACACACGCTCCATCCGGCTGCCATCCGGCCACTCCAGCTCATAACCAAACAAATCCTTCCGCACACGACCGCCCTCTGAACGCAGCCACGCCATCACCATCCGTTCCACCCAGAAAGGCAGCGGATGGCTGCCCAGCTGCCTCGCCAGCTGCGGATCCAGCTCCGTGGAATCATAGTAAGATCTTCCATCCGCGCCCCGCTGAGCCTGCTCACGCACCTCCCTCACCAGCTGCTCAATTCGCGCTGCCGCACTTCCCGGATCAAGGATCGCCTCCGCATACAGCCGCTCAAACAGTGCACCGCTGGCAGCAGAATCGAGAACATCCTGAGTCTTATCGACACCGAACTCCTCCAAAATAGTCTCCAGCTTCTGCTCCAGCACCTCCTGTACACGCAGCTCCACACTGTCCTCAAAAATCAAATTAAAAGCCTTCACAGGAAACTTCTGCCCAATGCGGTCCACTCGCCCAATCCGCTGCTCAATCCGCATCGGATTCCACGGCAGGTCGTAATTGATAATGATGTGCGCAAACTGCAGATTCAAACCTTCACCGCCGGCGTCCGTCGAAACCAGCACTCGCGACTCCGTCGCAAACTTCTGCTGCACTCGCTTCCGCTCCGCCAAATCCATCAAACCATTCAGGCAGACAACGGAAAAACCTTGCTGCTCAAGAAACTCCGCCAGCATCTTCTGAGTCGGCACGAACTCCGTAAAAATCAAATACTTCAACTGCGGATTGCGCTCCTCGTGCTGGCTGCTGTAGAGCAGATTCAGCAGCGTTTCCGCGCGGGCATCCGGGCCCTGCGCCTGGCAGCGTCGCGCCAGCTCAAGCAACAGTCGCACCTCCTCCCGCTCGTTTCTCAGCCCTGCCAGCCGCGCTGCCAGCAGTTCCTCCAGCTGCTCCTGACCGTCCAGATCCTCCAGCCCGCCCTCCGACTCCTCATCCCCCACCCCGGCAGCAGCAGGTCGCCACTGATCCCCCTGCAGTGTCTCCAGACGCCGCTCCAGCGCTGTCGCAATAGCCAGAGTGCTGCTGGTGACCAGCCGCTGCATCAGGATCATCAGGAATCCCAGATACTGGCGGTTCTGCTGCACTGCCTGATTATACCCCAGCCGCACATACCCTGTTACCGCCTCATACAGCTGCTGCTGCAGCGCATGGTGCAGCTCCCAGCGGACAGGGACTCGGCGAGTCATTCGCGGCATGAACAACGGCTCACCGCGATCATTAATCGCCCGTCGTTTTTCCGTGCGAATCACAAACGGGGAAACCTTGTCACGCCGGATGGATGCCGTACTGATGAATTCCTCCTGATCCAGCAACGCCATCAGCCGCTGGAATCCGGCGGTTTTGCCCTGATGCGGCGTCGCCGACAACAGCAGCAATGCCGGTGCAGCGTCGGCCAGAGCCCGGCCCAGACGATATCGGGCAACCTGCTCCGTGCTGCCCCCCATGCGATGAGCCTCATCACAAATAATCAGGTCCCAGCCAGCATCGATCAGATCGCCCAGTCGAGCCTGATTGTGCGATTCCAGTTTTTCCGCAGACCAGCCGCGACGGCGGTCGATCGGCTTGATCGAATCGGCCGTACAGACGACCTGATCATACTGGCGCCAAACATTGCCCCTGTCTGTGACCGACTGCAGGGACGAGAAGTCCACTGGCGTAATCAGACGAAACTCTTCGTTAAAGTGCAGCTGCAATTCCTGGACCCACTGTGTGACCAGTCCCTTCGGAGCGACGATCAGCACGCGCTTCACCAGTCCACGCAGTTTCAGTTCCCGAAAGATCAGCCCGGCCTCGATGGTTTTCCCGAGTCCCACTTCGTCGGCCAGCAGAAAACGGACTCGATCGGCTGTGACAGCGCGATTCAGCGCGTACAACTGGTGCGGCAGCGGAATGACACCTGCCTCCAAGGGAGCCAGCAGCACATCCTGGGTTAGCGCATCGGCGATGCGAGCTGCGGCGGCTGCATACACCAGAAAGTCGATACCAGTCGCACCGGCGGACTGCAAAGGCGACAATTTCTCCGCAGGAATCCGCTCAACTGTCCCCAGACGCGGAAGCCAGACGTGATACACCGTATGATTCCAGCACGTTTCAGCCTCAAGCACACGCGCCGTCTCGGAATGAATGCTGCTGAATACCCAGCTTCCCACAGGAAATTCCGCTGTGCCCTGCTGACTCATCTTCAGTCTGCCTCAGATCTGTCGGTGTGATGTATTTCCGGCCGGCAGTCGTAAACAGCAACTGCCTGACAGCCCTTGCCAGGTCCCTCAAACAACCGCACCCATTCCAGCCCCGTTCGCTCCGATCAGCACATTCAGCGGGCCAAAATCGAACTGAGCGTTTCGTATTGACTTGTAGCCACGCAGGAAGAGTCTGTTGAGTTTCAGCATGAGCGACACCGCTCTGTGACAGCATCGCATGGCAGCCCTGAGATGCGGACAACGGCACGCTGCAGACGTCCGACCGCTTCACGGCCGGTCGTCACGGACGACTGGCAGAGCACACTGCCCGGTCTCAGCCGTTTTTTCGACCGTCGCCGACATCCGTGGGCAGCGACACTCAAAGCCGCAGCATGATTCTGCATTCCTTGCGTGCTCTGAGCCACAAAGCCCTTGGGAGCAACGACCAACATTCGCTTCACCAGCCCTCGCAGTTTCAGTTCACGAAAGATCAGACCGGCTTCGATGGTTTTGCCTAAGCCGACTTCATCAGCAGGCAGGTATCGAACTCGGTCGCCAGTGACAGCACGAGTGAGAGCGTGAAGCTGGTGGGGAAGCGGAATGCCGCCCTCTTCAAGCGGAGCCAGCAGCACATCCTGGGTTAAGGCGTCGGCGATTCGTGCGGTGGCGACGGCGCAGGTGATACGGTCGAGGCCGGGCGCCCTGGTCGGTTGAGCCGGAGCCAGGGACTCGGCAGGAACTCGCTCAACGGTAGCCAGACGGGGAATCCGCACCTGATAAACGGTGTGGTTCCAAACTGTTTCGACATCGAGGATGCGCACGGACTCCCCGTGGGCTGCACTGAAGGCCCAGCAACCGACTGCAAAGCTTGGTGGGGTGTTCGTGGTCATGATTTACTCGCCCTTCAGCAGCGAGGCGTTGTCAAAGTACATCAAAAGGGCGGGGTCTTCTTGAATCACTGCATCGGGAACCCGTTTTGCCATTTGAACGATGGTCGTGTAGTCCTTCTTCTGCCAAGCCTCCTTGAATCCGGCCCGCAAAGCCTCTGTGCGGACGATCTTCAGCTTGCCCTTTGCTTCGATGTACTGTTGGAACTCTTTAAGCAGCGCCCGGTGACGAAGTTGCTCCAAGTCGGCTTCTTTCCTTGGATCAGGAACCCGCCATGTATCGTCAGCACCTTTCACGAAGTTCTGCTCCAGGATCGTAAGCAGTTCAAGAGGCTGTTCGTGTTTCTCCCAGACTCTCTGCGCCTCCTTCATGTACAGTGGTGAAAGCTCTTGGTAGTTCTTTGCTTTATCAGCAAGTTGATGTCGAACCCACTGAATCGCCGTCCTCTCGTCATTGACGAAGAGTTGCAACTGTTCGACCTCTTTTGTCGTCATTCTTTGCCGGTCATATTCTCCAGCCTGATCTGGAAGAAAATACATTCCGTCTCGTTCAGGAAACTTCTGTCGCAATCCGGCATAAAACTCGGCGGCTGAAATCGGAACGGAATATCCCCTTTGAACATGGAACGCCACCATACGATCAAACAGAAAGTAGCCTTGCCGCTCGGCAATCACTTCTGCTCTCCCAGCGTTTGACACAAAGACTGGGATATGACGAAGATGTGATCGAACGAATTCCCATGCGCCAGCTTCGGTTCCCGCCACAAGCCGAAAGTTTTCTTCTACCGCTTCTGGCGGCTTGTATGCGGTGATCGCCAAATCTTTATTGACGGATGCGGCTGCGGTTCGCTGCGTGTGCGTTTTGATCTGCTTGTCGAGCATCCGAACGTCAGCCACGACGAAGCCTGCTTGCTGTAGGGCTTCCTCGATTGCGGTCCAGACCGCATTTGAAGAGTTGTGGAACTCAACAGTAATCCAGCGGTTTGGCTTCAATACACGATAATACTCCTGAAAGCATCGCACCATAATTCTCGTATACGATCCGATGTCCTTTTTTTGCGTACCGCTAGTTACAGCCTCCGAGAGATTGTTTGTCTGCACAGACAACCATGCTTCCCAGACCGTATTCAGTTCTGAATACATGATATTGCCTCCGAATGGAGGGTCGGTGAATATGTAATCCACCGAGTTGTCTGGAAGTGTTGAGTGAGAAGCGGACCCGGTATAAATGGCCGCAGTCCTCTTGTCTATCCTTAGAGACGCAAATGCCTTGACTGCAATCGCCATTCGTTCCTTGAATAAGTCGCACGGGTTAAACTCAACTTGATTGGACGGAACGTACAGCGTTCCCCTGCGATGTCCTGCTGTTGCGCCTCCTTCCCCTGCCTTTGGGCCACCGATTCGACTGATCGCAATTTGATGCTGTTTGGAGGCACGTTGCAGAATTCCGGTTACAAGCCACCGATGCTGTGAGGTAGCCGACTGTTCCCATAGATGCGAAAGTGTGTACAGGTTTCGACGTGCGTAGAAATGGTGCATGTGCGTAATGCCATAGTCATCGTTACGACGGCATTCGTCACCGTCGGGCATTCGCTTCGATGGAAACCACGCTTCGCACTTTTGCGTAGCGATCAGTTGCATCACCGCCCGGTCGAAATCGTCAGGGGTCTTTTCTAGCCTGTCTTTTCCCCTCGTGTAGTTGATGAGAACAGGAACCTGTTTCGCCTGCTTGATCGTTTCGTTTAATGCCGAATCACGATAGGTTACGAAAGCCCGCTCCATGCTTCGTTTGGTTAGCCGAGCCTTGCAATGTGGACACGGAAACTCATCTCTTACCTTTCCTGCATTCTTATCAACGGCAGCATCCCAAAACACTACCTCGCCAGTGCATTCGGAGCAGAGAAAGATGTCCGACCAAATGGAATAATTAATTCGTCCCCAAGGAAGACCAGCGCCCACTTCCCGAAGTTCCTTGTGATGGTCTTTGAGCAA
>Ga0169931_10009282_pt1 | contig 14222 bp, 10 predicted proteins | sample Kivu_15m_20L_FD_129675 | JGI IMG/M metagenome (GOLD analysis project Ga0169931, IMG submission 129675) | Freshwater microbial communities from Lake Kivu, Western Province, Rwanda to study Microbial Dark Matter (Phase II) - Kivu_15m_20L... | ecosystem: Environmental > Aquatic > Freshwater > Lake...
CAAACAGAAATCCCTCGCAGCGGCCCGCGAGTACGTCGACACCTACGGTGGCTCGCATGAAATGATGGCCGCCCTTGCGAATGATTTCGCGAGGGAAAACGACAACGCTACCTCGCTGATCTATTCAACGAAGGCCATCAGCGGGGCGAAACAGGCAGGCATAAAGCCGCCTGAATCTTACTATAAGCTCAAAGCGCGGGCGGTGAATGCGACCGGGGACAAGGTCGGATACTACAAGGCTCTCGAAGAGCTGATCGCTGATTATCCTAACGACAACTACTGGAAAGAGCTGATCCTTCGGGCGCAGAATGAACCGTCTTACGGTCCGGCCGTCAGGCTTGATCTTTACCGTACGATGGTCGCATCCGGCATCAAAATGACGCCACAGGAACTCAGCAATATGGCGACCGAAGCGATACGCCGCGGCCTTCCGCAGGAAGCCATCAACAGCCTGGAGGCTGGCGTTACAGCGAAGGACCCGGGCTTCAGCTCGGAAGATGAAGAAGTTCTATCTGTCGCTCGACGCCGTGTAAGTGAAGACCGGGCGGGACTTGCAAAAGAAACGGACGAGATCGTCGCAGCCGGGGATGCCGCTGCAATGGCCTCGATCGGCGAGGCCCATCTCAGCTATGGCGATTATGCTAAAGCAGCGGATGTCCTTAAGTCAGCGCTGAGCAAGGGCATCAGTGAGCCGGGTGCGGCCGACCTCGCCCGACTGCATCTGGGTATCGCGCTCTACCGTCTCGGACAGCCGACAGATGCGCAAAACGCCTGGGCCGACATCAAGAGCGCCAATGGCGCGGCTGTTCTTGCGCAGAGCTGGTCACTGATCTCCCGGGTCAGGTAGCTTTCGCTCTCCGACAGACATGTATGCAACGCCGCCCCTTCGGGGCGGCGTTGTCGTAACCAGCAGGCCCTGTTCATCTGCCGGGCAATCCCAGCTGACGGGCCAGGTAGACATAGTGACGGGCCCACCGTTCGGAATTCAGGGCAGGGTCGCTGTCGTTTGAATGCCCCCCATCGGTATTCTCATGATAGTAGGCCTCATAGCCCATCGCCTGCATCCGCGCGGCGAACTTCCGCGCATGGCCGGGGTGCACACGGTCATCGCGCGTATTGGTGGTGATATAGGGAGCAGGATAGTTCCTGTCCGGGGCCAGGTTCTGATAGCCGGAATAAGCAGCGATCCAGGCAGCTTCCTCCGGTATGCGCGGATCTCCATACTCCCCAATCCAGGAAGCGCCGGGCGGCAGATCGTGATAGCGGAGCATATCCGTCAGCGGGCTTTCGACAACGACTGCGCCAAAGAGCTGCGGATTCTGGGTCAGCGAGACCGTTGTCAGCACACCCCCGTTTGATCGACCATAGATGCCAAGATGGGGTGCAGACGTGATCTGCCGGGCTGCCAGATCTGACGCCACGGCGGCGAAATCATCGAAGGCGCGCTGACGGTTGGCTTTCAGGGCTGCCTGATGCCAGGCCGGACCAAACTCCCCGCCTCCGCGGATATTGGCGATGACATAGGCGCCCCCCCGCTCCAGCCACAACTTGCCCAATTCAGGTCGATAGACCGGCGGATAGCTGATCTGAAATCCCCCATAACCGAACATCTGCGTCGGCGTGGCTGGATCAGGGGGCCCTTTCGGCCGTACGACGAAGTAGGGGACCTTTACGCCATCGCGTGACCTCGCCTCATACTGCTCAACAACGTGTCCGGACGCCTCGAAGCGGGCCGGAGCCACACGGATAACCTCCGTTCCGACCTGCGCCACATCAGCAAGGGCAAGTGTCGGGGGCGTCAGAAACCCTTCATAGGAGAAGAACAGCTGCTGCAAAGAGCGCGCAGAGGACCCGAGGTTCACCGCAACATTTTCAGGTACATCCAGCAGGTCCTGTTTCCATGCCCCTGACCCGGCGTCCTGATGAAAGACGACCGCCCGCCCCCTGACGTTGTCGTAGATACTCGCCACAATCCGGTCGTCATAAACCCGCACATCCTCGACCGACTGACGATCGTCTGGCGAGAATATCGAGGCAGCCGCGGCCATCCCCGGGGGGGCGTCTGGGCGCACAAGGTCAACGGGAACGGCCATCAGCGATCCGGGGGAATAAGCAACGCCGGAAAAACTCCAGGGCTCCTCAATCGAGAACACAAGCCTTGCTGAGACAGGCCCGGTCGCTCCCAGCGCGCCGCGGACTGTGGCGCGCTGAGGCAGGTCAAGCCTGACAGCCCCATCATTCTTCAGCTCCCAGGTTTCAGAGCGGAAGGTATCCAGAGGGCGATGCGCCAGGACTGCGAGCGTGTCACCTTTCGCATTACGAAAAACGGAAGGGCTTACGCCATAGCCGCCATCGTCCTGAGAGCCCCGAAAGACCTCCTGCGCCTGTTCAAGCGCCTGGCCTCTGCTCAGGCGCTTAATGATATACGGATAGCCGCTTTCCGTCAGTGATCCGGGGCCAAAATCGGTCGCTACAAGCAATGTGTCCTGATCGAGCCAGTCGATCCGGTGCTTGCCTTCGGGAAGACTGAAGCCGCCCGCCACAAAAGACTGACTGACTGTATCATACTCCCGTACGACGACTGCGTCCTTGCCGCCGTCAGAGAGGCTGACCATACACCGGGTTTCCTGAGGTGCGACGCAATCAGCACCCTTAAAGACCCAGTTAGCCCTCTCCCTCGCAGCGAGAGCGTCGATATCCAGAACAGTTTGCCATTGCGGCGCTCCCGAGCGATAATTATCAAGAGAGGCATGCCGCCAGACACCCCTCAGACGGGTCGCATCCTGCCAGAAGTTATCTATCCCCCCCGCCCGGAAGGCCGGCGTAGGCGTCCGGTCCTGCGCCGTCAGAATGGCCATCGCCTCGCGACGGAACGTTTCATATCTCGGGTCTGCCCGAAAGACTGCCTCGGTCTGTGCATTCTGCTGCCTGACCCAGTCGATCGCACGTTCGCCCCAGACATCCTCAAGCCAGAGAAACGGGTCAGCGGCCTTCACGCCGTCCGGGCTCAGGCTCGCTGGCATGGCTGATGCCTGTGCTGCGGATGCGCCCCCGGCCGGCGCGCTGCTGCAGGACGCCGCAAGAAAAATCGCAGCCATACAGACATATGAGCGCATCACGCCTCCGGACTGATCAACAGACTAACACCGAGCGGTCGATGGTTTTGGTCATACACTCAGTACAGCTGCGACAACAGAGAAGAAAAAGTCCTGGCCCTGCGATGACCTTCGGCGACCACCAGCCTTATTTCCCCATGCCTGAGGACGGACTGACACGCCTTCAGCCGGAGCTACTCCGCCGGGACGATACGCAGACGCCATGCTGTTTCCGGTCTAAGCCACTTCCGGGCCATGGCCTGAACATCCGCAGGAGTAATGCCCGCATAGTCGGCCATTTCCGAGCGGATGTACTCAAGACCGCTGGGGTCATCGTGAACATTTGCAAGCAGCTCCGTCCAGTAGCCGACATTCGATAGGAAGTTCCTGCGCGCCTCTTCAACTTTGGGTTGCGTGATACGAACAATCTCAGAGGAGGGCTGAGGAACCTGCGCCAGCATGCTGGCGATCGACTGGATCTCGTTCTGGATATCATCCACCAGCCCCGGAGGCGCCTCGACTGCCACGGCGATATAGCCAAACTCGGGCAGGAAGGTCGGGAAGTCGACCAGATCCATAGGCGAATAGGTCGCCCCTCCTTCGGACCGAAACTTCCGGGTGGCGTTATCACGCAGCATCTGCCCCAGGACGATGCCGATTCGCTCCTCACGGATCGAGCTGAACGCCCCCTGAAACGTGGGCCAGCCGATCAGGGCGTATCCCTGATCGGATCTGCCCTGGTGAGGCAGGCTCACCGAGCCAGGCTCCGGGAATCTCACAGTCCGCCATCCCGCCCCCTCACGGAACGGTGCGCGCGCTGGCAACGCGCCCAGCGTTCGAGCCACCTCCCTGATAGCATCCTGTACATTGAGATCGCCGACCATGATCACTTCAATCGGCGACTGCTCGACGATTGGCCTGATATAGGCGATCGCGTCCTCCGGCTTCCACGTGTCACGCATGGCCTTGGTGTTGATCGTCCAGCGAAGATCGCCGCCATGGAGAAGACGATCCAGCTCTCTTTCGAGCACGCCTGCGGGTGTAAGCTTCAGGGATGCATCCGATGCGTCCGCCTGAGCCATCCAGGTCGCCCAGTCGTCCGCACGATAGGCCGGATCTGTGAGCATCGCTGCGGTCAGTTCAAGCTGCGTCGTAAGGTCTTCACGCGGCGTGATGTTGAAGTTATCGAGGGCATAGGCGTCCTCAAGCGTTCGACCTGCGACGCCTACACGCTTTCCGGCGAGCGTTCTGGCCTGATCTGTGACGGATATGCGATTAAGCCCGCCAGACGACCAGACAGACAGGCCCATATCTGATGCGTCGATGACATTCATCGGCATCTGGAGCCGCCCTCGTCCGACGCGAACCCGGATATTAATAAGATCCTTATTGCTCGGCAGTGGCTTGATCGTGAGCTGAACGCCGTTTTCGAACCGGACCAGCGTCACGCCGAGATCAGGAATAAACTCACGCGACGCCACGGCGCCAGGCGGGCCAAAGTTTGTATAAGGCCAGGGTTTGACGGATGCAGGAACATAGGCCTCCACAGGAGCCTTCATAGCGGCCTGAAACGCGCTGCGCAGACCGGCCTCGCCGCCGGGAGGAGGCGAGGCGGATCGATAGAGCAGGTTCGGCGCTTCCTGAAAACGAGCCCTGAGTGCGTCGTTGACTTCCTGCAGCGTGATCGTCGGCGCCTGTTCAAGCAGGATCGCATAGGACTGTTGAAGCGATACAAAAGGCATGTCGGAAGACACCCTGTCAGAGGTAACTTCGATCTGCGCGACCGAGGTGCCCGTACGTCCGCGATCGGCCTCCCGACGCGTTGCATCGATGACAAGCTCCTTCTGGCGGTCGAGCTCGTCCTGTGTAATGCCGAAAGCAACAGCCTGCCGGTGCGCCTTCACCATCACATCCAGCGCCCGGTAGACATCCGCTACGCCGGAGGATGTCGCTATCTGGCCGCTCCAGACCTGATGTATCCGCGCCGGAATCGCGCTGCCGATACGCACGGCCGGCTTGCCTGCATCTTCATTGAGCCCCTGCATCCTGCGCGCAACGGCGCCTGCCGCCAGCTGCTCGACCAGTCGCTCGCGCCGTTGTGCGCGCGTGTGTGGTCGATCCTGGTAGGGCTCGAACCAGCGCAGCATCAGACTGGTATCCGGAGCGCCGGGCGTGACGATTACGGCTACGTCCGGGGCCGATGGTCTGACGGTCACGGGCGCCGGGTCCCTGCCCGCGGGCCCGCGTCCAACCCAGTCGGCGAACGCGCGGGCGATTGCCGGCGCAGCCGCCTCAGGCGTTACGTCCCCGACAATGAGCAGGGTGGCGCGTTCCGGTCGGTAAAAGGCGTCGTAAAAGCGTCGTATGGTATCCGGCGTGACTGTCTCAATGACCGATCGGAGGCCGATGGGGGGGCGCGCATAAGGGTGTTCGCCCAGCTGAAACTTAAGAAAGGCGCTGCTGGCCTCCAGAGCCGGACCGGCGCGCGATCTTTCCTCCGCCAGGACGACGCCGCGTTCAGCATCGACTTTATCCGCTTCGATCAGCATCCCGCTGGCGAACTGACGCATGACCTTGAGGCCGGTTTCCAGTGAGCCCGGGTCGTTGCGGGGAAGATCAATGATAAAGGTGGTCGTATCCGGTCCGGTCGAGGCATTGACGTCTGCCGCCATACGCAGACCGAGGCCCTCAAGCACGCGCTGAACCTCGCCATCAGGATAGGCGGCCGTGCCCCTGAATGCGAGGTGCTCAAGAAAGTGAGCGACACCCTCCTCACCTGGGCGTTCCTGCATCGATCCGGCGTCGATGAGCAGACGCAGCGCGACCTGATCCGGCGGGGTCCTGTTGGGAAGAACAAGATATCTGAGCCCGTTCGACAGCTGGCCAAGATGATAGTCCTGGTCGTGTGGAAGGTCGCTCAGATCCCGGGCCCAGCCAGCCGGGGCCGGAGGCGGCTCGTTGACCCGTATTGTCTGGTTCTGCGCACTGGCGCTCAGTACATCAGCAGCTGGCGCGGTAACTGCTGCGCCTGCCAGCGCAAGCAGCGCGACGGCGAGGATACGGGCTGGTCTCATAACACCTCCGCACCAGAAAGGGCGCCCAGCTATCCACCCGGTTTCCGGGGGGGAATGCAAGGGCCTTGAGCTGTCGGCCAATCCCTGGGACCTGCGCGGAAACCTTTCGGGTCCACGCAGACGCTTCAGAAGCGGTCTTTACTCGGGCGCCTCCAGGATCATGCGTCCAGGAGCCGTCAGCCCGCCAGGCTCAGAAGACCGGTCACAGGCAGATCCGTGCGCCCTACCTTCCAGGCCCGAACATCTGCTTCATTTGACCGCAGGGCATAAGCCCTTTAAGGCTCGGGATTCGAGGGAGGACACATCATGGCGTTTTTGCGGTCACTGACGGCGTTGGGAATTGCAGCGGCGCTGAGCGGATGCATGGCTCCTCCTCAGTCGGGCGCCTCCGGGACAGCAAGCAGCGTCACACCCGCAGCCGCGTCCGGGCCGCTGACTGTCACCGAGGCAAGCTTCGGATGCATCCGGGATCTTAAACCGGTTCGCGGATTTTATGTCGGAAACCTGCTGGGCGATATAAACGGTACGCTGGCGGCCGCGAACGCTGCTGATGGGGCCACCTATCCTCCAGGGTCGGTGGTTCAGCTTGTGCCTGGAGAGGCGATGGTGAAGCATCCCCGGGGCTTCAGCAGCGCAACGAATGACTGGGAATTTTTTGAGCTGGATGTAAAGCCGGGACAGCCCACACGTATCCGCGTTCGCGGGACAACAGACGTCGTCAACCAGTTTGGCGGCAACTGCCTGGACTGCCACAAGCAGGCTGATCCGAAATGGGATATGGTTTGCGAGCGCACGCATGGGTGCCTGCCGATACCCATCACGCCCGTTATGTCGCGGGCGATTCAGAATACGGATCCTCGCTGTCCAGCCATACCCCTGCCGGACGATCAGCAGGCGGCCCTGCGTCAGCTGGCGGCGTTCCTTAACGCTGCCCGGCCTTCGCAGCCGGGACAATAGACCTCCTTCGTGACTGATCTCAGGACTTGCGTTGTTGCGCATGCTCGCGCCTAAAGGAGCGGTTCGGAGCGAAAGGATCAGACATGCGTATCGGGATGGCGGTGGGATTGGGATGCCTGGCGCTGACGGGCTGCCTTACCGCCCCTGCGCCGCTGAGCAACGCTCCGGTGTATGTAAACCTTCTCGCCATCAATGATTTTCACGGTAATCTCGATCCGCCCGCTGGCGGCGCGCGCGTTTTCAATCCGGCAAGTCCTGGCAGGTGGGACAGCGTACCGGCGGGCGGATCGCCCCGTCTTGCAACGGCGGTCAGACAGCTGAGCGAACGCCCCAACACGGTCATGGTCGCCGCTGGCGATCTGATCGGCGCCTCGCCCCTGCTGTCGAGCCTCTTTCACGACGAACCAACCATAGAATCCCTGTCGAAGATGGGCCTCGCCATAACTTCGGTTGGAAATCACGAGTTCGATGAGGGCTGGCGCGAACTCAAACGCATGCAGGATGGCGGCTGTCATCCCGTTGACGGCTGCAGAGGACCTCGCCCCTTCGAAGGGGCGTCCTTCGAGTACCTGGCAGCGTCGACATATCTCGATAGCGGCGAGCGGTTGTTTCCGGCTTACACAGTCCGTTCTTTCGACGGCGTTGATGTTGCATTCATCGGACTCACGCTCGAGGGAACGCCTGATATCATCACACCCGCAGCGCGCGCTGGCATTTCGTTCAGGGACGAAGCAGAAACGGTCAACGCGCTCGTGCCCGAGATCCGCGCCCGGGGCATAGAGTCGATCGTCGTGCTTATCCACGAGGGGGGCTTCACCGGGCAGGGCCTCGATGACTGTCACGGCCTCTCGGGAGCGATTGCCGAGATTGTCCCGAAGTTTGACGACGCAGTCGATGTGGTGGTGACGGGACATACGAATGGGATCTATATCTGTACGCTCGACGGAAAGCTGGTCACCAGCGCTGGCGCCTATGGCACGCGCCTGACGGATATCACTCTCGTGCTGGACCGCAGGACGCGGGATGTGATCGGCAAGAGCGCCCGCGACATCGTCATCACGCTGGATGGTTTTACTGAGGACCCTGCACAGATCGCTCTGATCAGCGACTACCGCAACCAGGCCGAGCCTTTAATGAAACGCGAGGTTGGAACAATAACAGGCCCCATCACACGCTCAGGCGGCGGGCAGAGCGGAACAGGCGAAAGCCCGATGGGCGGCATCATTGCGGATGCGATGCTGGCGGCGGCCCGGAAAGTCGACCCGAATGTTCAGATCGCCTTCATGAACCCGGGCGGTATTCGGTCCGACCTCCCCTTCACGGCGGGAGGAAAGGTCACCTTTGCCGACATCTTCGCCATACAGCCCTTTGGCAATGATCTCGTGGCCCTGACGCTGACGGGCTCAGATATTGAGCGCGTGCTGGCTGAACAGTATCAGGCAAATGGCAACAACATCCTGCAGGTATCGGAGGGCTTCAGCTTCACATGGCGCCAGCCCGCTGGACAGCCGCTGGAGATCCTATCGGGCTCCGCAAGGCTGAACGGGGAACCGCTGGTCGCCGGACGCTCCTACCGGATTGTGACCAATAACTTTCTGGCCGGCGGCGGTGATGGCTTTGCAGGTTTCAGGTCGGGGGCCGGGCGGGAGATCCTCGGAAACGATGTTCAGGCTCTCGAAGATTTCTTCCGCGAGCGCTCCCCGCTCTCTTCGGGCGTAAAAGGCAGAATCCTGCGGGCCGACTAATCCAGCATCATGGCCGCGGCCCTGCGGGCTTCCTCTGTCCTCTGCTCCATCATGCTGACGCGAGCGGCGTCGAAGCGCGCGCGCAGTTCCTGCGATGCGAGGGACGGGTGACCGCTATCGAAAGGCGGAGCGGGCGCATATTCAAGCCCGAGCTGGACGATCCTCGCGAAATCCTCGCCGGCGACTTCGGCCAAAACAGTAAAGGCAAAATCGATCCCGGCCGTCACGCCGCCACCCGTGATGATGTTCCCATCCCTTGCAACACGCGCCGGATCATGAGTTGCGCCAAACAGCTCCAGCAGATGGGCCCACGCCCAGTGGCAGGCGGCGCGCCGCCCCTTGAGCAAACCTGCAGCGCCGAGGATCAGGGACCCTGTACACACGGACGTCACATAGCGCGCACCGAGGGCCAAACGCCGGATATCAGTCACAAAGGCCCGGTCCTGAGCCACCTGGGTAGCCCCCACACCGCCAGGAACGCAAATGAGATCACACCCTTCCACATCTGCAATTCTGACAGTATCGGCGAAAACGAGCCCATCGCCAGGCACATTGCCGCCTGCCGGGCTCGCTACAATGGTCACCGCGCCCGGCAGGCGGCTGAGGACCTGATGTGGGCCAGTGAAGTCCAGGTGAGTCATCCCCGGCCAGATAGCAAAAACAGTGGTAAAGGAGGGAGTGGCCGTCATGGGATAGGAGGGATCTCTTATGGTCAGGACTGCGCGTATGGCCTGTTCTGGCCTGAAAGGTTCATTCCGGGCAACCCCGGGCCCTGAGGTTCGCCCCGCCGGCGGCGACATCGACCGCTTCGGCTTTTTCGGGTCACACGCCGCCTTCGCTCCCAATGCTTGCTGAACATACCCCACAGCGGGGAAGGCGGGCGGGCTGCTGAAGCCTGCAGAACGCCACAGGCATCTGCAGGCTTCAGCAGCCCTGTCGCTCATAGGGAACAAACAACCCCGTCACGTTATTCGCATATTGCCGGGCCGCCACCTGGACGAGGTTTAGCCTCAGGGAGCCTCGCGATAGCGCTCAATGCGCGCATCAAGCTCTGCGAGCCGTTCCCACCAGATCACCCGCTCCCTCGCCGACAGCCCCCCCTGAGCGGGCGGAACCGGCTCCAGGCTGGCCAGAGCTGTCGCCAGCCGCTCGCGTCGCTCGCGGAGCATGGTGAGGGTTTTCGTGCGGGTATCAGACGTACGCATTCTGGAAAAAACAGGAAGCATACGGAGCAAAGGGAGTCGACTCCCAACCAGGGTTAAGGGCGGTAAAAATGCAGATACAGCCCCTCCCCGCGGCCAGCCCGCCGCCATACCCATCCTCTGGAGATGGGAGGGCCCGGCCGCCGGACGGACTGACCGCGGGGACAGCGCTGGTGCGTCCGGTGGCAAGATAGTATTCGGCCGGAGCAAGACCGCCCGCAGTTCGCGCCTCACGGGAATACAGGACAAGCACGTTCGCACGCCAGGCGCACTGCTCAGGTCAGGAAGCAGTGGAGTGAGGCCGGCTATCCGCTGGCGGGTGTCGCCATAACTCCGACGGCGCTCGCGATCTGGAAGGTCAGGGTCGCTGCAGCATAGGCAAGCAGCATCAGGTAACCGAGCATAAAGCCGGTCCATCTCCACGAGTGGGTTTCCCTGCGAACAGTCGCGAGGGTTGCAAAGCATTGCGGCGCGTAAACATACCAGGCCAGAAAGGCGAGAGCCATTGGCAAACTCCAGTCTGCCTGGAGGGCGGCGAGCAGCCCAGCCTCGTTGCCCTCCCCGCCCGTGACGGCATAGATCGTCGCCAGACCTCCAACGGCGACCTCACGCGCCGCCATGCCGGGAACCAGTGCGATCACCATAGCCAGATTGAAACCAGTCGGCTGAAACAGCGGCATCAATGCGCTTCCGATCATGCCAGCAAAGCTATCTGCCAGCTCGGGAGCCCCACCTGTCGGGTTCTGGGGGAATGTAACGAGAAACCAGAGAACCAGAGAGGTAAGAAAGATGACGCTGCCGGCCCGTTTAAGGAAGGCCCACGCCTTATCTGCAAGCGCCAGCAGATAATCACGCAGCACGGGCAGCTTGTACGTGGGAAGCTCCATCACGAGCGGCTGGGAGAGCCCGCGTGTGGCCGTTCGCTTGAGAACAAAAGCCACAAGGATCGCACTGACGACACCAGCCATGTAAAGACCGAACATGACCAGTCCCTGCAGATTGAAGGGGCCAACCATCAAACGGGGAATAAAGGCTGCTATCAGGAGCGTGTAGACGGGTAGCCGCGCCGAGCATGTCATCAGGGGCGCCACCATGATCGTCGTCAGCCGGTCACGCTCATTCTCGATCGTACGGGCCGCCATGATGCCGGGTATTGCGCAGGCAAAGGATGACAGCAGCGGTATGAAAGCGCGGCCGTTAAGACCAACCCGCAGCATCAGCTCATCCATCAGGAAGGCCGCACGGGCCATGTATCCTGAGGCCTCAAAGAAAAGGATAAGCGCGAAGAGGATCACGATCTGGGGAAGAAACACGACCACGGACCCCACACCGGCGACGACCCCGTCGACGACTGCCGAGCGAATAAGAGGGTTATCGATGCCCGCACCGGCGGTGCGTCCCAGCCACTCGAAGCCCGCTTCAATCATGTCCATGACAGGAGCGGCCCATGCAAAGACCGCCTGGAACATCACAAACAAAACGACCGCCAGCACCAATAGTCCCGAGACAGGACTGAGAAGGACCGCATCGAGACGACGCGTGAGACGGTTCAGGCCCGGCTCTGTGATCGTCTGAGCTGCGATGCGGCGGGCTTCTCGCTGCAAGGCTGGCAGGTCATGTTCCGCCTCACGCCGGGGGCCTGGTTCGGGCAGATGGGCAACCAGACTGTCGATGAGGCCTAAAAGTGCGTCGCGGCCCGCTCTGCGTGTCGCGCGGGTGGCGACCACCGGAGCGGCGAGGATCTCTGAGAGCTTGTGTGTGTCAATTCTGACGCCATCCCGCTCGGCCAGATCCATCATGTTCAGCGCCACGATCACCGGCAGTCCAAGCGACTTCATCTGAAGGATGGTATGCAGGTGGGTAACGAGGTTAGCAGCGTCAGCCACGAGAATCAGAGCGTCAGGAGGGGCCTCGCCATGGCGGCCCTGTATGGCTTCTACAGCGACCTGCTCATCCACTGAGCGAGCCTCCAGGCCATAGATACCGGGCAGATCAAGAAGCTGGATCTGCGCGCCCGCCGGCGTCACGAAACGTCCGGATCTTATTTCTACCGTTGTGCCGGCATAGTTCGCAGTCCGCGCGAGGCCACCGGTCAGGCCATTGAAAAGAGTGGTTTTGCCGCTGTTGGGAGCTCCGACCAGAGCGATGCGCAATGTCCTTGCGGTCACTGCGCCTGCTCCACAAGAACGAGGGCCGCCTCGGATCTGCGAAGGGCTATGACGGTCCTGTTGAGGCGGAAGGAGAGCGGAACGCCTCCCAGCCACCCTTTTTCGAGGAGCTCGACCTCATCGCCTTCTGCAAAACCGATCTCGCGCAGTTTGGCGATCAGCCGGGCGTCGCCGGAGCCAAATCCGGCCACCCGGGCTGTTACACCCCGCATCAGGCAGTCCATGGGAAAAACGGACGGTAGAGCGTTCATTGTCCGAGGTTCTATTGAGATCAATTCTCAATAGCAAGCTGCGCCTGATCGAGGCGAGGTGTGGTACTGGGGATGAAAGCCGAGGCTAAAGACTAGTTGACGGGGCTTTCGGCTGAGTTCACCGGCGGGGCGTCAGTCGTTGTCCCATCGCCGGTCGCCCCGTCCTTAAGGAACTTCGCCAGAACGCGCTGGCCTACGAGCACCGGGGCGGACTCCGCGTCGACAACGACCTCCACGACACGCTCGTCGGCGCGCTCGCTCGGATCGTCCGAGCGGAGCTTACGCGACCCCATGACACCAGCGATCCGGATAACCACGCCAGGATAGCTTGAGGTCTGATCCGACTCCGGAACGATTTCAACTTTTTGCCCGACGCGAACGAAAGTGATGGAGCGCTCTTCGACTTCCGCCCTTACGATCCGCATGGCATTCGGCTGCAGCTGGAACATGGCTGTTACGCTGAAGGTTGACGCTCCGGAACCCGGATTGGCGTAACGGCGCACGATTGTGCCGTCAGCGGGCGCACGGATAACATGCAGCTCAACCTGATAATTTGCCTCTGCAAGCTGGGCGCGCACCAGACCGATTGACGTCTTCTGGGCGGAAATCTGAGCCTGCAACTGGCGGGTGCGATCCTGGGCCTGCTCATAGGCCTGTGTCGAGGCGGCGTCTTCCTCAGACAGCCGTTTGAGACGCGCTTCTTCACGCACAGCCGCCTCGAGCTGAACCTCGAGGATAGGTAGCTGCGCTTCGGCCTGCTGAAGCTGCGCGGCGACGCGGTCGCGGGAGAGACGTGAATCGTCATCTTCCTGCCGTGCGAGCACCTGCCCGGCGACGACCTTATCACCTTCCTGAACGAGCACCTCCTTGACAATTCCGGGCGCGCGAGCGGCCACGTCGACGAGACCGCCCTCAATGTCGACCTTGCCCGCTGAGATCGCCGCATAGGGCGTGCTGATCGTCTTGGGGTCGACGCTGGCGCCCTCCCGGGTGTCGCTGGGAGGGCCGCCGCAGGCGCTGAGGAGTCCGACCGCGGCCACTAGCAGGTAGGCGGGGAGGCGTTTCATGACGGTTGTCCGTTCTCTCAGTGATGGTGAAGGAACATGCCAGGATCCGCGTTGGTCGAGGTAATCCGGCCGTCTTCGATGGTGATGATGCGATCAGCAAAGGTTGCAAGCCGCGCATCATGGGTAACGCAGAGAACCGTGGCTCCCTGCTCTTTCGCACATTTTCGCAGCAGGGTCATAACGACATTTCCGTTTTCGCCATCCAGGGCCGACGTCGGTTCGTCGGCAAAGATCAGCTTGGGCTTCTTTGCAAGCGCCCGGGCTATGGCCACCCGCTGCTTTTCCCCGCCTGACAGCCTGTCAGGCCGGTTGTTCATACGGTGGGTAAGGTTGACATCGCCGAGCGCGGTTTCGGCAGCCGCTTTGCGTTCCTTTTTCCCCTGGCCCATGAATTTTAGGATGATCTGCACCTGCTGGCTGGCGGTCAGCGCGGGGAAAAGATTGAACCCCTGAAAAATGAAACCGCAATTGGCCAGGCGAAACCGGTCTATCCGCGGACGCGACATCTTCCAGATATCCGTTCCGAGGGCCACAACGCTGCCCGCATCCGGCTTCATCAGACCGGAAACAGCCGCAAGCAGCGTCGACTTGCCAGAGCCCGAGGGGCCCATCACGAGGACGATTTCGCCCTCTTCGATGAGCAGGTCTATCCCCTTGAGGACA
>Ga0169931_10009284_pt1 | contig 14218 bp, 17 predicted proteins | sample Kivu_15m_20L_FD_129675 | JGI IMG/M metagenome (GOLD analysis project Ga0169931, IMG submission 129675) | Freshwater microbial communities from Lake Kivu, Western Province, Rwanda to study Microbial Dark Matter (Phase II) - Kivu_15m_20L... | ecosystem: Environmental > Aquatic > Freshwater > Lake...
GCCGTGCTTAAACGAATTCCTATTGCCTTTAGGTGCGCCGTTGTTAGTACCGCCGTGCATACGGCAACGTTTTCTACCTTTGACTGGATGAGTTTTACATGGATGTCCGCTACGAGTTTTTGCGTTGCAGCTAAGTTTTAATAATTCACGCCTTGGATTGTTTTGCATTGTCTTTTTTTCTTCCTATCCCCATCCCCCTACTTAAGATACAAGCTTTTTATTGGTTTCAACATTACCAATAATAGCCTGTCCGCCAGAGTTAACATTAACATGTTCTATAACCATTTTTTGTTGACCTTTGCCGCGATAGCGTTGTAAGGCTTCCATTTGCATAGTATACGTACGAGCCAATTTGTTAGCCACATTAAAAGCTTTAGACCCGAGTTCAATTTCCTTATATACCCTGCTACTTAGCAATCCATTTGCTCTTGTGAGATTTTTCATTGCGGCATTGTGTATAGCAAGCATTTGAGCCGATAGCATAGCTTCTATACTATCTTTGGGCTTAATATCACTAATAGCTACTAGAGTATTATTAGACATTTTTTGTGGGTCATCATTATCATACCCAGCTGTTACTACTTGATCTAGAAGAGTAACAGAAAATTCTACTTTCTTTTTATTGTCGTCCTCTATAGAAAAGGCACTGGTTATATCTTCAAAAGATACTCCAATTGAGACTGAGTTTGATTTAGAGTTTTGTTTTTGCAATTCTGATTTCACGATAATTCTCTTCTAATTTACGAACTTATAATATTGGCAAATTGTAGCATATAACAGAGATGCAAGCTACTTTTTTAGCAGTTATCAAGGTATTAATGCAACATTCTTAACCTATGTGTTATAAACAGCTCTAAACCTAAGGAAGTATAGGGATTAAGGTGTATTTATCAGGCTAAATATGTTATAATTAGGTTAATAAAAATACTAAAATAATAAGGAGCTAAATAAGCTATGCAGTCAACTAAACTAAAAGAAAAAGATAACGGAAAATACAATAAGGGAGAAAGCGGTAATTTAAAGGGTAGACCTGTTGAACCAAAGGAAGCTTTAGGCAAACTTAAGAAGTTCACCGATAAAAAAAGTGCTACGGCCTACAAGAATTTGGCACAAGCTATTGAAGCTAGCGAGCCTTGGGCAATACAGTTGTATTTTCAAGAGTTGTTACCACGTGTTCAACGAATTGATGAGAATATATGCGAAAAATAGGAGCTGTTGTAAAAAACATGGAATTACAGTGTGGAGACTATAAAAAACATAATCAACTTACTTCAATAAATTATACACGGACTGACTCGGATGATGGCTACCAACTTACTGATGAGCAAATCCTTTGTGTTGAATCTGCTGTGCAGGGACACGATCTCAAAATCAAAGCATTTGCTGGTAGCGGGAAAACTTCCACTCTTGTAGAGATAGCTAAGAAACTGTCAGGGAGAGGTTTATATTTGGCTTATAACAAATCAATACAACTTGATGCGGTTAAAAAGTTTCCCGTACATGTAGACTGCAAAACTGCGCATAGTATTGCTTATGCTGCTAACGCTTATAGAATCAAAGGGCGTGTACGCAACTTGAATGTATTTGATATAATAGAATGTATAGAAATCGAGCGAATATATGCTTACGAAGAAAATGATGTAGCTTTTTTAACTCTCAAATTATTGAGGATATTTGCTAATAGTGACAGGCAAAAGATTGATAAATATTTTAGTACAAGCTTAGTGTTTGACACGGTTGAAGGAAATAATTTTAAAGAAACTAAAGCTATTATAAATTACGTCATTAATAGAGCCTCTAAATACTGGGAGCAATGTACGGAGGAAGGTTCAATATTACCTATAGAGCATGACTTCTACTTAAAGATATATCAGCTATCACAGCCAGATCTAACAGCCACTTATGATTTTATTTTATTTGACGAATGTCAAGATGCAAATCCGGTATTGCTTGATATTTTGTTGAAACAAACTTGTCAGAAAATATATGTGGGGGACGAGCATCAGCAAATTTATTCATGGCGTGGTTCAGTTAATGCTTTTGCTAAATTAGAAGGTGCAGAATATTATTTGAGCCAGTCTTTCCGTTTCGGTGAGAAAATTAGTGAGTTAGCGAGTGTTATTATTCATAGCAAGGGTGAGAAGAAACCATTACGCGGTACTGCTAATATTAATACCGAAATTGTACAGAATTGTATGGAACGCCCATTTACTGTGTTATGTCGTACAAATGCTAGGATCATAGAGAAGATTCTTAGATTTCCAGAGAATAGGTTACATGTAGTTGGCGGAGTAGTTGAGATATTAAATTTAGCTAAGAGTGGTTTTGCTCTTTTTACTGACGATATAAGCAACGTCAAACACTTAAAGCTAAAACAGTTTAAATCTTGGAATGCAATGCTGCACTTCAATCATAAATACCAAGACCCAGATATTACCCTTCTTGCTAAAATTATTAAGGAGCATGGAGTAAGCTTTAAGAACATCATATACAAAATAGAAAATGCTAACTACGTTGAGGAGAGATTAGCAGATATAATATTCTCAACAATACATAAGTCGAAAGGTAGAGAGTGGAATAATGTTGTATTAGAAGATGATTTTATTATTTTTTGTAACAACCAAGAAATAGAAGAAATACTTTTGAATTATATAGAGGAGCTAAATCTAATATACGTAGCAGTAACAAGAGCTAAGGGTAATCTTTTGTTGACCAAGGGAGTAAAGGTATTTATAGAAAGATTAGTCTCTTACAAAAAGCAAAAGCCTCTAAAAATAGAATTTAAAGAATCTTTTCGAACTATTGACGGTGCATCATATGAGTGTGCTAGAGCCTAAGCTTCTCTGTAGAGAGATGATATAAATATAGACATCTTTTGTTAATATTATTGTGTATACCTTTTTACAAGTAGATTACCGAGCTTAAGAAGTGTTGCATACTCTTTGAGTATTTACAATAAATATAAATATATAAATTTATAACAAATTATAAAGGTGTCTATATATAAACACACTTTTATAAAAATTTTTTTTTATTTAAATATAAATTGATAATTAAATATATTTATGTAAATATAAGATCATATAAATATATTTCTTTATACGATGATTAAGATTGCAATAATTTCTCAAAAAGGAGGAGCTGGAAAAACCACATTGTCTATCAATTTAGCTGTAGAGGCAGAAAGAAATAATTTGTCTTCGCTTGTCCTTGATTTAGATCCCCAAGCATCTGCTACAGAATGGAGTGATATTCGTGATAGTGATTTTCCAGTAGTAGTCTCGGCGCATGCCGCAAGAATCAAGCAATTACTTACAAAGGCGCAAGATAACAACGCTAAGTTCGTTTTTATCGATACAGCTCCTCATTCAGAAAACACAGCATTAGAGTCTGCTAAATTAGCCGATTTAGTTCTCATTCCCTGTCGAGCTGGTATTTTAGATATCAAGGCTATTAAGTCGAGTTTGAATATTTGTGATCTTGCTCAAGTAGAGTCACTAGTGCTGTTAAATGCATTACCTTCGCAAAGCTTAATAGCTCAAGAAGCAAGGCAAGCAATAGAAACCATCGGTGGTAAGGTATTTGAATATTCCATAGGACAAAGAGTTATATTTAACCACGCTATGACAGCAGGTCTTGGAGTAGTTGAGTTTGATCTTAAGAGCAAGGCCTCTCAAGAAATACAAAAAATCTTCCAATTAATTAAACAAGTTAAGCCTCATGAATAAAAATAGAAAAAGTCTTGTTGACGCTATGTCTAATGAAAAAGCCAAAAATATGATTACAGCCCGAGTTAAAAATAAGATTGCAGGTGAAAAAAAGATTATCTTTACAGTTTCTGCGGAAGCGCACTATCAATTAAAGAAATTAGCTCTAGAAGAACGTTCACAGATACAAACTTTAACAAAAGAGGCGTTAAACGACCTATTTATAAAATATAAAGTACCGCCCATTGCTTAGGCCTATTAAGTTGATAAACCTCAAGTAAAAATAGTAGCCTGTTATTACAGGCACGCTTATAATGAACTGACTTTAGTTTGAAATAGGATATAAAGAGAGCTAGAATATGTTATGTGTAAATTAATCGATTATATATGCACAGCAAGGCTTCAATACAGATGCACAGCAAGGCTTCAATACAGCAATGAGTATAGTCAAGAAGAATGTTTAAAAGTAATAAAATGTGCTTTAAACATGGTCACCCACAACAGCAGTAGAAGTGATACACATAAAAATATTATACAGCAATTACATTTATTTAAAAATGATATTCAATTTTGTGCTGACCGATCCTCTGTGTCTAAATTGTTAGATTATCTATCTAACACTTCTTATAATCATTCTAATGATCTAACTAAGACTAAAAAAATATTTATTTCGGACAATACATTGGTCTCAATAAAGGAGATTTGTAACTCATACCCTCAATTTCAATTATTTGCCTTTGGTTCACGAGTTAAAGGGACACATAAAGAGACTTCTGATCTTGATATAGTATATAAAATTATAAAACCAATAGAGCTTTTGTCAAAAAATACAATACCTTACTATAATGAATTGTGTAACATGGAGGACAAGCTAAAAAGTAAAATAATATCAATCCCTATTATTTTTATTAGATGGGACGATCTGTCGGATACTTTTAAAAAATCTATAGAAAACGATTTAGTGCCTGTTTCTTAATTTTGTTGATACTTTGTAAAACTAATTCACAAAATAGTATATATTCATATAGTATGTACAAATTGGCTATACCCAAAAAATACATTACTTAATGAACAAAATCCTCCAAAATAATTGTTTATTTTAGGTCTAATTATTGTTAATATACAAAAACCATCAATAGCATACCCAAAATATATATTTTATGACTAAAATCGGCTACGCACGCACATCAACCGTGGAACAAAATTTAGACTCTCAAATTATTGCACTTAAAGCTGCAAATTGTGAAATTATCCGAATCGAACAAAAAAGCGGAAATAATTTAGCCGATCGAAAAGAACTAAATAATATATTGGACTTTATCCATAAAGATGAATATCTGGTAGTAACGCGTATAGATCGTCTTGCACGCTCGTTAAAAGACTTGCAAATTATAGTAGACCGACTCAAGGTAAAAGGCGCTCATTTAATTGCGATAGAACAACCCGTAAATACCTCAACTGCAACCGGTAAAGCATTCTTCGATATGCTAGGCGTCTTTGCCGAGTTTGAAACTAACTTACGCCGCGAACGCCAGGCTGACGGTATCGCCGCTGCTAAAAATAAAGGTATTTATAAAGGTAGACCCCCGTCCATCGATCAAAATAAAATCAAGCAGCATTTATTAGAAGGTAAGCGTCCTACTCAAATAGCAAAGGAGCTAGAAATATCCAGAGGGACGATTTACAAGATTAAACAACTAATAACCTTAGAACCGTCTACAATAGCTACTAATTTAGATAGTTAAAATTTACTCAAGAGAATGTACCATGACTAAACTCGCAGACCCACGAAATGACATAGCCTTCAAGAAAATCTTCAGTGAAGATAATATAGAAGGCATAAAAGATTTTGCCGAATCCATAATAAGTAATGCTATAGAGTTTCCGTTCTCTACTAAACTAGTCTCTATAGAGTTTCTTCATAAGGAGCAAATGCCTATCCTCCTAAAGGGAAAAAAGAGCTTATGCGATTTAAAAGTTAAAGATGATAAGAACAATACCTATATAATAGAGATGCAAAAGCGTAATGAAGAAGATTACTTGCAGAGAATTCAATATTATGCCTCTCATGCTATTACCGATCAATTAGAACAAGGCACGGATCACACCGAATTAAACCCGGTCATAACCATCTCGATAATGGGCAGGAAGTGCTTTGACGATAATATACCCTGTATCTCTTATCATCCGTTCAAAGAAACTACTACTGGTAAGCAGCTTCTTCTAACTCAGTCACATATATTTATAGAACTTCCTAAGCTAGAGAAGTCGGGTTTAACCGGTTCTACCCTTGAGTGGCTGGAGATGTTTAAAGAAGCCGCTCATCTGGATCACATACCTGAAGTAAAGAACAAGAATGTATTACAAGCTTACCGTAAGCTAGAGCAACATAACTGGTCTCCCGAAGAAAAAGAAGCTTATATAGCTTCTAAGATAGACGATGATATGGAAAAAAGTAACTTAAAGCATGCAGAAGATAAAGGTAGAGAGGAAGAAAAAATAAAAATTGCCCGAAATTTACTAGAATCAGGGTTATCGGTAGACTTAGTTATAAAAACTACCGGTTTATCTGAATCTAAAATTAAGGAGTTGCAATCTAAAACAAAACCTTAAAAATTGTTATAAAAGCTTAAAACACATAATATTTTCGTGAAAGCAAATTTTGAAACAAGTTCCTTGAAAAATGATTCAACCATACTCTTGTTATATTATATAGATTAGAAAAATAACTTTTGTTTTTACTATACAAGTAAACTTGACGTAGTTTAATACCATATGTTACACTACTTAAAGTATATAATTTATATAAAATATATCAACTAAAAGTGCTTAAGTTCAGATGAAACAGAATTTAACTTTTGAAGAAGATGATGACAATTTTTTAGATAAAGTCTCCTACCAAAAACATATAGAAGAAATTAATCATTTAACTTATATGATTAATTCTAATATGTATCTGGATAAAGCCCGGTTTTATTATCAAAAAGGAATGAATCTATTTGTTATAGGTAATTACTCGGAAGCAATACAATGTTTTGATAAAGCAACTAATATTGATAATAACCACTCTGATTCTTATTATCAAAAAGGAGAAATCTTACGTACTTTCCTAAAAGATTCTAAAGCAGCGGTAATAGCACTAGACGAGGCTATTAGAATAAATCCTAATTATGTAGAAGCATATAGTACAAGAGGTTATGCACTTATGGATTTGTGTAGATACGAAGATGCAGCAGAGTCTTTTGATAAAATCATAAGAATTAATTTAGAAATGGGGCACAAGTTACCTCCAATATCTTTTGAGGAAGCAGTGAGGAAAAAAGTAGTGTGGACCCTATACAATTAACTCGTTCTAATGGTTATGAAGGAAAAGCATCAGCATTAAAGAAATTAGGAAAATGGGAAGAAGTATTGGAATGTTACAATCAACTAATAAAACACCAACCTGGCAGTGAACATCATCATCATTACAGAGCAGAAGCTTTACTTAATCTTGAAAGAATAGAAGAAGCACTAGAGTCATTAAATATCGCACTTCATATTCAACCAAATAACCCTTTCTTCTTAAATACAAAAGGTATTGCTCTTGCTAAATCAGGGAACAGGATAGCAGCTGAAGAGTTTTATAATAAGATGTTGCAATCAAAATCCAAATTTATGGATAGTGCTAGTACCTACTTACAAAAAGGTTTTGCTATGAATATTTTAGGGGATAAAGAAGCAGCACTTATAAACTTTGATTTGGCTATAAAAGCTTCTCCTGGTTATTATCAAGCTTATAAAGCAAAAGGGTTAATACTTAATTCGTTGGGAGATAAAAAGAAAGCGTTGGATTGTTTTAATAAAGCTACAAAAATTAACTCAGATTACGTTGATGCTTATCATTGTCAGAGCAGTATCTTATTTGAATTGGGGCAGTATTGGGAAGCGATAAAATGCTGTAATAAAATAATTAAAATTAATCCTAATGATGCGGTTGCTTATAATAATAAAGGTTGGTACTTATCTAAATTAGGAGATCATGAATCAGCTCTTGAATGTATAGATCGCTCTTTAGAGATTAATTCAAATTCAGCACATACTCATCATAGCAAAGGATTTGCGTTATCTGCTTTAGGTATGCAAAAAGAAGCCATAGAATCTTTTAATAAAGCATTAGAGCTTGATTTTAAACTAGTAGAAGCCCACAGTGATAAAGGAAAGTCTTATTTTCTTTTAAAAAATTACCCTCTTGCAATAGAATGTTTCAATAAAGCCCTTGCTATTAATGATAATTACTCTGAAGCATACAATGGAAAAATTCAAGCAGAAACAATACTATCTGAAACTCAAAATCTTCTAAAAAATAAGTGGTATGGCGAAGTTAAAGGTGAAATTTTGAAATTTAAGAATTTTCAAGAACTAAAAATAGAAGAAGAACAGTATAAAAAGATGTTTAAGTACCTGCAACCCAAAAATTTTTCGTATATATTAGAACATATGGATGATACGGAAAGTGAAATACTAGGTAATCTTGATATAGAGTATCAAGATTACTTATAAAGTATATTGACATTAGTTTTAGAACAGATTTTCTTGTGTAATAATTAAAAAACCTAAGGTTAGTTTCGGGACGTCTAAATCCTGTATTTGTGAGAAAGTTAATAAATTATGTATTTAATCTAATTATGATTTATTGTACAATAACGTTAATACTAAATAAAACTTTTTAAGTACTTAAGAGAATAATATATTAATATTTGGGAATGTGGCATGAGAAGTAAGTATTATGGTATACATGAAAAATCTGTAAAGCAAAGATCAATTACTCCTGAAACTTACAAAGGAGATAGAGTTCAATTTATTAAATCCAAGATATATTCTTTGGTGAGTAAAAGTAATGTAGAAGATGAGTTATTTTATGTGGATCAATACCAATATAAAGGTAGCACAAAAAGTCATGTTTTTCATTTTGGTATTAATATTTACTTAGATGGAATACAACAAGAAGTAATTGAATATAATAAGTTAAAAAAAGATAAATTTGAGCTTAAGTCTCTGAGTAAAGGCAGCGAGGATAAGAGATTGGGCGCTATGTTAGATTTTAAAAATAAAGCACAAAATACTCTTACTAACAATGAAAAACTTGTTGTTAATGAGGCAATTAATCATTTAAAAAATTTTAAGACAGTTCTTGTAGATTTTTTTGTTAGAGATGCTGATAATATTATACAGTTAGATAAACAAGGCATACCAGAAGTTCATACTGTTGTTTTATATAATCAGAATAATAAGTTTTTATTGATTGACCCAAGTAATACAATTTTTAGCTATATTCTTGCAGGAGCTCATCCTGATATATTATTATGTATAAATGAGCAAATGCAAATATATAAACCAATCAGTAGCGATAAAATAGGCCCTAATCCTGATAATTGGAGAGATTGTATAGATATAGCGGTTAAATTGTCTTTTGCCCTTAATAGTAACAAGGATATTATAAAAATAAATACTATAAAGCATCAATTACAAACAGTAGAAGTAATAGAATTTGAATCATTAGCAAATTCTAGTTCTATAAAAGATCTTACAAATCAAAAATCTTTATACACTGCTCTTCCCAGCGATACAAAAGAATATCCTTTAAGAGCAAAACAATCTTCTGATATAAAGGAAAGCGCTATTACAACTTTCTTTTTAAAATCTATTTCTAATACTATTCTGCAAATAGAAGAAAAGCTGAGCAATATTAACCCTTACCGTTTATTAGATGTATACAGCAAAAAAAGAGAAGAGAGTTTTTCCGATATCAACAAGCCAATACATGAAGAATTCATAGAACAGCTTTTTGTATGTGATAAATATTTAAAATCTGAATATGGTAAGATTTTAGAAAATCCAAATTATGTCCAAGAACAGGAATTAGAACTTATAGGGCATATAGATAATTAAAATATATAGGTGACAATATGAAGCAATATACATCCCTTGCCGATAGAATCGGTGCCAAAAAATACCATATGGTGATGAGTGTTTTAAATAACAATAAGGAAATTGACGTAACTTATAACGAAGGAGAATTCTTTATTATAAGTATAAAACAGAACAGTACCGGTATCGTTAAAGCGCTTTTGGATTACTTTAAGCAAAACCAATTATCAAGCCACAGTATTAACAAAGTTGAAGATATGCCTAAAGAAGATCAACTGTTAATGCTTAAAATTCGCAATATTCTTGATGTTGCAACTCAAGATGTAGATCTTTCTCAAGAAATGAAAGAAGTATTATCACCTTATATTGATTTTGAAGGCAGTGAAAATCATGATAGTTTTTTAGAAGATGAGAACCTAGATAATAATTTTATTCCTACAGACCAGATAAAAACCTTTATTCTTAAAAAATCATATAGTGAAAATGATTTACATAGTACCTTTGATAATTCTAAAGAAATTTTACTTACTGAAGAAAATTTAAAAAGATTAAGTAATAATTCTTCTGGAGAAAAACCTCAGCTTATCGAAGAGTTTTTAGCTTATCATGTTGTCTATGATACAAAAGAGTACCACTCTGATATAGCAGGTAACTTGGACAATACTGACGAGCTTTAATTTTTTTAGTGTATTTTCATAATGACCGACATGGCATCGCCACTTAAAGTCACCTTAGTCAAAATTGTCTCTATAACATCACAATCTTTGATATATTTTGCATATAAAAGTTAATGAAAGCCGTCTCTATTTTTGGATTTTATCAAGCTTATTGTATAAATTAAAATATGCTTAAGCAAAAGCTGTATTATAGGCTAATTGTTACTGCCTTGCCTAAAGATGATATTCTAAAGCTTAAGAACGAAATTTAGTTTACTGGTATAATAAATATTTAAACTCATGAATAAACAAGAATTTGTAGCATATATTGCTGAACAAAATAAATGCACTAAAGCTGAAGCTGAGAAAAACATAGATATGTTCACTTCTTCAGTAATTGATGCAATGGGTCAAGGTAATGAGATTTCTCTTATAGGGTTTGGTCATTTCTCTACTACTAAGATAGCAGCAAGAGCTGGCCGTAATCCTCGCAGCGGGGAAGCATTACAAATTAAGGCTTACAATCAACCAAAGTTCAAAGTTGGTCAAAAACTCAAAGACGCTTGTAATAGTTAAGTTTTGTGGAAAAAGGCAAAGTAAAGTGGTTTGACACGACAAAGGGCTACGGATTTATTTCTCCTGATTACGGTAGTGAAGATGTATTTGTTCATATTAGCGAGGTAGAAAGTGCTGGTTATACAAGCCTAACTAAGAATCAGTCTATCGGCTATGATCTATATACCAAAAATGGTAAATCTTATGCCATAAAGCTGCAATTAATATAATTAAGAGTGTCAATATGAGTAAAGTAGATATATTTTATGTCAACCTTAAAACTAGATCAAATAGCCGATCAACTTCGCCAAAGTGGTGAATATCGTGTAATTCATAGATACCAAAAACCAGAAGGCTATAATGTCGCAAGTCCTAATGATAAAAAGTTGATAGGTGTGTTTTTAGATATTGAATCCACTGGTTTATCGCATAATATAGATAAATTATTAGAACTTGGTATGGTTAAATTCGAATATACTGAAGACGGTCGTATATTTAATCTATTAGAAGAATTTAACGGCTATCAAGATCCTAAAATACCTATCCCAGAACATATCACCAAGCTCACTGGCATTACTGATGATATGGTAAAAAACCGTTCTATAGAAAATAGTAAAGTAGCTGAATATCTTGAAGACGTTGATATAATAATCTCTCATAATGCACAATTTGATAGAGCATTTTTTGAGACCTCTTTTCCTGATATAGTTCCCAAGGCTTGGGCTTGCTCAATACGCAATATTGACTGGAGCAATGAGGATATTAGTAATTCTAAGCTTGAGTATATTGCCTACAGATATAATTTCTTCTATGAGGGACATAGAGCAATTATTGACTGTTTAGCCGGTATTCACGTATTAGCGCAGAATCTTTTAAACTCAAAACAACTTGTGTTGAAGCATTTACTAGATAATGCATTGCAGTTAGAATTTAGATTATGGGCGAAGGATTCTCCTTATGATTGCAAGGATTTATTAAAAACTCGCGGTTATAGATGGGGAAGTCATCCAATACATAACTTTAAAGCTTGGTATATTGAAATACTTGAAAATAAAGTGGAGGAAGAAATCAACTATTTGCGATCTAGTATTTATGGAAGAACAATTGATATACCTATAGATATACTTGACGCTTTTAGTAAATACTCTATTAACAATCAATTGTTGGAAAAACAAGATAAATACAAGGATAAGTTGACATGGCTACAAACATTGTACAAAGTGCAATAATATTGCATTACTGTCTTATCATAATTTTTTAATATTTTCATATGTAAATCCATTCTGAGTAAAACAAACTTAGTAAGCGATTGTAACAATAAATAATTAAGAGGCTATAGCAATATACAGAAATCAAAGAAAATATTACCACTGGCTCAATAAATGACTTTAACATTAGGAAATGACCTAACTGGTCTAGTATCAAGAGAAGTAGAAGCTAGTGGAAAAAAAGCTAGTGGTCTTGGCGTAAGCTTAACAACCGGTAATGATGTGTTCGTAGAAGTTGTTGATGCATTTCTTGGTAATTCACTAAGAGACACCGAAATTCTACTCGGTGCAATAGCTAAGAACACTGCGTATGGCCTAAATCTATTGACGGTCACAAATGAATATTTAAAAACAATCGCTTCACTTCTACAAGATAGTTTAAAAATTATTAGTAGTGCAGGCTCATTGTCCACAGATAAACTTGCCGTGCTTCAGAAGAGCTTGAGAGACAAAAAGACACAAATTAATTTATTAATAAATACTGCCAGTTTTGACAGTAAGAGTATACTTAAAGGCGATATAGATATGGATGTTCAGGTTGGATTGAATATAGAAGATAAGTTAAAAATAAAAGTAAATGATATTAGTAACGGAAGGTTGTTTAGGTCTTCAATTACCACCGCACTGAATGAAAAAATAAAAACAGGAAATTTTCCTACAAGATATTATATCAACATTGATGAAATTAATGCTGCTGCTAATCGCAATGTAAATCTTTTTTGTGCGGCTGTTTTGCCTTTTCCAGCTATCAGAGGAGGTGGCTCTGGCCCTAACATGAGTACAGGTCATGCTGCTAATCTCTTATTCGATTTATCGCCTACACAAAAAGTACTCTTGGATCAAATTGCTTTACTTGCAAAGAATTCTTTGACAACCGCTAATCCGGGCATTACATTCGTTAATGCAAACGCAGTACAGCTTGAAATTATGTTACGAACACCTATCTTAGCTAGAGAAATATACGAAATTATAAAAGGTAATGCTATTTCTGTAGGTAACACACCTGTACGTATACTTGTACAAGACATATTTCAAAATGCGCTGAATTTAGTTCGAGCTGAGCAAGCAAGCGTTTTAAATCAGAAAAATAATATTGTTGAAGTGTTTGATGCTTTAAGAGCGATAACGAATGTAATCCAGAAAGCTGGTGATTCATATCTTAAAACAGATTATGTTTTAACTGCACAACAATATTCCGAAACTATCAGAACGATGGTTGCTGCGATCACTTCACTGCAAGCTGCTAATAAGATCACAGAAGCAGCTCAAAAATTAATCGATACTTTAGGCAGATAAGAAAAGAGTTATAAATTTCGTTTTTTCCACCATTCGTCAGTTCTTAATTCTTCCGGAACTTTTAATTCATCCCAACGACCTTTTTTATTGAATAGATCCTTGGTTGTCATCCCATACTCATTTTTTAAAATTTCTCCCCACTCTTCATTTAAATCTTTTGGTAGTTTTTTTCCGCACCATGGACAGTACCATAATTCCTTTTCCATACCTGTAAATTCATCTTCTCTATAAAAACGTAGCGAGTATGACCTAACTTCTGGCATATATTCAACTAAATTACCATTTTTCCCGCTTAGTGCATAATCCATATATATACAACAATGTTTTAATTCATTAGTCATACTATTTGACCTTCCAACATTGTTTTAGCGGAATACGGTCACCGATCTCGCTCTTAGTTTTTCCCTCAATCACCTTACCGGTTGCATCAACATCAGCTATCCACTCGAATATATTATTATTCTCCACAAATAACTTATAAGTTGAAGGAGTTAATCCTTGGCTAGCTCCACCATGGTTAGCCGTATCTTTAGACCACCATATTTCTTTATTACCGGTTTTTTGTTCCGGGTCTTTGTATATTTTTCCAAACTTACCACACCGATAAACTTCCGGGGCGTCTTTAACGCTTGCCGGCTTTACATTCCAATGATCAATCTTGTAATTTTTATATAGGATCAAATCCTTCCAATGGTTCTCATGGACATCAAAACCTTCAAGTAGATCTTTAGTATTAAAATCATTCGGCATAAAACCGGGCAATTGATTCCACTGGACTAGTTTATCCCTATCGTCAGGAGTAAAGAGTATAGACTTTGGTTGATGA
>Ga0169931_10009285_pt1 | contig 14218 bp, 11 predicted proteins | sample Kivu_15m_20L_FD_129675 | JGI IMG/M metagenome (GOLD analysis project Ga0169931, IMG submission 129675) | Freshwater microbial communities from Lake Kivu, Western Province, Rwanda to study Microbial Dark Matter (Phase II) - Kivu_15m_20L... | ecosystem: Environmental > Aquatic > Freshwater > Lake...
ACCTGCCGGCGATCCTCGGCATCCAGGCGTGGTTCGGCAGCACCGCGCAGTGCATCGAGGCCGCCTGCACCGGGCGCTGGCATGGCTGATCCGCAAGCCGTCGAGACCCTGGTGCTGCGCGGCCGCAAGGTGGTGGGCGGCGTGGCCGAGGGCGAGGCGCTGGTCACCACCGAGCGCATCTCGGGCTGGGGCGGGGTCGACCCCCGCACCGGCACCGTGGTCGAGACCCGCCACGAGCTGCGCGGCCAGAGCTTTGCGGGCCGCGTGCTGGTGTTCCCCGGTGCGAAGGGCTCGTCGGGCTGGTCGTCGCAATTCCACCTGACCCGGGCGCTGGGCACCGCGCCCGCTGCCTGGCTGTTCAACGAGATGACCACCAAGGTCGCGCTCGGCACCGTGGTCACCCGCGCGCCGGCCATGACCGATTTCGACCGCGACCCGCTGACCGTGATCCGCACCGGCGACTGGGTGCGGGTGGACGCCGACGCGGGCACCGTGACGATCACGAGGAGACACCGATGAGCCTGAGCTTCGAGCCCCTTCATCCCGATTTCGGCGCGCTCGCCCAGGGCCTGGAACTGCGCCAGCCGCTGAGCCCCGAGCAGGTCCGCGCCGTGGAGGCCGGGATGGACACCTACGGCGTGCTGCTGTTCCGCGGCCCGGTGCTCACGCAGGACGAGCAGATGGCGTTCACCCGCCTGTTCGGCCCGCTCGACCTGGGCTTCCGGCGGGTGAAGAACGCGCCGGGCAGCGCCACCGCGCACCGCTTCGCCTACGACGAGCTGGCCGACATCAGCAACCTCGACGCCGAAGGCAAGGTCGCCGCCCGCGAGTCACGCAAGATCGTCTCGAACATCGCCAACCAGATGTGGCACGCCGACAGCTCCTTCCAGCGGCCGCGCGCCAAGTGGTCGATGCTGCACGCGGTGCAGCTGCCCTCCCGGGGCGGCGCCACCGAGTTCGCCGACGAGCGCGCCGCCTGGGACCGGCTCGACGACGCCACCCGCGCCCGCATCGCGCCGATGGTGGCCGAGCACTTCGCGCTGCACTCGCGCTTCATGCTCGGCGACACCGACTACACCGAGGAGCAGATCGCCGCGATCCCGCCCGCGAAGTGGCCGGTGGTGCAGACCCACAGCGGCTCGGGCCGCCGCCACCTGTACATCGGCGCGCACGCCCGGGCGATCGACGGCATGACCGTGGCCGAGGCCCGCATGCTGCTCTGGGACCTGCTCGAGCACACCACGCATCCCGACCACGTCTACGCCCACCACTGGCAGGTGGGCGACCTGCTGATCTGGGACAACCGCTGCATGCTGCATCGCGGCCGCCCCTACGACCTCGGCGAGCGCCGCGAGCTGCGCCGCTCGACCCTGCTCGACGCCGAGTCCGAGCACCGCTTCCGCCCCGAGGACGTCCTGCAGGCCGCCTGAGGCGCAGCCACCGGCTTTCCCCCTTGCAGCGCCGGGCCGCAGAGCGCCGGCGCCATCCACGACACGACCCACGGAGACATGCCTTGAACACCACCCGTCGCCAGTTCCTGCACGCCGCCGGTGCCGCCGCCGCGGCCTCGCTCGCCGCTCCCGCCTCGGCGCAGGCCGCCTTCGCCTGGCCCCGCCACTTCTCGGTGATCACGCCGGTGGTGGGCACCGCCAACCACTCGCTCGCGGTGGCCTGGACTGCCAAGTTCCAGGCCGCCACCGGCACCCGCGTGGCGGTCATGCCCGCGCCCAACGGCTTTGCGCGCGCCAACTGGCTGAACACCGGCGAGGGCCGCGTGGGCATGCTCCAGGCCTCCGACTACTTCGACCAGATGGACGCGATCCAGGGCTACGCGTCCGAGGCGAGCGGCCCGCACGACACCCGCGTCGCGCACATGAACATGGTCACGCCCTGGGGCTTCGTGACCCGTGGCAACACCCCGATCAGGTCCTTCGACGACGTCGGCCCCGGCACGAAGATCGCGCTCGCCAAGAGCTCCTCGTTCCTGGTGGTGGCGGTCGAGGCGCTGCTCGCCTACCGCGGCCTGAAGCCCACCGACGTGAACCTCATCGAGGTGGGCAGCTTCGGCGCCAACACCGCGGTGCTCGCCGAGGGGCGGGTCGACCTTGCCTTCACCTCGCCGATCAGCGGCCCGAGCTACCAGGCCGAGGCCAACCCGGCCGGCCTGCGCTGGCTGCCGCTGCCCGCGCGCGAGAAGAATCCGCAGGCGTACGACCGCTACCGGCGGCTGATGTCGGGCTACGTGCCGCGGGTCACCGCATCCGGCGTGAAGTCGTCCATCAACGTGAGCATGGACCACGCCTACCAGTGCAACCACGTGCGTGCCGACGAGGACCCGGCCTTCGCCTACCACCTGATCAAGTGGCTCGACGAGAACCACGAGAGCTACAAGAACGATTTCGCCCACGCTCACCTGATGACCGTGGCGAGCCTGGTGGAGTTCCTCGAGAAGGGCGCACTGCAGCCGATGCACGAGGGCACGATCCGCTACCTGACCGAGAAGAAGCTCTGGAAGCCCGCGTTCCAGGCGCGCCAGGACAAGCTGGTGGCGCTGGCCCGCCGGCGCGTCGACGGCTACAAGGCGGCGGTCGCCGCCGCCAAGAAGGCAGGGCTGCGCATCGATCCCGGCAACGCCGACTGGGTGAAGGCCTGGGCCGACCACCGGGCCATGAACGGCATGGCCGCGCCCTACGGTGAAGACGTGCTGGCCCTCGGCTGATGACCTCCGCCGCCGAGACGGGCACCACCGGCGCGCCGCCGCCGCCGCTGGCGCCGGGCGAGATGCTCGACCAGTCGGTCGAGCGCTACCGGTCGCTGCCGGCGCCGCTGCGCGCGCTGCTGCTGGCGATGTCCGGCGGCGGCATCGCGCTGTCGGTGGTCTACATCTTCGGGATCGTGCCGCTGCTCGACGTCACGTACTACTTCCTGCTGATGGCGGCCTACCTGCCGATGGCCTTCGTGTTCCTGCCCGCCCACCGGCGCGAGACCCGGGTGGGCTGGCTGAGCTGGATCCCGGCGGCGGCCACCCTCGGCCTGACCGGCTTCATGGCCTGGAAGTCGCGCGACCTGGTCTACCAGACCTGGGTGCCGGTCACCGAGACCTGGCAGCTGGTGGTGGCGGCCTCGCTGTTCGTGCTGATCCTCGAGGCCGCTCGGCGCTCGGGCGGCAAGATCTTCCTGGCGATCGTGCTGGTGCTGGCGCTGTACCCGATCTACGCCGACTACCTGCCCGGCATGTTCTGGGGCCCGCCCACCACGCTGTCGCGCACCCTGGCGTTCAACGTCTACTCGTCCGACGCGCTGCTGGGGGTGGTCACGCGGGTGGTGGGCGAGATGATCATCGGCTACCTGATCCTGGCCGCGCTGCTGGTGGCCACCGGTGCGGCCGACTTCTTCCTGCGCCTGGCGATGGCGCTGATGGGCAGCGCCCGGGGCGGGCCGGCCAAGGTCAGCGTGCTGGCGAGCGGCTTCTTCGGCAGCCTGAGCGGCAGCATCTTCAGCAACGTGGTCAGCACCGGCGCGGTCACCATCCCGGCGATGAAGCGCGGCGGCTTCCCGCCGCAGTACGCCGGTGCGCTCGAGGCCTGCGCCTCCACCGGCGGGATGCTGATGCCGCCGGTGATGGGCGCGGTGGCCTTCATCATGGCCGACTTCACCAACACCGAGTACGGCGTGATCGTGCTGGCGGCCATCATCCCCAGCCTCTTGTACTACTTCGGCCTGTACTGCCATGTCGACGGCTATGCGGCGCGCAACGGCATGGTCGGCACGCCGCAGCGCGATCTGCCCTCGATCCGCGAGGTGCTGGCCGAGGGCTGGCCGTTCCTGCTGATCGTCGGCTTCCTGGTCTGGGGCCTCGTGGTGATGCGCTGGGAGCGGCTGGCGCCGTACTACGCGTGCGGGCTGCTGATCCTGCTGACCTTCGCCAAGCCGGCGCTGCGGCTGAACCTCGCGAAGCTGCGCGACATCCTGCTGGAGGCCGCCAAGCTGCTGAGCCAGACGGTGGCGCTGCTGCTGCCCACGAGCTTCATCCTGGGCGGCCTGATGGCCACCGGCGTGGCGCCCTCCATCACCTCGGCGCTGGTGCAGATGGGTGGCCAGAGCGTGGTGCTGATCCTGGCCATCGGCATCGGCGTGTGCGTGATCTTCGGCATGCTCGGCATGATCGTGGCCGCCTACCTGATGCTCGCGCTCACGCTCGCGCCGGCGCTCGAGCAGGTGGGCGGGCTGAACACCCTGTCGGTGCACCTGTTCATCGCCTACTACGCCACGCTCGCCGCCATCACCCCGCCGGTGGCGCTGGCGGCGTTCCTCGCCTCGCGCATCAGCGGCTCCGACCCCATCCTCACCAGCTGGCACGCGGCCCGGCTCGGGATCGTGATGTACTTCATCCCGATCTTCTTCCTGTTCGAGCCAGCGCTGATCCTGCAGGGCGCCTGGCACCAGACCGTGGTCTGGGTGCTGCTGAACGTGCTGGCGGTGGTGGTGATCGCCGGCGCGTCCGAGGGCTATCTGTACCGGCTCGGGCGGCTGCGCGCCTGGGCGCGCGGGCTGCTGTTCGTGGCCGGGCTGCTAATCGGCTTTCCCGAGTGGGTCAGCACCGCGATCGGGCTGGCCATGCTCGCCCTGGTGGTCGCGGCGCAGCGCTGGGCGGTGGTGCCGGCGCTGCCGGGCGGGGTCAGCGGCCGGGCGGCCTGAGGCCGTCGGCCGGCGGGTGCTGGCCGCGCACCAGCCGCCCGTCCACGAGCTCGATCACCCGGTCGCAGCGGTCGGCGATCCGGGGGTCGTGGGTCACGATCAGGAACGCGGTGCCCGCGTCCCGGTTGAAGGCGCGCATCAGCTCGAAGATCGCGTTCGCCGACGCGGTGTCGAGGTTGCCGGTGGGTTCATCGGCCAGCACCAGCGGCGGCTCGTGCATCAGCGCCCGCGCGATGGCCACCCGCTGCTGCATGCCGCCCGAGAGCTGCGAGGGCCGCTTGCCGGCCGCCCCAGACAGCCCCACCGCGTCGAGCAGGGCGGCGGCCCGGGCGCGGGCGCGGGCGTCGATGCGGCCGTGCCGGATCAGGGCCGGCATCGCCACGTTCTCCAGCGCGTCGAACGCCGGCACCAGGTGGTGGAACTGGAACACGAAGCCCAGCGTGGACAGCCGCGCCGCGGTGAGCGCATCGTCGGACAGCGTGTCGATCCGCACGCCCTGCAGGCGGTACTCGCCGGCGGTGGGCCGCTCGAGCAGGCCGATCAGGTTGAGCAGCGTGCTCTTGCCCGAGCCCGAAGGGCCGATCATCGCGGCGAACTCGCCTCGCGCCAGCCTCAGGTCGATGCCGTGGAGCACTTCGGTCTCGATCGGCGTGCCGACGTTGTAGGTCTTGCGGATGCCGTGCAGCGCGACGATCGGCCGGGCTGCCGGGTCGTCCTGACCGGGCGCGCCGCCGGTCATGGCCGGTGGCGCCCGGCCGGCCCGCCTGCGGCCGGGTCCCGGGGGCGTCGATGCGAGCGGGGCCGGCTGCTCACAGCCGGATCGCCTGGGCCGGGTCGAGCTGCGCGGCACGCCGCGCCGGCGCCACGGCCGCGAGCACGCCGCAGACCGTGGCCACCGCGGCCACCGCGGCGAACAGCATCGGGTCGATGACGATCGCGAACAGCGGCCCCCCGTCGGCGCCCCGCACCAGCGCGGTGAACGCTGCGACCATCATCCAGGCGAGCCCCGCCCCGGCCACCGAGCCGGCCGCCCCCACCACGGCGCCCTGCAGCAGGAACACCCGCGTCATCTGCGCACGCGTGGCGCCCATCGCCCGCAGGATGCCGATCTCCTTGCGCTTCTGGACCACCGAGACCACCAGCACGCTGGCGATGCCCAGCACCACCACCACCATCACCACGAGCCGGATCAGCCGGGTGGAGATGGTCTGGGCGTCGAGCGCCGACAGCAGCTGGCTGTTGGTCTGCATCCAGCTCTCGATCTCGTAGGGCAGCCGGGCCCGCAGACGACGCGCCACGTCTTCCGCGGCGAACACGTCGTCGATGGCCAGGTCGATCGCGGTGACGCCGCCGGGGATGCCCAGCAGGCTCTGCGCGCTGCGCAGCGGCACGTACACGTTACGGCGGTTCACGTCGCGTACGCCGACGTCGTAGATCGCCACCGCCCGCATCGACTCCACGGTGTCGCGCCCCAGGGCCACCGTGAAGCGGTCGCCCAGCTGCACGCCCAGGTCTTCGGCCAGCTCGCGGCCGATGATCGCCTCGCCGGGGCCGAGACGGGGGGCGCCTGCCACCAGCCGTGCGGTCAGCCTGGCGATGCGGTCGTAGCGTTCGAGCTCGATGCCGATCAGGCCGATTGCCCGGCTGCCCTCACCGCGCTGCGCGAGCGCTGCGCCCGCCGCGGCCGGCGAGACCGCGATCACGCCGGACAGGCCCTCGAGCATCGGCACCAGCGGCGCCCAGTTGTCGATCGAGCGGGTCCGCTGCGCCCGTGGCTGCTCGATCGAGAACGCCTGCGGCAGTACGCCGGCCGGGTCGGCCACCCGGGGCGTTCCGAGCCGGCCGGCCAGCGGTACGTCCTTGACCGGCTGGATCGTGACGTGCGGCTGCACGCCGAGCGTGCGCCGGATGGTGTTGTCCTGCAGGCCGTTGATCAGCGCGGTGATGTAGGTGACCACGGCCACGCCGGCGGCCACGCCGACCACCAGCAGGATCGACTGGAACCGCCCCTCGAGCAGGAAGCGGACCGCCACGCGCCATTCGAAGCCCATCGGGGTCGTCCGGCCGTCAGCGGCCGGCCGCGGGGCCGGGCGCGACGGCGGGTCCGCCGGCGGTGGCGTTCGTCGCGGCGTTCGCCGCCGGCCGTCCCACGGAGCCGACCCGGGCCCGCGTGCCCGGGGCCGTCGCCAGCGGATCGGCCAGCACCGGGTCGCCCGCGGCGAGCCCCTCGGTGATCTCCACCTGCTCGAGCGTGCGCAGCCCCACCCGTACCGTCTGTTCCACCACCCGACCGTCGACGAGGCGCCGCACCCGCCCGTCGGTGCCCGCGCCGATCACCGCGGTGGCCGGCAGGATCAGGGCGCGCTCGCGCCGCGCCACCTCCACCTGCAGCGACAGCGACATGTCCTCGCGCAGGAAGGCCGGAGGCCGCGCCACCTCGAAGCGCACCTCCACCGTGCCCCGCTGCGCGTCGATGCCTGGCGCGATCCGTGCCAGGCGCGCATCGAACGGCTGCTGCGGGAACGCGTCGACCACGACCCGGGCCGACTGGCCGGCTTGCAGCCGGGCGAGGAACTTCTCGTCGGCCTGCCCGATCAGCTGGGTCGGGCCGGCGGCCGCGAACGTGAACAGCGCGCGCCCCGGCTGCACGATCTGGCCCGGGTCGGTGAGGCGGCTGACGACCTGGCCGGCCGCCGGGGCGGTGATGCGGGTCTGGGCAAGACGCGCCTGCACCAGGGCGAGCGCCGCACGGGCCTCGTCGACCCGCAGCCGGGCCTGGTTCGCTTCGGTGCCGCCCGCCGCGTTGGCGCGCGCGCCCGCGCGGGCCGCCGCCAGCTGGGCCTGCGCCACCACCACCGCGCGCTCGGTCTCGTCGATCCGGGCCTGCGACACGTAGCCGCGGGCGAACAGCTCGCGGCTGCGCTGCGCCTCGCGCCGGGCTGCGTCCAGCGCAGACTGGGCCTGGTCGAGCGCGGCGCCGCTGGTGGGCACGCCCACCTCCCGGACCGCCGCGAGCCGCGCCTCGGCGAGTCGCAGCGCGGCCTGCGCCTGCTCGAGTTGCGCCTGCAGCTCGGCTGATTCCAGGCGTGCCATCAGGTCGCCGGCGCGCAGCGCGTCACCTTCGCGCACCGGCACCTCGATCACCCGGCCGGTGACCGTGGCGCCCAGCTCCACCCGGATCGGCGCCGCCACCCGCCCGGAGAACACCAGGGTCTGGACCAGTGGCGATTCCACCACCGGCGTAACCGGCACTGCCGCCGGCCGGAACGCATGCCACCCCAGCCCCGCGGCGACGGCCCCTGCCAACGTCGCCAGCAACCAGCGTCCCGCTCTCATGCCCCGATTCTAGCGGGGCGGCGTCTCCGGCCCGGACTGCATCGGCCCCGTGGTTCCCACAAAAAAGAAGGCCGGTCAACTGACCGGCCAAGGCTCCAGGGGAGGGATCAATGGAGCTCCAGAGAGAACCCAGAGCGGAGTGTGCTCGGGACGGATCACGTGATGATGGAGGCTGGTCACGGACACCCGTCGACCCGGTCTCGATTCGGTCTCGAAGACCCTCCTTACTTCATGGTTCAGTGGGTGCCGTTGGGGCGCATTCGCTGTCGAGCGCCAGCAGCCGCCTGCCAATCCGGCCCAGGTGCGGGCAGTGCACTCCGTGCGAAATCAGCGAATGCCAGGTGCGGATCGCATATTCCCGGTTCTCGCCCCGCTGTCCGCAGCTGCTCGAGAGCCGCTCCACGATCTGCCCCTCGTTCAGCCGCTCGTACGATGCGCTGTCGCGATTCGCCACGAAGGTCAGCGCCGTCACCCGCTGCTCGTCGGCCAGCGCGATCGCGAGGATCCGCGGCACGTAGACACCGCCGGTCATCTCCCGTTCGTACAGGGCCTCGATCGCCTGGGCGCGCAGCTCCGGGTGCAGCCGGAATGCCATGCCGATGCACGAGCCACCGCGGTCGAGCCCCAGCACCACGCCGGGCCGCGCGGGCGTGCCGCGGTAGCGGGTGGAGCGAATGCAGAAAGCCCGGTGGTAGCCGTGCACCCGACCGAGGTGCGCATCGCTGAACGCGAAGCCGGGATTCCAGAGCAGGGACCCGTACCCGAACACCCAGTCGGCGGTCAGCCGCGGGGCGTGCGACGCCGACGAGGCGCTGACTGCCGGCATGGGCTCGCGGACGGGTCGTTCGAAGGAGGTCATGGCCTGCCTGCCTCAACGCGCCAGGTGGCCGACCGGAGCACAGCCCGTTCGCGCGCCCTCCGCGCGCACCGGGGCCTGCGGGCGATGGGCGATGGACGGGGGGTTCCGAGGTACGATCGGGCGATGAGCATCCGGCTTCCCATCGGCGAACTGGAGCGCGCGATCAATCGCGCCCGGTCGCTGCAGCGCGCGGCTGGCCCCGAGGCGGCGCTGCGCCTGGAGGTGGCCACCCTCGCCGCGCTCTATGGTCGCCTGATCTACGAGCATCGGGAGTCCGTCGATCCGGCCGAGCTGACGGCTGGCGAGCGGGTGGCCTTGCGTCTGTGGGCGCCCAGGGCAATGTCCGAAGCGCCGCCGCCCCACGCCCGGTGAGCCAGGCCGTCATGCCTGCCCGGCACGCCCGGCCCGTTCACGCCTGACCCGGGGCCGCGGGGCGTCCGCTACTTCGCCGAGCGCGAGACTGCCTTCGCCGGGGCGGACTTTTTCGCGGGCGCGGGCTTCTTCGCCGGGCCGGCCGATTTTGCGGCGGCGGCCTTCTTCGCGGGGGCGGCCTTCTTCGCTGGGGCGGCCTTCTTCGCGGGGGCGGCCTTTTTCGCTGGGGCGGCCTTCTTCGCGGGGGTCGCCGGTTTCGCGGGGGTCGCCGGTTTCGCGGCACCAGCCTGTTTCGTCGGGGTGGCCTTCTTCGTCGGAGCGGCTCTGGTTGCGGGCGCTGGCTGCTTCGCGGGGGCGGCGGTTGCGGTCGGGCGCCCGACCTTTTCACCGGCAGCCGGTGTGGCCGCTTCGGGGGCGGGGGTGGGTGCCGGCGGCTTGTTGCCTGCGCGGGGGCCCGCCGCCTGGAACTCGAAGCCCACCTTGCCGTCGGGCTGGCGGACCAGGAACGCCTTGAAGCGGCGCCGGGTGCGCGAAGAGACGAACCCGTCGAGCAGGTCGGTGCGGCCGGTGGCCAGCAGCTTGGCCATCTGCGAGCGTTCCACCGTCTGCTGCAGGATCACCTTGCCCGACCGGAAGTCGCAGGTCCGCCCCAGGCCGGTGGACTTCTCGCAGATGTAGCTCATGCCGTGCTCGAAGACCTTCGCGCCGCAGCGGGGGCAGTCGCCCACCGGTTCCTGCCCGCTGAAGTCCACGGGCTCTTCGCTGTCGGCGTCGGCGTCGGACTGGCCGAAGTCGAACTCGAGCTTCCAGTCGGGTTCGACCAGCTTGAGCATGGCCGAGAACGGCCGTCCCATCTTGCTGCGAAACCCCTGCAACGGCCCGATCGCGCGGTCACGCATCAGGGCCGCGGCCTCGGCCGGCTCGAGCAGCCGCGACGACGGTGACTTGGTGATCGACCAGTCGCACCCGGTGCAGGCGAAGCGCCGGTAGTTCTCCTTGACCACCGCCCCGCAGCGCGGGCAGGGCTCCTGGAGCGTCGCGTAGTCGCCCGGCACGTCGGTGGGGCCGTAGCCCTTGGCGCGCTCCACGATGTGCCGCGTCATCTCGGCGATCTCGTGCATGAACGCGTCGCGCTCGAGGCGCCCGCGCTCCATCTGCGCGAGCTTGTACTCCCACTCGCCGGTGAGCTCGGGCATGGTGAGTTCGGCCACACCCAGGCCGCGCAGCAGCGTGAGCAGCTGGAACGCTTTCGCGGTCGGGATCAGGTCGCGCCCCTCCCGGATCAGGTAGCTCTCGTTGATCAGCCCTTCGATGATCTGCGCCCGGGTGGCTGGCGTCCCGAGGCCCTTGGCGGCCATCGCCTCGCGCAGCTCTTCGTCGTCGATCAGCTTGCCGGCGCCCTCCATCACCGAGAGCAGCGTGGCCTCGTTGAAGCGTGCCGGCGGCCGGGTGGCCAGCTTGAGCGCCTCGATCGCCTCGGTGCGGACGCGCTCGTCGGGCTCGACCGCCACCAGGGTGCCGCCAGCCGACTCGTCGGTGTCCTTGCCGGCGCGCGCCTCGACGGCCTCGCGACCATGGATCGCCAGCCAGCCGGGATTGACGAGCACCCGGCCCTCGGTCTTGAAGGCGTGCGACCGGACGGTGGTGATCCGGGTGGTGACACGGAACTCGGCCGCCGGGAAGAAGACCGAGAGGAAGCGCTTGACCACCAGGTCGTAGATCTTCTGCTCGGCGTCCGACAGGCCGCGCGGCGCCTGCAGCGTGGGGATGATGGCGAAGTGATCGGAGACCTTCGAGTTGTCGAAGATCCGCCGGTTTCCGGGCTTGACCCAATCGGCGGCCAGAATCTGCCGCGCGAAGGGCTGGTAGGGCGCGACCTCGGTCAGCATGTCGAGCGTCTGCCGCACCGTGGCCACGTAGTCCTCGGGCAGCGCGCGCGAGTCGGTCCGCGGGTAGGTGAGCACCTTGTGGCGCTCGTACAGGGCCTGCGCGAGCGCGAGCGTGGTCTTGGCCGAGAATCCGAAGCGGCCGTTGGCGTCGCGCTGCAGGCTGGTGAGGTCGAACAGCGCCGGCGCGGCCTGGGTGGAGGGCTTGGATTCCTCGGTGACCACGCCCGTGCGGCCCTGGCAGTCAGCCACGATGGCCCGTGCCCGGGCTTCGTCCCAGAGGCGCTCGGCGCGCGCGTCAGCGTCGTCGGGCTTGCGCTGGAACGACGGGTCGAACCAGCGGCCCTCGTAGGTCCCCGCCTTCGCGCCGAAGGTGGCCCGGACCTCGAAGTAGGTGCGCGGCTGGAACCCGCGGATCCGCTCCTCCCGCTCGACCACCAGGGTCAGCGTGGGCGTCTGCACCCGTCCGACCGTGGTGAGGTAGAAGCCACCGTCGCGCGAGTTGAACGCGGTCATGGCCCGGGTGCCATTGATGCCCACCAGCCAGTCGGCCTCGGAGCGGCAACGGGCCGCGTCGGCCAGCGGCCGCATCTGGCGGTCTTCGCGCAGCTTCTCGAAGCCGTCGCGGATGGCGCCGGGGGTCATCGATTGCAGCCACAGCCGGCGCACCGGTTGCCGGGCGTTGGCGTGCTGCACGATCAGCCGGAAGATCAGTTCGCCCTCCCGGCCGGCGTCGCAGGCGTTGATCAGCCCGTCGACGTCCTTGCGCTTGATCAGGCGGGTCAGCAGCTTGAGCCGGTCGGCGGTCTTGTCGATCGGGCGCAGGTCGAAATGGGGCGGGATCACCGGCAGGTGGGCGAATGACCACTTACCGCGCTTGACCTCGAACTGCTCGGGCGCGGCGATCTCGACGAGGTGTCCGACCGCCGACGACAGCACGTAGTCGTCGCTCTCGAAGAACTCCCCCTGCTTGGCGAAGCCGCCGAGCGCACGCGCGATATCGGCGGCGACCGAGGGCTTTTCGGCGATGATGAGCGATTTTCCCATGGGACCGGTTGGGTGCGGGGCAGGTGGGCCCGAGGTCCGGCAAGAGGTCGTCCGGGGCAAGGGGGCGCCAATCATAAGAGCCGGATCGGCGCACTGGCAAGTCAGTCAGCCGACCGGCGGGGGCGGGCGGGCCACTCGGCCGTCGGGCAGGCGCTGCAGCCGTCCGGCCAGTTCCAGCATGACCAGCCGGGCGCCGAGTTCGCCCGCGGGCAGGCCCAGGTGCGCGGCGAGCGTGTCGGGGAGAACCGGCTCGTGGCCGACCGCGGCCAGGATGGGGTCCTGGTCGGGCGAGGAGAGCGGCGCGCTGATGGCGAGCTCCCGGCCCGGGCGGCCGGCGGCCATCGGCCGGGTGGGCGGGTCGAGTGACGGGTTGGCCGGCGGCAGTTCTGCCAGCATGTCGTCAGCCGACTCCACCAGCACGGCGCCCTGGCGGATCAGGGCATGGCACCCCCGGGCGAGCGGCGAGTGGATGGAGCCGGGCACCGCGAACACCTCGCGGCCGAAGTCGGCCGCGAGGCGCGCGGTGATCAGCGAGCCGCTGCGCGGCGCTGCCTCGATCACGACCACCCCCCGGGCCAGGCCGGCGATCAGGCGGTTGCGACGGGGAAAGAGGCCCGGCGCGGGCGGCGTGCCGAGCGGGAACTCCGACAGCACCAATCCGTCATCGGCGATCCGCCCGTATAGGATCCGGTGGCGTTCGGGATAGACCACGTCGACCCCGGTGCCCACCACCGCGACCGTGCCGGCGCCGCCCTGCAGCGCGCCATCGTGGGCGGCCGCGTCGATGCCCAGCGCGAGGCCGCTGGCCACCGTCCAGCCGGCTGCCGACAGGGCCCGAGCGAACCCGCGCGCGTCAGCGACGCCGGCGGCGGTGGCATTGCGCGAGCCGACCACCGCGACCATGGGACGTGTCAGGATCTCGCGCCGGCCCACCCCGTACAGCAACGCCGGCGCATCGGGCACCTGGGCGAGCGCGGGCGGATAGTCGGCGCAGGCGAGGGTGATCAGGTGGTGGCCGGTTGTGCCGGCCCAGCGCAGCGCCTGCGCGACCGCCCGCTCACGTGCCGGGCCGGGATGGCGCAGCGCGCGGGCACCGGCCGGACCCACCACCGCTGCCAGCTGGGCGGCCTCGGCGCTGAACACGGCATCGGGTAACCCGAAGGCCTCGAGCAGCCGCCGCGCACCCACCGGCCCGACGCCTTCGGTGAGGGCCAGCCGGAGCCAGTGCGCGCGCTCGGCGGACTCTTCGGCGGCGAGCGTCACGGCGGCCTCGCCGCTGCGGCTCAGGGGTTGGTGACCGTGGCCCCGATTGCAATCGGCTGTACCGCGGACACCACCAGCCCGTAGGCGATCCGGTCGAATACGCGGAACACCAGCAGCTGGCCGATCGGCTCGTTGGGCAACGCCACCAGCTGCTTGGTTTCGGGGTCGATGATGGTGCGGCCGGTCAGTTGCACGCCCAGCACGTGCCCGACCTCGATCCCCTGCTCCTTGCCGAGCGACAGCGCCACCACACCGAACTTGCCGACCTGGTCGATGCCGCGGTGCAGCGAGACGATCCGCCCGCTGACCGGGCCGGACGGTGGGCGCGGCGCAACGGTCGGGGCCGGCGCGCGCTCGGCCGGCATCAGCCGGTCGCCCTGGCCGATTTCTTCGGCGGTGCCCTGGATCCGGAACGTGGCCGGGTCGCCCGGGCGTACCAGCTCCGCCATTCCAATGTAGAGCGCCTCATAGGCCAGCGGCTGGCGAGTGACCGGATCGAGCAGCGGGCGGGCTGCCCGGTAGACGTGCCACTCCTTGGCCGTCTCGGTGCTCTGCAGGCCGCGGACGTAGGCGAGGTCGCCCCGGCTCAGGTACAGCCGCCCGTCCTGGGTGGCGATCACCCGCGGATGGGTCTTGAGCCCCTGTTCATCGACGATCAGCGGGCGATTCAGGAACACCTGGATAGCGGCCAGGTCGACCGTGGGGATGGCACTGCGCTCGATCGGCCCGGAACGGACCATCGGCTCGGCTCGCGCCG
>Ga0169931_10009287_pt1 | contig 14212 bp, 12 predicted proteins | sample Kivu_15m_20L_FD_129675 | JGI IMG/M metagenome (GOLD analysis project Ga0169931, IMG submission 129675) | Freshwater microbial communities from Lake Kivu, Western Province, Rwanda to study Microbial Dark Matter (Phase II) - Kivu_15m_20L... | ecosystem: Environmental > Aquatic > Freshwater > Lake...
ACCGACCCACCCGTCGTCGAGAGCCAGAAACCGGACCAGCCCCTCTTCAACAGAACCAGAGCCAGACGTCCAATTTACCGCCGCGGTAAGCCCATCCGGCAACAGCGCGATCTCACAGCGATCCAACGGGAACTGGAGTCCAACCCCCTTGCATTTCAAAAAGGCCTCCTTGGCGGCCCAATACCGAAAAAACTGGGCGGCTTGTGCGGCGCCAGACAAACCCATCACGCTCTCGCGTTCAGCCGCTGAATAAAACCGCTGCGCCAGCTTGACCACTGCGACATTGGCCCGAATCCGTTCAAGATCGACACCCACTTCCTGCTGCCTGGCCACTGCAATCAGCAGCCGTCCATGAGAATGAGACAAATTAAAGTGGATAGGCGCCACGCCGGCGGGCAAACCAGCCAGCGCCGGTTTACCCGCAACCCCTGATTGAAAAATCAGCGCCGATGGCTCAATCCCGGTATAGCGGGCAAGCACGGCCCTGAGACAGCCCCGCGCAAGAATATAGCGATGGCCGTCTTCAAGACGCACACACCGGCCGGCACGGCCCCGTTCCTCCTGACTCAGCCATTCATGGCACAACGCCCTCGTAGACGAGGCCCCGTCGAACGCAAATCCCCAAAGATGAACGGTCTGCGCCTCCAGCGGGACCGGAACACGCCAGCCGGAATCGCAAATCTGGTCACATGATGAAAACACTATCGGTTCGGCCTTCCGCGAATCCACCTCATCCCCCAGAAATAATCCGTGACTCACTCTCAGCGCCAGGGAAAGAAAAGCGATTGAAAAATCTCCGTCTCCACGTTAAGCTCCCCCCACAGTCGCAATTCCCCCGGGTCTTGCTTCCCAGTCATACCAGCTGTACGGAGAGGTGCCAGAGTGGCCGAATGGACTCGCCTCGAAAGCGGGCGTCCTCGTAAGGGGACCGTGGGTTCAAATCCCACCCTCTCCGCCATACAGAACTTGCTCGCCCCGAAGCCCCTAGGCTTGATCGTGGCGACGGGATAGAACACCTCTAGCGTTTCTCCGTCTTCTCCCCCAGCGCCCGCCGCAACTCGACCAGCGCCAGCGTATCCCGCTTGCAATAGGCCAGCAGCGCCTCCTGAATCCTCGCCCGTTCGATCCAATCCGTCTCGACAAACACCATCCGGTAATATTCGCTCGCGGCCTGGCCGCCTGCCTGAATTCCCAAATCGCCATACCCCAGCGACGGCACGAGAGCCGGCAGCACGTCTTTGAGCGAATACGATCCGGCGAATTCCGGATGATAGTAGTGGTCCCGCACGATCGGATGCAGATCCCACAGCCGTGTCACGAGCGCGCGTAGCGCGATGCGCCACTCCGGCAAGACCTCGGCCAGATGTTCGATGACCGACTTCTCATAGGGCGAATAGACACAAATGCTCCCCTGAGTCCCCAAAGAGTCCAATAAAGCTCCTGCCAACGGCTTGCGGGGATCGGTCCCCTCGGCATGCAGGAATTCATGATGACTCAGTTCGCCGGATGCCTGCTCGATATGGTTCGACCATTGTGTCGGCAGCGCTTGATACGGACGTGTCCCGGCAAAACGCGGCACCGCCATCATCACCGTCTCGAAATCCAGATGATGGACGGGAAATCGCACGGTCTGTAACGCGGCGCCCAACTTCTCCGATACCCACTCCGCATGGTCTTTCACCCGGCGCTGCACCAGCGAGAGCTTCGTCCCATCAGGAATCTCATCGATCGTCGTCACGCCCTGTCCGGCCAGCTGATTCACCACCTGCTTGGTCCCAGGCATATGAAAGATCCACCGTGCCGGTTTCTGTTTCGTACAGTGTGCCCAGAAGGGACATTCATAGGGCGTCAGGCAATGTTGGTCCGGCTCGATCTTCGGCGGATCCGGCAGCAGCGCCATGGCTTTCATGGCAGCCAACCGATCGACGACAACGGCCTGACGGTCACGCACGGCGGACGAGAGGTCTTGAATCGCAAACAGCTCAGCGAGAGCGACCTCGCCCCCGGAATAGGTGTAGCCGGTGTCGATGTGCATCAGATAGCTGCCGATCACAGACAGCCCCGCGCTGGCCAACACATGGTATTGCAGGGCCAGATCGTCGAGATGAACCTCTTTCACCCTGGTGGACGACTTCACTTCGATCAAGCGCCAGCCTGGCCCCTCGCCCTCAGCGGCACAGGCCCGTTCGAGAATATCGACCCGGACCAGCACGCCGTCGGCCATGATGGCCGCCTCATAGATCGCCGGCACCGCCGGATCGGCCAGAAGCTCCGCCGTCTGCCCCAAAGCCGCCTCAGTCTGCCGGTACCCCGCCGTGACCAGCTTGCCGCCAGGAATACGCGTTCGCGCCAACTCCCCAACCTCCGTCCCCATATCCAAGATCGCCTGCGTGCCCGCATCCGGCGGCGTCGCCAGCTGTGGCTGATAGAGCTCCAGATGCAGGCGCTTCTGGCATTGCAGGCCGGCCAGAAATTTCGATTTGGACAATCGCGGTGGCTTCTGAAGGACAACGTGAGAGGGCTCGGCAGATTTGAGTGTCATGGTCTGACCCTATGCGAAGAACCATACATTTGTCTAGCAGGCACCAGCCCCCATTCTGCTAGGATGGCCCCCATGGCCTCCAGCATCGCCCAGATCCGAAAATCCGTCCTGACCCTCGCCTTGCCCGTCACCGTGAGCAGCCTGCTCCAGCGCACCGAGGGCATCCTCGCCGTGTTCCTCGTCGGCGGCCTCGGCGCAACCTCCATCGCGGCGGTAGGGCTCGGCCAATTGCTGGCTTTCATCGCCACCACGCTGGTCTCAGGGCTCTCCGTCGGGGCCAATGTGCTGATCGCCCAACTCTGGGGGGCCCGCCGCACCCGCGATGTCGAGGAAGCCGCCGCCCACTTGCTCGGTCTGACCACCCTCGTCTCCTGCGCGCTCGCCGCCGTCGGCCTTCTCCTGAACCGGCCGGCCATGGAACTGCTTGGCGCCGAACCCGACGTAATGACACGCGCCCTGCCCTATTCCAACCTAATTTTTCTGGTCATGCCCTGCACCATTTTCCTGCAAGTCCTCTCTTCGATCTTGCAAGGAACCGGTGATACGAAAACTCCGATGTATGCCTTGATCGGCGTCAATCTGCTCTATGTGCTGGCCGCCTATCCCTTGATCTATGGACGGTGGGGGCTTCCTCACTTGGGAATTACCGGCGCAGGCGTCGCGGTCGGAATCGCGGAGGGAGCGGGCGTCGCCTATCTCCTCTGGCACTGCCGGCATCTCGTGAGCACGAAGTGGCAGCTGCGCCGCGATCTTCTGCGCTCGGTCTGGCACATCGGCGCGCCGGTGTCCGGCGAACGCCTGTTTCAGCAAGCCGGCATCATGGTCTACACGAAGATCGTCCTCCTCTACGGCACCGTCAGCTACGCGGCCCATCAAGTGGGGCTCTCGATCGAGTCTTTATCGTTCCTCCCAGGCTATGGCTTTGCCATCGCCGCCTCGACCATGGTCGGGCAAAGCATCGGGGCGGGAAAATATGTGCGGGCGAAGTTGGAGAATTGGGAAGCCAACCGGCTGGCGACGGTGGCCATGGCCTCGATGGGCGCGCTGTTTTTTTTCTTCCCCTATGCGCTCCTTCGCGCTTTTACCAACGACGAGGCCGTCATCGAACTGGGCACCGGCTTCCTGCGCATCGTGGCGGTCCTTCAGATTCCGCTGGCGCTGACGATGGTGCTGGCCGGATCCTTGCGCGGAGCCGGAGATACCCGCTTCATCATGTGGGCGACGACCGCCGGCATGTGGGGCGTGCGCGTGCCGCTGGCGCTCCTCGCAGGCCTGTGGCTGTCGCTCGACATTTTATTCGTCTGGAGCGCGATGATCGCGGACTGGACAGTGCGGATGGGCCTGCTGCTCTGGCGCTACCGTTCAGAGCGGTGGAAGGCCATTCGCGTGATCAGAGCAGCGCACACAGCGTGAGCTGATCGGTTCTGATCGCCGACCTAACAATTCGTTCTTTCCTCAGCCGGCGGCCTGGTGTCTTTTCCCTGCCGTACCAACAGCCAAGATCAGTGACGCGTTTTTACCACTCGGCTGGAACCCTTCGTTGGGCGTAACTCTTTTGAAATGAGCGGAAACTTTTCCGGACTCCTGATCGATTCAACGGCGATATCCACGTCGAGGCCAGGCCAGTAGAGGTGATGAGGCTGCGGCCATTCGACGTTCAGAATCTCCGATATCGAGGCATCCTTAAACCAGGGAAACTCTTTGAAGGAAACAAAAAGCTCTTCATCGGCCACCAGCAGCCAGAATCCATGCCTGGAGACGTTCGTCACTTCAGCGCCCGAAGTGCGCTTGCCAAGCGTTGCGGATTTCATCCTCATGCTCCTCGATAAGAGTTTTTGCGGCCCGGATTTGCCTGGCGGACATACCGGAATTCTGCGCCAGTTCGACAGCCGGATCCAGCCAGAACTTTGCCTCACCGCGCTCACAATACACATGAACATGCATTCGTGATTCCTCACGGGAAAAGAAATAGAACCGGAACCCTCCCGCTCTGAAAATTGTCGGGCTCAGAGTGTCCTCCATCTCTGCTCAGTGTCTACCGGCTCAGCGAAATAACCAGAACATACCCTGTCACATTGCGCTCTCCCCGCTTAATAGGCCGCCCAGCGCTTGCGCGCCTCCTTCGCCCAGACCCGGTCGATCTCTGGATCCGGCTTATCCATATCCGCCAGGATGGCATCTACCAACAGCAGCTTCTCTACATCTGGCAGCGCCTGAATCTCCGCCGTGAGCCTGTCCACTGTCTTGGCCATATGAGTCCATCCATGCCATACGCTGAAGTATCCTGGACCGCGCCCCTCTCGCTCATCCCGCATGTCTCGCGATGGCTAGCAATTCGTTCGTTCCTCCGCCGGCGGCCTAGTATCTTTTCCATTCCCCACGCGCACTTCAATCCGTCCCACGCCCTTTACGTTCGCACAGAGGTCGCCGAGTCCCGGCGTGACGAGACGGAACGGGCCGCCCTTCTTGTCCGGCAAGGGCTCTCCATTCAGCTCGTGGAGCAGCAACCCGAAGTCCCTGGCCTGCTGAAGGGTGAGGGTCGCCGCATACTTGCCGTCGATCGAATGGAACGTGACGTGATCGGCCTCGATCTGCAATGCGGGCACATCCAACAAACCCTTCACCTTGACCGCTTTCCCCATCATCCCTGGCATCACCGTGCTCACATCCGCAACCTGATACTCGCCGGGCAATTGCTGCATGGCCGCGCGATCCAATGACACCGGCTGCACTACCGCGCCATCAATCCGCACGACGCCGGGCCCCGTCTTCTCCTGCTCCGTCATGGTCTTAATCATCGCCGTCAACGCCTCATTCACCGGTGTGGGAATGCCCAACTCACGCCCCTTCTCCACAATATAGCCATTCAAATATGCGATTTCCGTCTGCCTGCCTGCTTTCCAGTCATCATACATCGACGTGTGGATGTCCCGGATTTCCTGCGTCGCCTTCACCACCCGGTCGGCCATGTCCAGCGGCAACGGCACTTTCACCGCCGCGGATACCGCCGTGACTTCCCCGACAATCTGGCGAATCACCTGCATCATCTCCGGCTGGTCGAGCGCCTTGGCGACCCGGTCGTTGATGAGGACCGTGATCGGATTGAAGACGCAGTTCCAGCACATTTTCTCCCACTTGCTGCGGCGAATATCTTTCGACAAATGGCAGGGAATCCCCGCCGCCGTGAACAGATCGCGGATGGCAAGCAGCCGTGCGCTCTCATGCCCCATCAATTCGCCGATCGCCACGGAACCTTTTTTATAATGATCGATCACGCCGGGCGCGGCAATTTTCGAATAGATATACGCCACGCCGCCGACCACACAGTCCCGATGAAGCCGGGCGATAATCCGGTCTTCCGTCTCGATGCCGTTTTGCAGCGTGAGGATGACCGTCCGATCCGTCAGCACCGGTTCGAGTTGCGTCAGGACTTCATCGAGGTCGAACGCTTTGACGCCGAGGATGATGACATCGGGCTGGGGCAATTCGCGCGGATCGGACGCGGCAGGCGGATGGACGGTAACCGTGCCGGTCGCGCTGCGAATCGTCAACCCGTTCTGCTTGACCGCCGCCAATGTCTTGGGCCGCAGCAGAAACGACACATTGGGATTGCTCTTCGCCAAGTGCGCCCCAAAGAAACCGCCCACCGACCCGGCCCCGACTACCAAGATATTCTTCATTGAAATACTCCTCTTTCAAGAAGCGGTACTATAGCAGGGCGCTGAACTAGGATAAAATACCTCGCCATGAATCCAGAAAAACTATCAGAAGCCCGCGCTCGCATTGTGTCCGCCCAAGCCATCACGATCCTGACCGGTGCCGGCATTTCCGCCGACAGCGGCGTGCCGACGTTTCGCGGGACCGACGGCTTGTGGCGCAATTTTCGCGCGGAAGAGCTGGCGACGCCGGAAGCCTTCGAGCGGGATCCCCGGCTCGTCTGGGAATGGTACAACTGGCGGCGTGAACTGATTGCCACGAAACAGCCCAATCCTGCCCACTATGCGGTGGCGGCCTTGGAGGCTCGCCTCCCCGCTTTCTGGCTCATCACGCAAAACGTGGATGGGCTGCACCGTGCCTCAGGATCGCGCAAACTGTCCGAGATCCACGGCAACATCTGGATGGTGCGCTGCACAGTCTGCGGCGCCGTGACGGAAAGCCACCAGGTTCCGCTGCCGCTTCTGCCCCACTGCGGACCCTGCGGAGGGCTGCTGCGTCCCCACATCGTCTGGTTCGGCGAATCGCTGGACTCGAAAGACCTGGCCCGTTGCGCGAAAGCGTTGCACACGTGCGACGTCCTGATCGTGATTGGGACTTCAGGCATGGTCTATCCCGCAGCCGGATTTGCTTCGGTTGCAAAAGAGGCCGGCGCATTCGTGATCGAAGTCAATCTTGACCCGACGCCGCAATCGGATCTCGTGGACATGACATTGCGCGGGCACGCCAAAGACCTGGTACCGGACTTGTTACAGCCTGGCCAGTAACGGCAGGAGTTGATCCAGCGAGCTGATGCGATGAATGCCCGGCGCCGCATCGGCTGGAGATCGATCGATCAGCACACTCGTCAGCCCCGCCTTCGTGGCCCCTTGCACATCGTCTCTCAGACTGTCGCCGACATGAACGGCTTCTTCAGGATCGATGGCGTGTTTCTCCAGCGCGAGCTGAAAAATCTTCGGGGCCGGCTTGGCCGCTTGCGACAAGCTCGAAATCGTCACGGTATCGAAATACCGTTCGATGCCCAGCCCGCGCAGCACGGGAAACAGCCGGGAATCGAAATTCGAGATAATGCCCAGTTCCATTCCCTGCGCCTTGAGCTGGGCGAGAACAGACTCGGTTTCCGGGTACAACGTCCAGGCCGCGGGATCCGCGAAAACCGCGAAGACCTCCTCGAAAAATTCATCGAACCCCTCGAACATCCCGACGCGATAAAACACATTGTGGACGATATCGAACCACCAGAGCCGTTCGCTTTCCTTGAGCGCCGCCGGTTCCGTGGTGGCAAAGATCGCGGGCGGGGCATCCTGAAATGCCCGGCTGAATGCCTGCTTGATGGCCGTGAGCGACTCCGGTGTCTGCTTGAACCCATGCCGGACCGCATGGTGCTGATAGATTTCCTCGACCGACCCCTTAATGTGAAAGAGGGTTTCCGCCGCATCGAAGAACACAACCTGATGAGTCTGCGCCACAATCGCTCCGTCTATAGGATTATCGTTCGCGCCGGATTGTACGGTCAGAGAGAAGCCGAGTCAAAAGAGGCGCGAATTCGGTTTTTTTGGACAAGCCGAACACGCGATGATAGCGTCGTAATACTTCAATAAATTGGAGGTTTTCGTGGCTTCTTCAATTTTTGTCGTCGATAGCAGTCCAGCCGCGAGACGGATGGTCGAAGAAATTTCAGCCCCGGAATGGTTTGAAGTCGTGGGATTTCAAGACGGTCCCGCGGCGCTGAATGCCGCACGACGCAACAACCCTTCGTTGATCATTGCCGATTACCATCTCGACAACATGACCTTTCTGGGTTTTGCAAAGAAATCACTAAGCTGGACAACCTGACCGACACCTATGTTGTCTCGTTGATCAATTCCGTCGACCGGCTGGACAAGGGCCACCTGCGTTCATTGGGCGTGAAGGCCTTTTTGAAAAAGCCGGTCCAGACCGAAGACCTGCTTTCAATTATCGCGCTCATCCAGCAGACACAGCAGACAAAAACCGCTCCCCCCCCCCCGCCTGAAGCGTCGAGCCTGGCCACCGGACTCCACCTCAACAGACCTAAACGAGGACGATGCAGTGATGGACCGAATTGACGCCCCTGCCGGGGAGGAGAATCTTGCCATGGAACAGCCAGCCAGCCCGATGAGCGCGCCGCCCGTCACAAAATCGTCATCGGCTCCGGAAGACATCATGTCAGGCCTCTTCAGTCAGATCCTGACATCCATGACCGAGCGCACGGAAAAGCGGATTACGGAACTCCTTCCACAGGCGATTGAACGGGAGCTCACCGCCAGAATTCACTCCACCGTCAAACATGAACTCGACGGACAGCTGGGAGAAATCCTCTCCCGGGAACAACTGGCCTCCATCATCCAGCCCCTGCTCGGCCAGGAGTTGCCCGCGCTGCTCAAGAATGAACTGGCCGCCAGCGCACCGTTGATTCGCGAGACCCTGTCGGAACTGACCGGCGCCTCGATCAAAAATAGCCTCAGTGACTCGATCACGGATCAGATCGCCGCCAGCGTGCAGGAACAGCTGCCCGCTCTCGTGGACGTCCACTTGAAATCGATCGATCTGCAGGTGAAGGAAGAAATCAGGCAGGCAACGCTCAAACAGGCTCCGCTCATCGCCGACGACGCCGTCCGGACAGCCGCAGCGCAGGCGGTGGAACAAGCGATTCAGCGCATCGTTCCCGAACTTGCCGAACAGCAGATCAAGGCAGAACTCAACCGCCTGACGGCGGCCGAGTAAGCCTTGCCCTGCTCTATCGTTAGCTCTTTTTCGTGGTCCGCTTCGCCCCGGCCCGGCGCGCCTTGGCCAGCGCCTTAACCCGCTTCACATTCTTCTGATGCTTCTTTCTCGTCTTCCGATCTTTTTCGCGTCCTCTCGGCATGATCGCTCCCTTGGGGTGAAAGAATAGACTGCGGGCGACTGTATAACACAAGCCATGCGCCGCCACAAGCTAAAGCAAGGCGTTTCCCGCCGCCAGCAGACATGCTAAGATGCCGTTCTTTTGTGAACCAAGGAACGCTATGGCCTCCCAACTCGACAAAACCTACGAGCCGAAAGCCGTTGAAGACCGCTGGTACCAGGAATGGGTCGACCGCGGCTATTTTCAGGCGGCCCCGGACAAACCCGGCGCCCCCTATTGCATCGTCATCCCGCCCCCGAATGTGACGGGCTCGCTGCACGTCGGCCATGCCCTCAATAATTCCCTGCAAGACATTCTGATTCGCTGGCGGCGCATGCAAGGCCGCAACGTCCTCTGGATGCCGGGCACCGACCATGCCGGCATCGCCACGCAGAACGTCGTCGAGAAGCAGCTCATGCAGGAAGGCGCCTCACGCGAAGCCTTGGGCCGCGAAGCCTTCCTCGAACGGGTCTGGACCTGGAAAGCCCAATCGGGCGGCACCATCATCCAGCAGTTGAAACGGCTCGGCGCCTCCTGCGATTGGAGCCGCGAACGCTTCACCATGGATGAGGGGCTCTCGAAAGCCGTCTTGGAGGTTTTCGTCCGGCTCTATGAAGACAACCTGATCTATCGCGGCGAACGGCTCATCAACTGGTGCCCGCGCTGCCTGACCGCCCTCTCCGACATCGAGGTCGAACACGAAGACCTCAAGGGCAAGCTCTATTCGATCGAATATCCGCTCGCCGACGATCCAGCCGTGCGCCTGACCGTGGCGACCACGCGTCCGGAAACCCTGCTTGGCGACACGGCCGTCGCGGTGCATCCGGAGGACGAGCGGTTCAATCGCCTCATCGGCAAACAAGTGCGCCTGCCGCTAACCGGCCGGACGATTCCGATCGTCGGCGACCACATCCTCGTGGATCGGGAATTCGGCACCGGCGCCGTCAAAATTACACCGGCCCACGACTTCAATGACTACGAAGCCGGAGAACGGCACAAACTGGCGCGGCTCGCGATCCTCGATCATCAAGCCCTCCTCGATCCGGCCGGCATGCAGAAAGCCGGCGTGGAACAAGGCGTGATCGATCTGCTGCGCGGCCTTCCCGTCTTGAAGGCCCGCCCCAAAGTAGAGGAACTGCTGAAAGAGCGCGGACTGCTGACGAAAGTCGAAGACCACAAAATGGCGGTGGGGAAATGTTACCGTTGCAAAACCGTCGTCGAGCCATACCTGTCCCCGCAATGGTTCGTGAACATCAAGCCGCTGGCAGAACCGGCGATCAAAGCCGTGGAAGAGGGACGCATCCGCATCATTCCGGAAGGCTGGACCAACAACTATCTCGGCTGGATGAGGGATATCAAAGACTGGTGCATCTCACGGCAAATCTGGTGGGGCCACCAAATTCCCGCCTGGTACTGCCGGTCCTGTAATGCGGCCCACATCGTCACCGCCACGCATGATTCTCCAACAGGAGCCAGCGTCACCAGGACGACGATTCTCCAAGGCGCCGCACCGATCGTTGCAAAATCAGCCCCCATGACGTGCCCCACGTGCAAAGGACAGGATTTCCTGCGCGATCCCGACGTGCTCGACACCTGGTTTTCCTCCGGCCTCTGGCCATTTTCGACGCTCGGCTGGCCTGAACAGACCGCCGACCTCAAAGCCTATTATCCGACCGCGACGCTCGTGACCGGTCTGGACATTCTCTTCTTCTGGGTCGCGCGCATGATCATGCTCGGCATCAAATTTATGGGCGACGTGCCCTTCCGCGATGTCTACATCCATGCCCTGGTCCGCGATGCGGAAGGCCAGAAGATGAGCAAATCCAAAGGCAACGTCATCGATCCGCTGCACGTCATGGAACAGTTCGGCACCGACGCGCTGCGCTTCACGCTGGCCTCGATGGCCTCGCCCGGCCGCGACATCAAGCTGGCCGAAGAACGCATCGAAGGCTACCGCAACTTTGCCAACAAAATTTGGAATGCCGCCCGCTTTGCGCACATGTACCTCGACGGGACGACAGAGGCGCGCCGCCCGTCCGAGCGCTCGTTCCCCGACCGCTGGATTATGAGCCGCTTGAACGAGACGATCCGGGTCATCGATGCCGAGCTGGAGGCCTACCGCTTCGATCGGGCGGCCAGCGCCCTCTATCAATTCTTCTGGCACGAGTACTGTGACTGGTATCTGGAACTCATCAAGCCGGTGCTCCAAGATCCCGCTCACCCCCAAGGTCCGTCTACCAGACACACGCTTTCCGAAACGCTGGAAGTGTGGCTGCGCCTCTTGCATCCCTTTATGCCGTTCCTCTCCGAAGAAATCTGGCAAACCCTGCCGCACGAAGGAAAGACCATTGTTCTTCAGCCCTACCCCACGCCTCGCGAAGACTGGCATGACGGAACAGCAGAAGAGGCCTTCCGCCTCCTCGAACAGAGCATCGGGCTGCTGAGAACCGGGCGTGTGCTGCTAAACTATCCGCCCGGCAAACAAATCGGATGTTTTGTCGCCCACGACGACACAGGCAAATCACAGACGCTGAATACACTGACATCTGATCTGGCCCATCTGGGGAAAGGCCAACTGACGATTGCGCCGGTCCCCCAATGGCCGGCCACCAACGTGCTGCGCCTGGTGACAGAAGGGCTCACAGTCGGCATTGCGGTCGAAGGAGATGTGGATCTCAAAAAGGCCCTGGACCGCCTGCTCAAACAAATCGCCGAAGCCGATAAGGAATCGCAGCGGGTCGTGGGGAAACTCAAGAGCGCCGACTTTGTCTCCAAAGCGCCACCCGAAGTCATTGCCGAACATCATGAACGGGTGCGCAGTCTCTCCCGCGACCGGACGATGCTGGCTAGCAGCGAACAACAACTCCGCGCCATGTTGGGAGCCTAATCCATGATGCCCCTCCCTGCCGCCGCGATCCGGCGGGCCGTTCGGATCGGACTGGACGAGGATCTCGGCGAAGGTGATGTCACTACCTCCGCGCTCTTCCCGAAACGGGTCCCGGCCCACGCCTCCATTGTAGCGCAGCAGGTGCTGATCGTCGCCGGCCTTTCAGCGGCGGTGCAAACCTTTCTGGCCGTCGATCCCTCCCTCACGCTCACCGTGCTGCGGCACGATGGGGAGCTGGCTGAAGACGGAGACGTTATCCTCACCATCGAAGGCGATGGCCGGTCCATTTTACGGGCCGAACGAGTCGCGCTGAACTTTTTACAACACCTGTCCGGCATCGCCACGCTGACACACCAATTCTGCGAAGCGGTGAAAGGCTATCCCGTCAGCATTCTGGACACGAGAAAGACCCTTCCCGGCTGGCGCGCCCTGCAGAAATGGGCCGTGGCCCTCGGCGGTGGCACCAATCACCGCTACTCGCTCGGCGACGGTCTGCTGATCAAAGACAACCACCTGGCCCTCCTGCAAGGCGGCACAACCTCCGTCCGCAAAGCCTGCCAACTGGCACAACGAAAAGCGCCAAAGACGATGGCACTCATCGTGGAAGTGGAGACCCTGGCGGAAGTACGGCAGGCGCTTGCAGGCAAAGCCGACATCATCCTCCTGGATAACATGACTCCGTCCCTCGTCAGGAAGGCCGTGACACTCATCGGCCATCGGGCTCTCGTCGAAGTCTCCGGTGGCATTACCTTGAAAAATGTCCGCGAAATGGCGGCGGCCGGTCCCGACCGCATCTCGATCGGCGCGCTGACCCATTCCGCGCCGGCGGCCGACCTGAGTCTCGTCCTCACACCGGTGCCTCCAGCACGAACACGGCGGGCGTAATCCGTGCCGGCATCTCCCCCCCTCACCCTCGACGATATTCGCAGCACGCTCGCCACAAAAGCGTTCGGGCAACAGATCCATCTGCACCGGGAGCTGGCCTCAACTAACTCTGAAGCCATGTCGCTAGCCCAAGCCGGGGCCGCGCACGGAACCCTCGTGCTGACGGAGAGTCAAACCGCCGGACGAGGCCGCCATGCCCGTGTCTGGTTTTCCCCGCCAGGCATGAATCTCTATTGTTCTCTCATCGTCAGAGGAATCGGACCGGGCCTCTCGCTCCAGGACTGGCTTTCCTGGATGCCGCTTACCACCGCCCTGGCCATCGCCGAAGCCGTGCAAACCGTGGCAGGCCTGTCCCTTTCACTCAAATGGCCCAACGATCTGCTCCTCCATGAACGAAAAATCGGCGGCATTCTCTGCGAGAGTTCCCTGGCATTCCCCAATGACCCAATTGTTGTGATCGGAATCGGCCTCAACGTGAACATACCGAGCGAATCCTTCCCCGAAGCCTTGCGCCCGATTGCCGCCTCGCTCTGCGAAGCCACCAGCCACCCGCTCGACCGGAACCGGCTGCTCGCGCACCTGTTGCTGGAACTGGAACAGAGCCTCGAGGAACTGCGCGCCCACGGCCCGGTTCGGTTACGGCACGCTTACCAAGCTCGCTGTAGCACATTGGGGAAGCGCGTGCGCGCCCTCTTGGGACCGGAGCAAGAGCTGGCCGGCACCGCGGAAGCCATTGCGGCAGACGGCGCGCTGCAACTGCGCCCTCTCGCCAATTCTCCCGATTCACCGCCCGCGCCGCTCATCGACGTGCGGGCCGCCGACATTCTCCATCTCCGCTGAGTAGCGAAAGGGACGGCTGGCCAGGTACAATAGTCTCCATGTTAGTCGCCATCGACATCGGCAACACCAACGTCGTCTGGGGCATCTTTGAGGGCACCGCACTTCTGGCCCATTGGCGGCTGGCCACGGATCCCAAGACCACGACGGATGAGTATGGGGTGCTCTGCCTCAACTTGCTGGCGCGCAGCGGGCGACCCCCCGAACAGATCACCGGCGCTATCATCTCCAGCGTCGTGCCCGCGCTGACGAACACCTTTGAATCCATGGTCGAGACCTATTTTCAGCGCACCCCGCTGATTGTCTCGTCCGACATGGACATGGGCCTGACCCTCAAGTACACCAACCCGAAAGAAATCGGCAGCGACCGCATCGTGAACGCCGCCGCCGCCTATCACAAATACCGCCGAGACCTCATCATCGTCGATTTCGGCACCGCGAC
>Ga0169931_10009289_pt1 | contig 14210 bp, 16 predicted proteins | sample Kivu_15m_20L_FD_129675 | JGI IMG/M metagenome (GOLD analysis project Ga0169931, IMG submission 129675) | Freshwater microbial communities from Lake Kivu, Western Province, Rwanda to study Microbial Dark Matter (Phase II) - Kivu_15m_20L... | ecosystem: Environmental > Aquatic > Freshwater > Lake...
AAAAATGAGAAAGCAAACACACTAAACATAAAAATTTCTTATTCAAAATTGTACACAAACATTCAGGAAGATATGAAGATGATCAAATCCGAATGGGAGAAAAGAGTACTCGATCAGCAATCAGAATTCGATAGATTAATAAATGAATTAGAGAACAAACATAAGGTAGAGATAGAAAATATCAATCAAGAACATTTTATGGAAATTGAAAAACTCAACATGGATCTCACGAAATTTAAACAAAGTGCTGAAATGTTAAAGAAATTTGAGAAAGAATATATAAGCTTAACTAAGCATGAGGAAATCCTTTTGATAAAGATGGAAGAATTTAGGAAGAAAATAGATAAAGAAATTAAGATAAGCGAAGAGGATTCAGAACGCGAATTTAAAAAAAGAATTTCTAAATTAGAAGACGACAAAAAATCCGAATTTGAATTTTTAACGGAAAATATGAAAAAAACAATAAAATCCTTAGAAAAAATAAATGAAGAAATCAAGGATGAGAATTTCAAATTTAAGAATGACATTTCAATACTTAAAGAAAATTTAGAAAATCTTCAAATGAACTTGCTGAATTCTCAAAAGTTGATAAAAACTTTAACCAACGAATTAGACGAAAAAGAATCAGTCATAAATTCTTTATATGAAAAGAACAAGGAATATGATGAAAATCTCAATAAACTTTTAAATCTTAACAATCATTTCAAATCAGAGAATGAAAATTTATCCAATCAACTAAAGAAAATATCAAAAGAAAAAGAAAATATTCTTAACGAGTTAAGCGAGTATGAAGAAATTCTTCATACCGAGCGATCCAAATTCGAAAAAGCTTTTTTTTCTCTAAAAGACAAAGAAGAGAGAAGATTCGCAGAGGAAAAAAATCTGAACGAAAAATTAAAAGCAGAACTGACTAAGCGAAATTTTGAATTTTCTGAATTGAACAACGAGAATGAATTTTTTTCAAAAAGGATTCGTGAATTAGAAAATTCTTTGAGTGAAAGCGAATCTCAAAATCTTCAAGCGATTACAAAATTAAAAACTCTTGAAGAAAATTCACAACAATTAGAAAGCCAAAATTCTGAAATATCAAGAAAATTTAAATCCTTTTCTTTCAATCAAAATAATCACAAACAGATGATCATAGATTTTATAAAAGCGAAATTATCCTTTTTAAGAAATGAAAATTCCCAAATCAAAATTTTTTACAAAAACGAACTTGCCAATGTAAAAAGCGAACAATTAAAATTTTTGGATAATCTTCAACACAAAATCCAACTTCACACAAATTTTGTCGAGAAGGAATTTCAGAAAAAACTTTCAAAAGAAAAAGAAATTTTAAAAGCCGAACAAGAATTAAGAGAATCAGAATTTAAAAAGGAAATAAAATCTGTTGAGGAGAAATTTGAAAAACATCTCATGGAACAATTCAGAATAAATGAGAAAATAGAAAAAGAGAAAATTTCTCTTTTAGATTCACAACAGAATTTGTTGATTAAATGTAAAGAATCAAGTTACAAAATTCAGGAGGAGGAGAGCGAAATTAAAAATTTAAACAATCGAATCACCAAATTCAAATTAGAGAATGAATCATTACAGAAAATCATTGAGACTCTTAGGATAGAAAAATCAAATGCAAATAAGACTAACATACAGAACGAAAATTTAAAAAATCTGAAAAATAAAATTTCGTTCGTAATGAATTTTTTGAATAAAATTAAGAAGAAACATTTGACAGAAATTTGCAATTTACAGAGGGAAATACAAAACTTGAATAAATTGTATGAAAGTAAGTTATATAAAATTTAATTTTTATTAGCTGAAAAATCAAATTTTAATTTTTCTATTGAAAATTTAAAGTATGAAATGTGTCAATTGTATGAGGATAAAAAATCAAAAATTCTTGAAATCGATGAGTTGAACAAAAATTCTGAAAAATTGAAAGAAATTTATGAATGCAAAATTAAGATCTTGACATCAAAAAATGAAGAAGTTTTGATAGAATTGAAATCAGAAATTAAGAAGAAAAATGAAGTAAGATTATATATATGTAATCTATTGATATAGCTTGTAAAAGGGTTGAATAATGATATTATAGACAAATCTTCACAATTTAAGATGCTAAAAACTCAGATGGAATTAAAAAACGATGAGGTTATAGTAATAAAAAAAGAATTTGAGGATCTTCTTAAAGCCAAAGAGAAAAAAATTTCTGAATTACACAGTATTATGAATCAAAGTTTATTTTCTTATAATAATGGTTTAAATAATATTAAGATTGCAAACAAGTTGGATGATGAAGTAAAAGTTTTGATGAAAAGGTCACCAACGGAGGCAAAGAAATAACAAAACGAAATTAATTTCTTGCGTTAAAAATATTAGCCGCTTATTTATATATGAAATATTAATGATATGTAAAAAATTGTAGTATTTTTTTTTCTGTTATCATTTTATTATGAGTGTTCTCATATTTACATTGAAATTTATAAGGTATTAGCAATATAATATTTCAATACTTCAAATATGATAATAAAATTTTTCTATTTTCTATTTTTAATACTAAATATGTATTAAATAATAATCCCTTCTTTCAATATGACCATAAAAATAAAAAATTCTTATTGATAACTCAACTATACCAGATTTTATTATTATAATTTATCTAAAATATAAAGTCTTAGCTTAATTTTTAATACTTAAATAACCCTATTTAATTTATCCAAAAATAAAAATTTAAATAGGTCCCATCTTATATAGTTTCTTAAAATTTACATAAGCACCAAGTATGAGAGCACCTGCATAGTATAGAAAGTAAGTAGCTTTACAATCATCGCCTTCATATCCCTTATATATTTTCTTATTATCAAATTGATTAATTTGAATTTCCTCGTTGTATCTGCCTATCTCATGATTATTAAAAGTTTGAATCATATTTTCTTTGTTATTTATTTTCTCTAAATTATCAACTGTAACTGTGATTCTTAGAAAGAAGTAGAACATACTCATTACAAAAAGCAAGCAAACAATCCTAAAAGAAGCGATGACAGAGTTTTTCTTAAAAAACAGCATTCGTAAATTAATTAATTAAAATTAATTAATAACAAATAAATTAATGACAGAGAAATCAGAAGCTGACTCGAGTAGCATAATTTCTATAAAAATGGATGATGATAGATCGATCAATAAAAATCAAGAAGCAGACGGTAGAAAATCAAGTCTAATTAACATTCGTAGTAATACTGTCCAAATGAGTAAACAAGAGGGACCATTTCTTAAATTTTGCAAGAGTTGTAAATTTGTTTGTTGGGACCAATTGTCAAATTCTCACAAAGTGATGGGTGTTCTTTCTTTTATTTTTATCACTCTATTGATCGGGTATTTATTCTATTCGCTGTTTATTCATCGCTAATATTTCAATATTCATTAAATTTAATTTTTTATCAAAAATAACAAAAATTTCCTTTTTATCATATTTTAATAATTTTATTATAAATGGAAACTGCTAATTTTGAAATTTTTCAGGAGTTTTGTTTAGCTAAAAATAACCTTGGAACAGAAGTATAATTAAGATTAATAAATGTTTTAACATTGCTTAAGTTCATAGTAGATAATATTTTCTTTCAATTAGGATTGTATATTCCTTTTGAAACTAAATACATTGCTATAAGACAGTTTTTGCTTGATTTTATGATCGTTGCAGAAAATTTACTTAAGTTTGCAATTAAATTTTTTATAACAGAAAATTTCGAATACGAAAACGTAAGATAATTTAAATAATTACACATATAAAAACTTTTTTTGTCATTTTAGTTTAAACAAATGTTTGTCGAAGAATTTCAATGTCATATAGATTCAAATGTTTTACAAGAAAATTTTTTGATTTTCTTTCATTATGTAGTAATTGCGAATTTAGAAAAAATCCACTTGTTGAAGTCAAAGAAAATAAGCAGTTTAAATTCTAATGAGTTATCTGACTACAAAATAAATCTACAACTAACTTTGTCTCATCAAAATATGTCAAACATTGAAAATGATGTAAAAGTTTTATTGCAACTATTTAAATACAATGAAACTGATAAGAATTCAATTGCCAACAGTAAAAATATTTTCGAAATAGATGAAAAGAGTTTGGACTATTTGATAAGCAAATTTAAAGAAATAAGTAATAAAATCAAATTGTAGAATTCTTTATATGTGAATATTTAAAGGAATTTATAATATATATAATACATTATATATAATTTTATAATCTATCTATACATTCATCAGGATTCTCTTCACATAGCTGAGAAGTTATAGATATTACTTCAATTCCTCGATTTATTAGTCTTTTATTATGAATTAGCAACTTATAAAAAAAGTTTTTAATATTTCTATCCTTCTGCTCATCTCTCCATAATATTTCTGATAATGAATTAATTCTTGGAAATATTTTTCCCATTATACTATTTTCATCTGCTAATTCTCCAAATAGGACTGCTTCACTTCCGATTATTGAGAAACTTCCGTAATTTTCGAAAATTGGAAAATTATATATTTTTTTCCATGTTTTATAATCGCCACACCATGTTCCATCGCCGTATTTATTGCCGCTGCCGCAATCTAGATATAAAAAATCTCCTGAAGCTAGTATTATTTTGCTTTCTTTCTGGTAATCAATTTTATTTTTCATGACATCATCTAAAAATGTTTTTAAGTTTGAATGAATTCCCCAGTACATTAATACAGAATTATCCTTATGGTATATATCGTATATTTGCTTTGATTTGTCATTTACCCAATATAGATAAATGTTTTCACTAGGGATTATTTCACTTATTTTGTTAAAATAAAAATTTTCTAACTGTGAAGTATCATTCAAGTTATTGTTCTTCATAAAGTCCTTTATCTCTAAACTGTCCCACATGTCAGACAAGACTTCATCGCCTCCAAGGTGTATTAAAATACTAATGTCTTTATCGTCTGGCATATCCGGATCTTTAGTGTATAAAGAAACAACTTCTTTTACTAATTTTTTTACTATTTTATAGGTTGTATTTTTAGAGGGATCTAAAACACCATATTCAGGCTTAGTTCGAACAATAGCTAAATCAGATAATTTTTTATTATTATAGGATAAGTCTTTCCATGATCGAGTATGAGAGGGATTATCTATTTCAAAAATTATGGTTACGCCTCTAATTTCCGCGTAGTTAATCAAATATTTTAATTCTGTTTTAGAAAAGGTATATTTCTGATTCTTCATCATTTTTGATCCAAATCCGAAGTATTCATCATCTGTAATATGCCAATGCAACACATTCATTTTATTATACATCAGCCCATCAATTATTCTCATTATCTTTTTCAAAGAGATAAAATGCCTGCTAGTATCAATCATCAAGCCTCTGTAACCAAACCTAGGCCTATCATTTATTTTAATTGGTAGATTGTATATTTCATATCTCTGTGAATTAGAATAGTTATCATAATCATCATTGAAAAAAATAATTTGAGAGAGTGTTTCTAACGAGCGAAGCAATCCATTCAAATAGAATGCTTCTATTTCAACATTTATCATATTTTCTTTTTTATTCGAAGGTCTAATAGAAAGGTCGTATTCTTCGAAATTTGTTGAATATTTATTGCTGAATTTCTTCATTATCAGATTTTTAACTTTGAGATTTATTAATACCACCTCATTTTTCACCTCTACCTTTTCATTTTTGATTTTATTTTTGTGAAGTAAATTACCATAAAATTCTAGAATCTCTAAGAAAATAGGACTTTTTAATTTTTCATCATACAAAAATATAAATTTCGTGTTTCTATCTAAAATAATCTTTTCATCCCCCTTTTGTAAATGAAGCGGTGTTGGAAAGACAAGATCATCAATAGTTAATTCGCGAGAGTGGTACATATCATAATTTATCGAAACAAATAATATCAAAGCCAAAAAAATTTTCATTTTAAAAATTTATTAGGAAAATTTTAATTACAATTAATAAATTTTATAATATATAAATATGAATTAAATCTGGTATATCTTATTATAAAATAGAAAGTTTTCTAAAATATAATTACATTAATGAAAAATCTATTATTTCCTCTTATTTATTATTTATTTTAAAAATCGCGTCAATTTTCTTTTCATCGAATTTTTTCTCTTTTTGTATGATGAATCTCATATGAGAAATATCAATCCTGTTAAGAAAATCAGAATCAACCATCTTTTTAATAAGATTCGAATAAATCACGATTTCATTTTCTTCGATTGATTCAGATTGTTTTAAGAGATTGATAATTCTATCTTTCATGTGTATACTCATTTTGTCGACAGTTGAATATCCGATTCTTGTTTTGAAAGAAAGCAAATCAAATTCGGTTTGCTTGTTATCATGAAGGATTTTAATCAAATCGACAAGAACATTCGAAAAAATTTTCATTATCTAATTTTATTAAGATGTAATTTATTACCTTTTCATCATCTTTAATTTTTGATTCCATTAGCCCGAAAAATGTTGAGAAAAGCTTTATTGGTGTAATTTCTTTCTGATCATTTTGAGCAAAGAAAAGTTTATTTAGGCAAAGATTTAACTCCTCTAAATTTATTACGTCTGTTTTGGATGAATATCCATAGCTATTGACTTTTATTACAAATTCGATAATTTCTTTATGTTTAAGAATATGTTTTAGCTTTGGATCCATCATATCAATAAGTTTGTTCCAGACATCCTCGAAAATTTCTCTTCTATAAATTTTTCTGCATCCTAGAGAGATGAAGTTTAGAATGGTAAAGATATCCTTGTTTTTGAAGTTGACAAATTCGTCAACTTTTTGTAAGAAAGGCTCCCAAAATTCTGGGGCTGAATAATCAACATTTCCAAAACTCTCTATGATCATTCCGACATAAACTAAAAGCTGCATATTACATTTTTCTAAATATCTGAGTTTTTCATCGTTACTCATTGAAGAACTAGAAAGGAGTTTCTTCGGCATGATGTCATTTTTTATTTTCAAGAAGTCGTTGGTCATACATTCTAACACTCTGTTTGCTAAAAGATTCCAGAATTCAGCCTCCTTGTATTTTACTTCTTTAGAAAGGAAATGGAGAACTCTAAATTCTTTATATATAACCAAGTCCTCTTTGTTTTTTATTTGAGATGTGTAAATTCTTATTATAGTATTAAGAAAAGAATCTTCAGGTAGTTGTGGGGTATTTATATTCATATTCGATTGCTTTTCAATGTTTGACTTCGTAAATGCATTAAAAATGTTGTAATTTTCTCCTCCATTATTATAGATGAATAAGATGTAATAATTAAACAAATTGTCTGCATGATTAACTAATTTTATTTGATCGTCCAACTCCAGCAATTCAAAATTTTTCAACATAAAATGGAGCGTCTTATTTACTTCCTTAATGGCCTCTGTCAGGAGAAAATTCGCTTTGCCTGTTACTTCATTAAGATTAATTAACAAAGAGGTAACAACGAGTATTTCGTATATATTCATTTCGTGAGCGTTAGTGTATATTACTCTACCGATTCGTGACCAGATTACATCGCTTATACCTCCTATTTTAAGAATTCCATTATGTGTCAATTTTGAAAATAAAATTAGGTCACTCGTTTTGTTGATTTTTATTGAACCTGAATTAAAAATCATTTGATTGCCTTGGGAAACAAAATTGTCGAATTCTCTAAAATTCTTGTTGAGTTCTCCTGGAGATCTTTTGACAAAAATTTTATCGAAAGTTATTATGTAATTGTAATAATCTTGGAAATTCATGTTATCAACCAGTGAATGGAAATCCTTTAATATAAACAACCAGTTATCTTCTTGGAATGCTAACTTCTTTTTTTCTATATGCTCCCCTAAGACTAATACACTTACTGATTTTGTTTCATAATCGATTAAGTTTAGATTTTTTAAAAGAACAGACTCGAACAATTTAGACATCACTGAATCTACTATTTGATGTTCTAATATGTAATTAACAACCTGCTTAAATTTGTCTAATGAAAATTCTTGTGAGTTTGAGTAATCTCTGAGAATGGTTAACATGTTGTTGTACTCTGAGTATTCTTCACTTTCTGAAATTAAATCATCTAATATTTTCTTTTGAATTGGGAAAAATTCGCTGTTAGAATTTTCGCTAATAAACAGATTTTCATCTGGTGTATTTTCCTCAGCGAAATGTCGTATAGACATAGATTTATAGTATATCGAGCGTGAGAAGGTTTTAAAGTAACTTGTTATAAGATAGTTTTTAAAGTATTTGAACTTGAATTGTTTTGATGAATATTTGAACATTTTATAAATTTATTTAAAATTAATTTATTGATAATAAATTTATAGTTAGAATTAAAGAAAATAATTGGTATTTTACAATTAATTTTACTCAATGTAATCAACTAAATTAAATTTTATTAATAAAAATTCTTAAAGTTATAAACTTAGTGAAATTAATTTATATCGAATAATCGCATATCGAAAGCCTCCTCTAGCCCCTTCTTGATAAAATTAACTTGGTGTGTTGTTACTTTTTTTTCATTTGTCTCTTTCCACTTTTTCATTTCGATATATATATATATATACGTATGTATGATGATAAACAAGATTTATTACCAGATAGAGTTTTGAGACTTCATAAAAATTTTAATCTCTTTATAATTATATTTATTGAAAGTTAAATTTAGTTTTAAATAAATAATTATTTTATTTAATTTTTTGATGGATGCCTTATCAGATGAAATAATGAATTCTATTCATAACAGTCAATCCTCTTCTCTAGATACCTATGAAGAAATAAATATAAACTCTATAAATTCAGCAACAAATGATAGCGAAATTAATGAAAGCATGGCAGTAAATATGTCTAATTTGAATTCTAATGAACTCACAGAAATATTGAGACAAAATCAAGCATTGTCCAGAGATTTTTTCAGATTTGGATTATATAGAACCGTTGATTCTAATGTCATTTTTAGCATATTAAAGACATTTAAGGTATCCCCGCAAGATGTAGAATCTCTTCTAGAATACATCACAGAATTAAGAGAATATGTAAGTATCTATTTTGAAAATTTAAATGTTTAGAATTTGCTTTATATTTTTTTGAATCATAACATCCTAGACTTCACAGAAAAAGAAATTCTATTAGCAAATTTATTTATCCTATCTTTAAAAGACACACCAGTCACTCCATGCTCCGAAATTTTGGAGGATCCGGCTTATTTACATTTTGGAGATCTCCAAACATTTTTATTTTCAATTACACTCAGACATTCAATTGATAGAAATTATTTCATTAACTTGCTAAATACAGACAGGTCAAACGCATTATTTATTACCGAAAATTACTTGCTTTTATATCATATTTTGAAAAAATTATTTTACTCGGCATATCAGAGTGATAGTATTTTGATCAATCTTGAGAATTACTTATTCATTATATCTAATTTATTAATGTTTTCATTTTTGAATAAGCAAATAGAAGCTGAAGATTGTGAAAAATTTAAGAATGATATTGAACAATTTGAAAAAGACATCAGAATAAACAAATTGAAAATTACGAATGGTTATGATGAAAATTCTATGATGATACAATTTTATAAAAACTCAAATAGAAATGATATATCAATAGAAAGAACAAAAATATAATAAAATTTAAAATAATTACGAATTTAAGTGAAATTTGTTAAACTACTATTTGTATTTTGTTCTTTAAGTAATAAAAATTACTCCTCTGATAAATAATTTTGTTTAACTCTAATTATAAAATTTATGCTTAAATACCTGAAGTAATTATAGATTATTAAAGTACTTTTCTTTTTTATATACAATTACAAATGATCGTAAGGATTATAATTAGGATTCTTAAAGGGATTCAACTCCTTGTCAACATCATCACAACAGTCGCATAGCCTCTGTTTAATTGGGTAGATTATACATCCTAGACAATTACATATACCATTCTTGACTCCGATTATGCAACTATAGACACCCGTTATAGTCCCTTCTAAACACAAGACGTATCCTCTCCACACTTTTTTCCAGTAATATGAACAGCCCGTTTCATTTTCCATTTTTGATTCTTCGGCATCTTCCTCAACTTCTTCTATATTGTCCCCTTGTGTATGAGTTATTAATCTCACTTTTTCTTCTTTTTCATATTTTATGTGTTGTTTTTTCTTAGTTTTAGTCATATGAGAATTATAGATAACTAATGAAATAGTCCAATTGTCATTTAAATTATTGTCAGTTAAAAAAGTTTTTATTTAAATTAACAAATTTAAATCCAAATTATCTCACAAATTGATAATTCTTCTTGCTAAAAGTATTCCTATTGTTTTAATTAAAATATAATAAGTTTCAAAATAATTTATCAAATAGATAATTATATACTTCCAGATTACTTAAAGCTTAATATACATTTTAATGATTACTTTTAGAATGTTTACATATAAATAATTCAATAAATTATATTAATAAATTATAAATTTAATGACTGACATAGACATAGACTTAAGAAGTTTCTCAGCTGATAAAAAAGATGAGGATAGAAGAATGCTTGACTATTCGATGGTTGACGATTATGTCCCTATTCAGAAAAACTCAAGGCTATTCAAATTTATTTTATACACATCGAAAGTTGAAATCAAATCAAATAGTTTAATAAAAATGATCTATACGACATCCCTTTGTGAATTTGCCTTATGGTTAGTAGGATTGTTAATCTTTCTTTCATCACCAAAGAATCTATTTTTGATCTGGGTGTTAATAATTCACGTAGCTAAAAGTATTCTTGGATTGGTTCTTCTAAATTCAATTCCGAAGACGTATGAGATAATAGAAAATGTAGCAAAAAATCCAAATTTTGAAGAGGACAAAATAATAGACTTGATCCAATCCCAAATAAGAGAAACATTCGTACAAAGATGGACCGAAAATAAACGCAAGCTGTTATATTATCTTTTATGCACAGTATTTTCGTTTATAACAGACATCGTAATATTTCTTGTTCAAATATATGTATTTGGAAATCCTTCTTGGTTTTTGATGCAGACTAGCCTTTTATTGATAATTTTAGTATTCTTAGGTAAGGAATATCCATTTTAATTTTAGTGTCTGATGTTGTTTACTTTTTGTGGTTCTTAACACTGAGCTTCTCTTTCCCTGATTATATCATTGACCCTATTAAGAAAGCTTTAATGGGATCTGTAAATGAATTGAAGTCGATAGTTTTCTCAATTTTTAGAAAGAAAAAGGACGAATCTGCTATTAATTAATTTAAATAATTTTACATAGTTTTAAATTCATTTTGAAACTCTCACATCAAAAGAAATTCAATACTTATATATAAACAAACATATAAATTCATTTAGAGAATTACCTTCTTTTATTCAAGAAACAATTCTTAAATTTTATTTTAATTAAATTTTTAAAAATATGATTTCAAATAATTTTTCGAAACAGAGCAAACAAAATATTCTAAAGCTTGTTTTCGAATCGAATTCGCATGAAATTTTTGAATTTTTAGATAAAGAAGATTTAAACAAACTCAAATTAACAAATAAATTTTTTTACGAGTTGTGTGAATGCAACCTTATATTTACAGATTCTGTAAAAAGCCTAAACAAATATTTTATGAATTCCTTGTTGATTTCGAGTAGCCAAGATAAAGGGAATTCTTCTAAAGAGAAAAAATCAAAATTTAAAGAAAAATTTCTTTTCAATAAATCATTAAACTCTTTTATGAAAGGAAAGGAAATAGAAACATACAACGAAAAAAGATTACAAAGTGCTAAAAGAAAAAAAAGATGAATTAAAACAACATAGATAAATTAATAATATAAGGGTCTTGTTTTATTATAAATGAAATTCTTATTCTTATTTTAAATAAAAAATCATAAATTGTGTTGAATATAATTTTAATTTTTTCCTTAGAAATTTCATATTATTATAAAAAATTATTTAAATAAATTAATAACATATAAATAAAGAAAATCAAATGCAAACTTCATCTAATTTCAATCAGATGAGAAATTCTCACATTACGGATGATTTTGACCAAGAAAAATTTTCCTTAAGAGATACACAATCAGGTAATATAAAACAAATACATAAAAAATAAATTCACAAATAGACGACATTAATGATCTTAAAAAAAAGATCTCAATTCAAGAGGAGACAATCAGCGAATTCGAAAATTATTTGGTGATGTTGTTAAATGTCATTGAAAAAGCTGGAGGTGGTACATACACAAGTCAGATCAGAAAAGTAAATATATAATTAAAAAAGGGTCTGGGAAAAATCGATCCTTTGTATAGAGAAAATATGGAATGTAAAAAAATGCTTTACAACGAATTAAAAAAGTATATCTTATTTAAACAAAATAGAGGAGATGAGCTCAGCAAATCAATTGAATCGAACAAATCGAAACTCAAGAATAAAAGTGGAGAATTAAAAAACCAAAATGAATTAGGCTCAATTATTTTAGATAAAATGCAATTACTTGATAATATCAATACTTTGAGTGAAGAAGTAGACAATTTATCTGCAAAGAATAACATACTGCTTGATATCGTCAAATGTAGGGATAACCCCAAAGAACTTTCTAAAATTAAAAAAGAAATATTTTCTTTTCAGAGCGAAAATAATTTATTGAAAGAAAAACTTTCTAGTCAATTTAAAGAAAAAATATTTTTGAATGCCTCTAATAGAGAATATAGACATGACAAATTATTTTCTTGTTTCAGCAAAAATGAGGAAGATGGATACACAGTAAATTTGGCGAATAGTCGTAAATGAATTCGATTTTTTAAAAATACTATGAATTATATCATAAATTATATAAGTATACATATAATCTAAAATTTTTTATATTAGAGATAATTATGATTTTAGCTTGATGATAAAATATATAATTATAAGGAAGAAAATAGTGTGAAAACAAACATTGAAATATTTATTCGCTGTAAAATGATCAGATGTAATTATAGCCTTTTCATTATCTGGAACTACCTGTTGATTTATTCCAAGCTTTCCTCTGTTATTATTGTTTTCAACTATATCTATTGTAGTTCTCCCTTTATTAATTTGAGGATCATTCAAAGCTTCGATGATAGTAATAGCCACGTCTCCCCTTGAAATTTTTCCCTTTATTTTGTCTCCTTGAAAGATTCCGATAGATTTTTTTTCGGAAGAATTGGCTGTCAGATGACCAGGCCTTATTATTAGATAATTCAAATCAGAATGCCTTATTCTATTTTCAGCCAATGCTTTCCAACCGAGTACGTTTGGGATGAGATAATTTAACAAAATTGCAGGGAAACTGAAAGGTCTTGTTACAAACAGTGAGCTTACTAGCACAAAAATTTTTCCTTTAAATTTATTGTCAGAATTTTCGCATAAAGTTATCAGATCAACTGTTGATGTGTAGTCACTTTGTTGTGGATCTCCTCCTAAACTAGATCCTATGGCAGAAACCAAAACATCACACCATTCTATTGAGTCTTTTAAGTCTTGGTTATTCAAATATTCTTTATTGGCTACGTCTTTTCCTAACTCAACCTCAATTATTTTGTCTATTTTTTCATAACTTTCTTTGAAAATTTGTTTTGCGTTAGTTTTATTTCTTACAATAATATGCACTTTTTTATTTTGTTTTATTAGTTTGTTGACAAGTTCAATTCCTGTCCTCCCAGTAGCTCCTGCTATTAAATATTTTGAATACTCTTTGGAACTCATTTATAATTATTAATTTTTATTTATTATCAATACAAGGAATTTACAATTCATAAAATTTATTTATTTGATAAATAAATAAGAAATCACATAATAGAATTCCATATTAGAGCAAATAAGTTTCAAATTTTTGAAATCAATAGAGAATAATATATTGACTGCTAATTGCCTAACTACGCGCTTCTCAAAATTCATTTACAGCTTAGCTCATGCTAAGCATATTTATTAAATACATATATTTATATAATTTATAAATATATTTATTAATTTAATATTCATATAAATTAATTTGAAAAAATTGAACCTCTAATTGTTGGTCGATTTGAATGAAATCTATCAATTATTAGAGGCTAAATTTTTTCAAATTAATTTATATGAGTATAATTTAAATTTATATGAATATTAAATTAGGGCATTCAATAATCTAAAATATTTGTGGATACGGATACGGATACGGGGATTGGGGATTGGGGATTGGGGAT
>Ga0169931_10009290_pt1 | contig 14208 bp, 12 predicted proteins | sample Kivu_15m_20L_FD_129675 | JGI IMG/M metagenome (GOLD analysis project Ga0169931, IMG submission 129675) | Freshwater microbial communities from Lake Kivu, Western Province, Rwanda to study Microbial Dark Matter (Phase II) - Kivu_15m_20L... | ecosystem: Environmental > Aquatic > Freshwater > Lake...
AAGAAGTAGTACGGCGCGACGCCGTACGGGGCCACGTGGGTGCCCGTCTTCTTGCGGCGCTTCTCCAGCTCGCGCCAGTGCTCCAGGAACCGATCGAGCGCGAACCGCACGCGCCCGGCGTCGCCCCGGCCCGCGCGCAGGAGCAGCGGCTCCACGCACACCATGCGCCCGATCGCGCCGGGCACCGTGCGCGCGGGTTCGCGCGACTGGCGCTCGGCGCTATACGAGACGTTCCCCTCCCCGGTGCGGCAGCGCTCGAGCGCGTCGAGCGCGCGTGCCACGACCGCCGCGTCGACGTCGAGCCCCTGGGCCCGTGCCTCGAAGAGCACCTGCAGGCACGGCGCGGTCATGAACGGCGACGCCGGGCACGGCGTCTCGATGCCGGGCTGGCGCGCGTAGTTCCAGCCCCCGACCTGCGGGATCTCGGTGCGCTGCATGGCGTCGAGGTACCACCGAAGCGCGCCGTCCACGTCCTTCTGCATCCCGGACGGCACGGCCTTCGCCGCGCGCAGCGCCAGCAGGAAGCGCGCCCCGTAGCAATAGCCCCACCCGCGCACGTCGTAGCCGGCGTCGTAGTCGGGGTTCATCAGCGGCTCGCGGATGCCGGCGCACACGAACTCGCACGCGCGCCGCACCGCCGCCTTCCGCGGGCCGTCCGCGTCGTAGCCCGGCATGCGCACGAGGCACTCGGCGACGATGCCGGTGCCGCCGATGCGGTACCCGACCGGGATCTCGCCGCGCACGCGGTAGACGCCCTCGTAGGGCCACTGCGCGCGGGGCTCGCCCTCCTGCGACGAGACGAGGAACTTCACGCCCTCCTCCACGGCGCGCCGCCGCGCGTCGGCGTCGGGCGGCGCCACGGGGCCGACGGCCGCGGGGAAATCGGAGGCCAGGGCAAGCACGAGCGCCGCGATCGCGATCATCATGGGAGTTCCTCGGGAGGCGCGGGCGGCGCGGGAGCGGCCCCTGCCGCCTCCGGGGCGGAGGCCGCATCCGCCGCGTACAGATGGACGTGCATGTCGCCGAACGAGCGAATCTCGGGGCCGCGGAACCCGGCGATCGCGCGCTCGGCCTCCCCGAGCGCGTACGGCAGCCGCAGCACCAGCCAGCCGCCGGAGGCCATCGACCCGCGCAGGCGCGCGCACTGCTCGAGGATGCGGCGGCGGCCGCTCGACTGCTCGGCGAGCGGGTACGGCGGGTCCATGAACGCGACCGTCACGGGCGCGGGGATGCCCGCGAGCGCGGCGGGCGAGAGCGCGTCGGCCTGCACGGGGCGCGCCCGGTCCCCGACCTGCAGCGCGCGCACGTTCTCCTCGAGGCAGTCGAGGACCCCGCGGTCGCGCTCCACCAGCGTGGCATGGCGCGCGCCGCGGCTCAGCGCCTCGAGCCCCATGGTGCCCACGCCGGCGAAGAGGTCGAGCACCACGGCGTCCTCGAACCACCCGCGCAGCACGTTGAAGATGCTCTCCTTCACGCGCCCCGTCATGGGCCGCGTCACCTCGGTGCCGGGCGGCGTGCGCAGCACGCGCGAACGGTGCTCGCCGCCCATGATGATGACGCGGGATTGCATCGCGGCGAGGATACGCGCTTGCTACAGTCCTCCGCCCGTGCCCCAGCCGTTCGACCAGCTCCCCGCCTCGGTGCTCGCCCTCGCGCGGCACGTGCGGGTGCCCGGCGACGTGCCGGCGCTCCTCGTGCACCCGCACTTCGACCGGGCCTCGGGCACGGTGACCCGCCCGGCGCCGGTGCTCACCTGGATGCACGGACGCACGGTGAGCAAGGAGCTCGATCCGGGGCGCTACCTGCGCCTGGCGCGCGCGGGAATCGCCTCGTGCGCGCTCGACCTCCCGGGCCACGGCGAACGCCATGAGCACGCGCTGCAGGACCCCGCCCGCACGCTCGAGGCGGTCGAGCGCATGGCCGGCGAGCTGCCCGCGATCGAGGCGTGGCTAGCCGAGTCCGGCGAGCACGCGGGATGCGCGATGGCGATCGGCGGCATGAGCGCGGGCGGCATGGCGGCCATGGTGCGGCTCTGCCGACCGCACCCGTACGCGGCGGCACTGGTGGAGTGCTCCACGGGCAGCTGGCGCTGGCAAGAGGGGCGGGCGATGCACGACCCCGCCCGCGTGGGGCGGCTCGACCCCGTCAACCACCTCGCGGACTGGCGGGACATCCCGTTCCTGGCGCTCCACAACGAGCTCGACGAGTGGGTCCCGGTCGCGGGCCAGCGCGAGTTCGTCGAAGCGCTGCGTGCGAGCGCGCGCGACCCCGGCACCGTGCGGATGCATGCCTACGGACCCACGGGAGCGCCGCACGAGCACGCAGGCTTCGGGCGATGCGCCGCCGACGCGAAGGACCGCGGCACGGCGTTCCTCGCGGAAGCGCTCCTTCCCGGGACGTGACCGGGGACCGGCCGGATCCGGGCGGGATTCCGCAACGGTGCCTCGGGAAATGCCGTATCTTCGACCAACCCATGCGAAGATCACCCACGGCGACTCGGCACGGAACGGCCCGCACCGGCTTCACCATCGTCGAGGTCCTGGTCACTGTGGGAATCATCGCGCTGCTCGCGGGCATCATCATCACGAGCCTCCGCGGCGCGTTCGGCACCGCGCGCAAGACCAAGGAGATGAACCTGATCCGCGGGCTGTACGTGGCGTGGTCGCAGTACGCCAACAGCTACGAGGAGAACCTCCTGCCCGGGTACCTCGACGAGAACGCGCAGGCGTCCTGGCAGGTGACCTACAGCAATGCGAGCGGCAACTCGCTCAACCGCGCGTTCAGCCAGACCTACACGTGGCGCCTCGCGCGCTTCATGGACGACCTTCCGGGCACGCTGCTCTCCTACCGCGACAGCGACGAGGGCATCGACGCCGACAACGCGACCTCGGGCGACTGGCCGGGCGAGCCCGCCCTTCCGGCATGGATGGGAAGCGTCCCCGGCAACCCCGGCAGCGCGATCGCGCTGCAGCCGGGCTTCGCCTACAACGCCTTCTACCTCGGCGGCTGGTACGAGACGTCGGGCTCCGGCGTCGCCACGGCGCGGTTCGACAATGCCCAGTGGACCGCCCAGGGCGCGACCACGGCCACCCGCGGTCGCCTGGTGGCCACCCGCCTCGCGAACATCTCGCGCACCACCGACCTCGTCGTCTTCGCGTCGAGCACCTACCGCGCGCCCGGCAACTATCGCGACAACCTCGGCGCGGAGGACACGATGCCCGGGTGCGCCTGGGTGGTGCCGCCGGCGCTCGGGCAGCAGGAGGTCTGGGCGCCCTACCTCGGCACGCCCACCGGCCTCGACGCGTCCGCGTCGGCCGCGCAGCCCGGCGAGGGCGGCATCGCGAGCATCTTCCAGAGCGGGTACGCCGAGACCGGCGTGCTCGGCGTGAACGTCGCGCAAGGCGTCCCGATCCGCCGCTACAACAAGCTCGTCGCGGCCGGCAAGGCCGACGGCAGCGTCGAGACGCTCGGCATCGCGGCGCTCATGGACATGCGGCTCTGGATCGACGCCGCCGACCAGGTCGACTTCCGGCACCAGAACAACTGACGCGCGCCGGGCCGCATTCGGTCACGCCGAGGCCGGCACGAGCGTGATGCTCGCCACGGTCACGTCGTCCGACCACGGCACCCCCTGCGCGAAGCGCTCGAGCGCGCCCACCAGCCGTTCGACGTCCTCCGCCGTGCCGCGGCTTCCGCGCAGCGCCGCGATCACGGGCTCCGGGTCCGACTCGAACGCCTCGCAGAACCGCCGCCCGGACCGGTCCTGCTGGTCGACCACGCCGTCGCTGAAGAGGACCAGCCGGTCGCCGGGCGCGAGGCGGAACTCGTCGGCGACGAGCTCGATGCCCGAGGCGTACCCGATCATCGTCGTCCGGTTGGGGAACTCGAGCCGCGACGCGCTTCCGTCGGCGCGCACGATCGCCGCGTAGCAGTGCGCCGCGTCCACGCCGCGGCACGCGCCGTCCGGCAGGATCTCGACGGCGATCGCGGTAAAGAAGCCGCCGGTGCTCACGCTGAAGTCGAGGTTCGGGCGCCGCACGAAGAACTCCGAGACCCCCGCGAGCGCCTGCTCGATGGGCAACCCGCTCCGCACGGCGCCGTCGAGGTGCGCCACCGAGGACGCCATGACGATGGCGGCGCCGGCGCCCTTGCCCGCGACGTCGCCGATGAACGCGGCCACGCGGCCGTCGCCGGCCTCGATCACGGTGAAGAAGTCGCCGCTCGGCCGCGCCTCCACGCCCGGCGCGTGCGCGGCGGGGCGGCTGTAGAGCGACCATCGCACGCAGCCGCACACGCCCTCGGGCTCGGGCAGCAGGCGCTCCTGGATCTTGCGGGCCTGCACCATCTCGCCCTGCAGCGCGCGCCGCTCCGCCGCCGCGAGCGTCAGGCCCGCCAGCTGCGCGACCATGTCGGCGTAGGGGACGGCCGCGTGGCCGAGCGCGCCGCCGGACCGCGTGTCGGCGTAGAGGTAGAGCCGCGCGGGGGACGCCGACGGGATGGGCGCGCAGATGGCGGCCGTCGCGCCCGAGGCGATGAGGCTGGCCGCGGCGTGCATGCGTTCCATGGAGTGGTCGAGCCGCACCATGCCGCCGGTGGCCCGCGACTCCTCGAGCAGCGTGCGGCTCACGGGGAGCGCACGCGCGTGCTCGCTCGCGGCGGCGATGGCCACGGGCGCCCACCCGTCGCGGTCGCCGGGCGCGCCGGCGCGCATCACCGCGGCACGGTCGAAGTCGCGCGTCTCGACGAGCACCTCGACCACGGCCTCGCACAGCGGGTGCTCGTCGTCGGAGGCGCCGATGCGCCGCGCCGCGGCCAGCAGCGCCGACAGCCGCACCTCCGCGGACTCGAGGCGCTGGCGCGGAACGGGCTCGGGACGAGCCCCGGCACCGGCATCGAGGAACGTCACCGTCTCGGAGACGGTGCCCCCCGCCGTGCCGGCGCCCACCGTGAGGCGCATGCGGAAGGGACCGATCGCGAGCATCGAGGCGGCGGCGAGCGGAACCCACTGGTTCGCCGGCACGAGCCGGCCGTCCAGCGCGGTGCCGTAGCGCCCCAGGCCGCGCACGTGCCAGGTGCCTGCGTCGAACATGCACTCCGCGTGTCGCTTGGACACCGACTTATCGACGAGCGCGACGTCGGGTGCCACGGTCCCGGCCGCGCTCGGCCGGCCGAGGACCACCGGCGCGTCGGCCGACCGGGGCTCGAACGAGACCGTCTCCCGGCCCGTCCCCGGGAACGCGATGCGGAGGGTCGAGGGGCCCGGGACGGCCATGGGTCAGCGCGCCGCGAGCTCCGCGGGCTTCGGGGCGGCGACGAGCTCCTCGGCCACGCGGCGACGCGGCGCCGTCCCGAACGAGAGCTGCGCCACGGCGATCATGGTCTCGAGCCGCCCGAGGGTGTTCTCGCGCATCGCGCCGAACGCCATGAACGGGAAGAGCGCCAGCAGCGCGACCACCAGGCCGGACGCGGTGGCGACCAGCGCCTCGGAGATGCCGCCCGACACGGCGCGCGGGTCGACCATGGCCTCGCCGCCCGAGAGCAGGTCGAAGCTCGTGATGATGCCGGTGACGGTGCCCAGGATCCCCAGCATCGGCGCGGCCGTGATGATGGTCGAGAGCGTGGCCATGAAGCGGTCCATCCGGATGCGCTCGGTCTCGACCGCGCCGACCCCCACCGCGTCGCTCGCGCCGTCGGCCAGCAGCGCGCGCGCGATGCGCGCGTACACCGTCTCCGAGGTGTCGGCGAGCGCCTGCGACCGCGCCGCGTCGCCCCGGCGCATGGCGTCCATGAGTGCGGCGAAGCCACGCTTGCCGGCGGGCCCGTTCTGGCGCGCCCAGTACACGGCGCGCTCGAACGACACCGTCGCCGAGATGACGCTCAGCACCAGGAGCGGCCACATGACGAGGCCGCCCTTGTGCATGATGGACCAGAAGTGAGTCAGCATGGTGGAAGCCCGCGAGGCGGAACGCGGATCATACGGCCTGCCGTACACTCGCCCCGATGCACGCGACCGTCGCCGCCGCCACCGATGCCCAGCTCGTCGCCGAGGTCGAGGACGCGCTCGCGCGAAGCCTCGTCGGCCACCCGCTCGCCCCACGGCTGCGGGAGGCCATGCAGTACGCCGTGCTCGGCGGAGGCAAGCGCGTGCGCCCGGTCCTCGTGCTGCGCGCGTGCGAGGCGGTCGGCGGCGCCCGCGGGGACGCGATGGCGGCCGCGGTCGCGCTCGAGATGGTCCACTGCTTCAGCCTGGTGCACGACGACCTCCCGGCGCTCGACAACGATGACCTCCGCCGGGGCCGCCCCACCACGCACCGGGCGCACGGCGAGGCGCTCGCCATCCTCGCGGGCGACGGCCTCATGTCGGTCGCCATGGAGCTGGCGCTGGCCTCGCCCCGTCGCGGCGCCGAGATCGCGCGTGAACTCGCCTCGGCCACGACCGGCATGATCACCGGGCAGGTCTACGACACCCTGGGCGGGTTCGACGGCTCCCCCGACGCCGGTGCCCGGCTGCGGCTCATCCACGACCACAAGACCGGTGCCCTGCTGCGCGCGGCGTGCCGGATGGGCGCGCTCGCGGGAACCCCCTCCGAGGCGCACCTCGCCGCCCTCACCGCGTACGGCGAGGCCATGGGCCTCATGTTCCAGGTGGTGGACGACATCATCGACGAGACCCAGTCGACCGAACACCTCGGCAAGACGGCCGGGAAGGACCGCGAGGCGGGCAAGCTGACCTATCCCGCGGTGTTCGGGCTCGACGAGAGCCGCCGCCACGTCGAGCGGCTCCTCGAACGGGCCATGGCGGCCGTCACCCCGCTCGGGGAGCCCGCGGCGCCGCTGGCCCTGATGGCGCGGACCTTGGCCACGAGGACGCGATAACCTCGGCTACACTTTCGCGATGGTCCCCTCCCCCCGGCCCCGTGCCGCGGGGCGAGGCATGACCGCCTGCACCCGAACACGACCATGAACCTCCTCCCCACGATCGCCGGCCCCGCCGACCTCAAGAAGCTCTCCGTTGACCAGCTCCCGCAGCTGGCGAAGGAAGTGCGGCAGGCGATCTGCGACCAGGTCGCGAAGTCCGGCGGCCACCTCGCGCCGAACCTCGGCGTCGTCGACCTCACGATCGCGATGCACTACGTGTTCGACTTCGGGCACGACCGGCTCCTGTGGGACGTCGGCCACCAGTGCTACACGCACAAGCTGCTCACCGGGCGCCAGCACCTCCTCGGCAAGCTGCGCCAGCGCGGCGGCATGGCGGGCTTCCCCGAGCCCCGCGAGTCGGACTACGACCTGTTCTCAGTGGGCCACGCAGGCACCGGCATCTCGACGGCCGTCGGCGTCGCCCGCGGCGACACGCTCGCCGGGCAGGGCTGGGCGCCCGACCACGACGCGGGCCGCCGCGTGGCGGTCGTGATCGGCGACGCCAGCATCGTGAACGGCGTCGCGATGGAGGGCCTGAACAACGCAGGCGTGCTGCACCGCCAGTTCCTGGTGGTCCTCAACGACAACGGCATGAGCATCGCGAAGCCGCAGGGCGCGGTCGCGGCGTACTTCGACCGCGTGCGCATGAGCCCCGGCTACGGCGAGTTCAAGAAGGCCGCGCGCGAGTTCGTCAAGCACGTGCCGGGCGGCCAGGCGCTGGCCGACCTGTACCACCGCGCCGGCGAGGTCTCGAAGACCCTGGCGCACGAGGTGCACGCCAACGGCTGGTTCGAGCACTTCAACCTGGTCACCGTGGGCCCGGTCGACGGTCACGACATCCGCGCGCTGGTCGAGGTCCTCAACGAGGCCAAGCAGTTCGACCGCCCGATGGTGCTCCACGTCAAGACCGTCAAGGGCAAGGGCTTCGCCTTCGCCGAGCAGGACAGCTGCACCTTCCACTCGCCGAGCGCGTTCAGCATGCTCGACGACATGGAGAACGAGGGCTGCCGCGTCGAGCTCAAGAAGGGCGGCCGCTCGTTCACCGCGGCGTTCGGCGACGCGATGGCCGACCTCATGGCGCGCGACCCGAAGGTGGTCGCGTGCACGGCCGCCATGCCCGACGGCACCGGCATCGCCAAGGTGCAGCCGAAGTTCCCCGACCGCGTCTGGGACACGGGCATCTGCGAGAGCCACGCGGCCGACATGATGTGCGGGCTGGCGAAGACCGGCTGGAAGCCCTTCCTCGCGGTCTACAGCACGTTCCTCCAGCGCGCGTTCGACCAGTGCTTCCAGGAGGCCGCGCTGCAGGGACTGCCGCTTCGCCTCTGCCTCGACCGCGCCGGCCTCGTCGGCGGCGACGGTGCGGTGCACCACGGCTTCTGCGACATCTCGATGCTCGCGGTGCTGCCGAAGGCCGTCATCATGGGCGCGCTCGACGAGCCCAGCATGAAGGCCGCGCTCGAGTTCATGGCGACCCACGAAGCCGGCATCACGAGCCTGCGCTACCCGCGCGAGGGCGTCAGCGACCGGTTCACCGGCACGCCCTGCCCCCCGTTCGAGCTCGGCAAGGCGCGTGCGCTCGTGAAGCACGCGAAGCCGGACGTCGCGATACTCGCCTTCGGCACCATGGCGCACGAGTCCGCCGAGGCGATCGCCCAGCTCGGCGAGTACACGGTCGACCTGTACGACGCACGCTTCGCGAAGCCCGTCGACGCGGCGCTCCTCAAGGACCTCCTCGGCCGCGGCATCCCGGTCGTCACGGTCGAGGACCACTCGATCCGCGGCGGATTCGGCGCGTGCGTCCTGGAGGCCTGCAACGAGCACGGGCTCGACTCGCGCCTCGTGACGCGCCTGGCGATCCCCGACCACTGGATCCACCATGGCGAGCGCAAGGAGCAGCTCGTCGACGCCGGGCTCGACCCCGCCAGCATCGCCCGCGCGGTGCGCGGCGCCATCGAACGCCGCGCGTCGGCCCCCGCCGCGCCGGCCGCACGCAAGCAGGCCGCCAACGTCGGCTGAACCCGGACCCGCACCCACCGCCCCCACCGATGGCCATCCTCGTCCTCCAGCACTCACGGCACAGCGGCACCGGTCACCTCGGCGCCGCCCTCCGAACCTTCGGCCAGCGCGTCCGCACGGTGCGCATCGACGAGGGCCAGGCGCTCCCGCCGGACCTCGACGACGTCCACGGGCTCGTGAGCCTCGGCGGGCCGCAGTCGGCGAACGACCCCGATCGCTGGGTCACGCAGGAACTCGACCTCATCCGCGAGGCCCATGAGCGCAAGATCCCGGTGCTGGGCCTGTGCCTGGGGGCGCAGATGCTCGCGAAGGCGCTCGGCGGCGAGGTGTCGCGCATGGCGTCGCCCGAGTTCGGCTGGACGCAGGTGCGCGCCTCGGGCATCGGCGTCGAGGACGCGCTGCTCGCGGGCACGGGCTGGGACCACGTCGTCTTCGAGTCGCACGGGGAGCACGTGTCCAAGCTGCCCGCCGGCGCGACCGTCATCATGAAGGGCTCGGCCTGCCCGGTGCAGGCGTTCCGCGTGGGGCCGTGGAGCTACGGCTTCCAGTACCACCCCGAGTGGACCCGCGACGACATCCTCGCCGAGATCGACCGGAGTCCGGACGCCGACCTCGCCGCGGCCGGGACCTCGAAGGCCGCGCAGCGCCAGGCCACGGCGGAGCACGCCGCGAACGCCGAGCGCACGTCCAAGCGCGTCTTCGAGCTCGCGAACCTGCTTCTCTTCCCCGCATCGCGCCAGCAGCCGGGGCTGGTGGCGCCGGGCACCGTGCACCACTGACCGCCGGGAGCGCGCCCGCCCGGGCATCGCGCGCTTTCGCCTGGTTCCGCGGCTGGCCCGCGGCCGGGCGGTACGTTCGCGCGCATGGACGAGCCCTGCCCTGACCCGGCCCACGTGCGCCGCACCGACCCGCGTCGTTCGCTCGGGCTCCGGGGCGAGGAAGCCGCGGCGCGCCACCTCGCCGCGATCGGCTACCGCGTGCTCGGGCGCAACGTGCGCGCAGGCGACGTGGAGGCCGACATCGTCGCGCTCGCGCCCGACGGCGGCGTGGCCGTGGTCGAGGTGAAGGCACGGACCGGGCCGTGGCACCCCGAGGACCGCATCGACGCCGTCAAGCGCGACCGCATGGTGCGCGCGGCGCGCGCCCTCTCGGCCACCGAGGCCTTCCGCGACCGGATGTTCCAGTTCGACGTGGTGGCGGTGTCCGTGCTCCCGGGCGGCGCGGTCGACGTCGTGCACTGGCCGCACGCCTTCGAATCGCCCGAGTGAGGCGCACCCTATCCTTCCCCGATGCCACGCACGCAGGCCTCGAGCCGCACCCGCTTCCGCGAGTACATGGCGCGCTTCGAGGAGGGCCGCCGCAAGGCGCGCACCGAGGGCACCACCGTCACCTGGCACGGCGAGAAGAGCACGCGCCGGACGCGCGGCTTCGGGACGCTCTTCCGGGAGTTCGCCCGCCTCGCGTGGCCGTACCGCGCGCGGATCGCGTTCGCGCTCGCCACGCTCACCGTGTCGACGGCGCTCGGCCTTGTGTCGCCGGCGGCCACCAAAGTGGTGATCGACAACGTGCTCGGGGGCCAGCCGCTCGCGGGCGCATGGGAACGCGTGCTCGGCCCGCTGGCGACGTCGCGCGGCGCCCTGCTGGGGTGGCTCGCGGCCACGGTGGTGTCCGTGAGCGCGGCGTCGACGCTGGTGGGCATGGCCGGCCGCTACCAGGCCACGCGCACGGTGAAGGTGCTGCAGACGGCCATGAGACGCCGCGCGTTCGCGCACGCCATGCGCCTGCCGCTCCACCGGATCCAGGGGCTGCGCACGGGGCGCGTCGGGGCCGTGATCCGCGAGGACGCTGGCGGCGTGGCGGAGCTGGTGTTCGCGCTCCTCTACAACCCGTGGCGCGCGATCATCCAGCTCGCGGGCATCCTCGCCATCCTGGCGTTCACCGACTGGCGGCTGCTCCTGGGGGCGCTGCTCCTGGTGCCTGCGGTGACGCTGACGCACCGCACGTGGATCGGCCGGCTGCGCCCGCTCTTCCGCGACGTGCGGGCGCAGGTGGGCGAGGTCGACTCGACCGCCACCGAGGCCTTCAGCGGGATCCGCGTCGTGCGTGGCTTCGCGCGCCCGCGGTTCGAGTCGGTGCGCCACGGCACGTCGCTCGACCTGCTCGCCCGCCAGGAGGTGCTCACCTGGTGGTGGAGCCGGATCATCGAGCTCGCGTGGCAGCTCCTCATCCCGGTCGCGAGCGCGGCGCTCCTCTGGTTCGGCGGGATGCAGGTGCTCGACGGCCGCATCACCACGGGCGAGCTCATCATGTTCCTCACCTACCTCGTGATGCTGCTCGGGCCACTCGAGGCGCTCGCGCAGAGCGCCACGGGGCTCCAGACCCACCTCGCGGGCCTCGATCGGACGCTCGACTTCCTCTCGGAGCCGGCCGAGATGCCGGACCGCCCGGGCGCCGCACGGCTCGAACGGTCGCAGGTGGCCGGCGCCATCGAGCTGCGCGAGGTCACGTACCGCTACCCGGGCCGGGATGCCGCCGTCCTCGACGGGATCTCGTTCCGCACCCGGCCGGGCGAGATGACGGCCTTCGTCGGCGCCAGCGGCGCCGGCAAGACCACGCTCTGCAACCTGATCGCGCGCTTCTTCGACCCGACCTCCGGCGAGGTGCTCCTCGACGGGCGCGACCTGCGCGACGTCGAGCTCGCATCCTTCCGGAGGCTCCTCGGCATCGTCGAGCAGGACGTGTTCCTCTTCGACGGCACGGTGGCCGACAACATCCGCTACGCGGACCCGGCCGCCGACGACGCCCGCGTCGAGCGCGCCGCGCGCGCGGCGAGCGCGCACGAGTTCATCTGCGCGCTCCCGCAGGGCTACGCCACCGCGATCGGGGAACGCGGGGTGCGGCTCTCCGGCGGACAGCGCCAGCGCCTCGCGATCGCGCGCGCCCTCCTGGCCGATCCGCGGATCCTGATCCTCGACGAGGCGACGTCGAACCTCGACACCGAGAGCGAGCGCGCCATCCAGGAGGCGCTCCACGCGCTGATGCGCGACCGCACCAGCTTCGTGATCGCGCACCGCCTCAGCACCATCATGCACGCCGACCGGATCGTGGTGCTCAAGGACGGCCGCATCGCCGAGATGGGCACCCACGGCGAACTCATGGAGCGCAGCGGCCAGTACCGCCAGATGGTGCTCGTCCAGACCGCGCCCCCCGCGCCGCCGCGCGGGCCCGGGCCGCAGGCCGCGCCGGGCACGCCCGCGGCGGTCAGCCCGCCGTCCGTCCCTTCCACGCCCGCCGCTTCGTGAGGTGCAGCCACCAGCTGCGCCACTGGATGGCCAGGAGGAGCGCGATCGACACCGGGTGCAGCAGGACGCACGTGGCAGGCTGCGCGAACCGCGCGGCCAGGAGCGAGCGCTGCACGAGCTGCGCCGCCACCGCGAACCACGCGAGCACCGTCGGCCCAAGCGGCATGCCGCCCGTCACCGCCGCCGCCGCGATCCACGCCCACGGAAGCAGGATGCCGCCGGCCTCGAGGACCGTGAACACCGCGAGCACGACGGGCGATCCCAGGCCCTCGTAGGCGTTCTTCGTGAACCCGCGCCATGTCTGGGCGGCGCCGCGGTACATGCGGCAGCGCACGCTCCCGGACCCGTCGTAGAGGTCGCTGCGGAGCCCCGCGCGACGCACGTTGCGCGGCAGGCGGATGCCGTCGTGCATGCTGTCGCGGAACGCGGCGTGGCCGCCCGCGGCATGCCAGGCCTCGCGCCGCACCAGGAGGAACTGGCCGCAGCCCGCGCTCGTCGCCGGGTCGTTCGTCGTGCGCATCCGGGGCATGGGCAGCCAGCTGAAGAGCATCCAGTGGATGAGCGGCACCACCATGCGCTCGAGGAACGACCCGACCTCCTCGCGCGGGACGGTGCTCAGGAGGTCCGCGCGCAGGAGCGCGGCCTCGTCGAGCGCACGCACCAGGCAGTCCGGGGCGAGGCGCACGTCGGCGTCGGTGAAGAGCAGCCACTCGCCGTGCGCGGCCTGGCCCATGCGCTCGCATCCCCACTGCTTGCCGTTCCATCCCGCGGGAAGCGGCTGGGTGGGAACCGCGCGCACGCGAGCGTCCTCGGCGCACAGCCGCGCGAGGATGCCGGGCGTGCCGTCGGTGCTCTGGTCGTCGTAGACGAGCACCTCCACGTCGACGCCGCGGCTCGCGAGGGCGCCCCGCACGACGGGCGCGACGTTCATCTCCTCGTTCCGGGCCGGGATGCACACCGACACGCGCGGCGGCGCGCCCGGCCCGCCCGCGGGCGGCGCGTCGCGGAGCGCTTCGGCCTCCGCGCGCGGGCGCCGGTAGATGCCCAGGTTGATCACGGTCATGGTGAGCGCGATCGCGCTCACCAGCGCACCGAACGCCGGCGACCACGTCCATGCGAGCGAGGCGGCCTCGCCGACGGTCATGCGCCGCCCCCGCCCGCCGCGCGGTGCGAGGTGTCGATCGACGTGCGGCGCCCCGTCAGCCGCAGGAACGCGTCGTAGGCGGGGTGGATGCGCCCCGCCCCGCCGCCCGCGACGGTCGTGAAGCGACCCGCCTCGCGCGACATCACGGCCTCGGCCAACGCCGCCGCGTTCGCGTTCATCGCGCGCGCGATCGCGTCCTGCCAGGCGTGCGCCGACCCCGCGTCCGAGGGCGGGGCCTCGACGCACTCGGCCCGGAGGAACACCTCGGGCCGCTGGTCGACCCAGAAGGCGTACTCGATGGCCATCGCGACCACGCGCGCGCGCGGGTGGCGCGCCGCGACCATGGCCGCCCCGGGACGCACCTCGACCGCGTGCCGGACGTCGACGAACCGCCCCTGCGGCGTCACCATCAGCACGGTGCGCGGCGCGCGCGCGAAGAGCCCGTCCACGTGGCGCGCGAACGCGCGCAGGCCGGTCGCGTCGTCGGGATCGACGCCGAACATCCCGAGGCGGCGGAAGAACCGGAAGTTCTCCAGCTGGGTCCGGTCGATGGGGCTCGCGACGGGCCGGTCGCCGAACCACCGGTCGTGCACCAGGAGCCCGACCAGCGGGTCCCACCATGACTGGTGGTTGGCGACGAGCAGCACCGGCCCGTCGTTCGAGGCGGCCCGCGCCAACGCGGCGTCCGAGCCGGCCGCGAGGCGGACGGCATGGAAGCGACGCCCGACGAAGCCGCGCATCCAGCGCACGAACGCGCGCCGGAACCACGGGGTGTCGTGGCCGGGGATCAGCTCGCCCCGACCGGCTGCCATGCGTGGCGTCCCT
>Ga0169931_10009291_pt1 | contig 14208 bp, 13 predicted proteins | sample Kivu_15m_20L_FD_129675 | JGI IMG/M metagenome (GOLD analysis project Ga0169931, IMG submission 129675) | Freshwater microbial communities from Lake Kivu, Western Province, Rwanda to study Microbial Dark Matter (Phase II) - Kivu_15m_20L... | ecosystem: Environmental > Aquatic > Freshwater > Lake...
GCGGTTCGAGCCGCTCATATTGCGCGTCCGTGAGCTCGTGACGCCGAATCATGGGTCGCCTCGCTTCACCAATGTGACGCGCGGCGCATACCAGAACGCCCAGATTCAATCAACACGGCCTAGCCACAAAAAGGCACACGAGACACAAAAGCAGGCAATGGGGCAGAAGAGTTGAGTTCCAAATAACTCTTGGTCTTGGTTTCCTTTGTGTCTCCTGTGCCTTTTTGTGGCAATCCGCTTTCTGGTTTGGTCTGATTGTGATTTAGTTCGGCGTTCATCGGGCGGCAAAACTCTTCGCGCGCTACGGTTCGTCGGTGGTGACGACCGGGGCCGTTTTCGGCGCTTCGAGGTCGCTCGTGTCGAGCCGGTTTTCGCTCTGGAGTTGGCGGAAGATGGCGACCGTCTCCGCGATCCCGGCTTCGAGGCTCGTCTTCGGCATCGGCCCCAAGTCGCGCTGCAGGCCGGCGTCGGAGAGGTCGTAGGCGATGGCGATTTGCGTGGTGCCGAAGGTGACAAGTTTCGCCGCTTCCGGCAGCACTTTGCTGAGCGCCGCATGGAAGTCGCCCATCTGCACGACCGCGCCGCGGAGGTTGTAGCTCTTCGCGCCGGTGTAGGGCCGTTCGAGGCTGTTCACGAACGTCTGCGCCACGTCGTCCACGTATTGGAAGTCGGTCCAACCGCCGAAGTTGATGTGGTACGGTCGCCCGAGCAGCGCGGCCTTGATCGCCTTCGTGGGTTCGCTGGTCATGCCGAGGTCGCGGCCGACGCCGTACACGGTCCACGGGCGCAGGCCCACGCTCGAAATGCCGAAGTCTTGGAAGTAGATGCGGGCGTTCCCCTCGTTGCAGCACTTAAACACGCCGTAGTGCGTGCTGGGAATGAGCGGAGCATCGTCGGGCTGCGCACCGGGCGCGTACTTGTCCGGGCCGCCGAAGACGGCCGCGGAGCTGGCGTACACGAGGCGCTTCACTTGCGCGCCGGCGGCCTTCACCGCCTCGAACACCGCGAGCGTGCCGACCACGTTCACCTTCGCGCCCAACAGCGGGTCGGCCCGGCACGTCGGCACCTGAAGCCCGGCGAGGTGGATGACGTGCGAAATCTGGTACTGTTTGATTGCGGCGTTCAGCGCGTTCAGGTCGCACACGTCGCCTTGCACGAAAGCGACCTTCGCCACTTCGCTTTCGGGCAGGATGAGCCGCAGCCGGCGGGCGTCTTCGCGCAGGTCGAGCACCCACACTTGCGCGCCGCGCGACAGCAAGTTGCGAATGATCCACGCCCCAATGAACCCGTATCCGCCGGTAATCAGCACACGCATGAGAGAGGCTCCAGAAACGATTCACCGCAGAGACCACAGAGGACGCGGAGAAAAACGACAGCAGGAAGAAGAGTTTCGACAGGATAACAGGATGAAGAGGATACAGAATTGAACTCTGTTCTCTGTATCGTGTTGATCGTGTAATCCCGTCCAAAAGCCTTCTCTTCTGACTTTGCTCCGCGTCCTCTGCGGTCTCCCCGGTGAAAACTATTCGCCCGCGACGGTTTCCGTTGCGACCTTCGCCACGGTTACGAGCTTGTCGCCGTCGTTGAGGTTCATCACGCGGACGCCCTGCGTGTTGCGCCCAACAAGACGGATGTCGTCCACCTTCGAGCGCGTCACCATGCCGCTTTGGGTGATGAGCATGATTTCGTCGCCGGGGCGCACGCTGCACACGCCCACGACCGGGCCGTTCTTCGTCGTCACCTTCACGTCCTTCAGCCCCTTGCCGCCGCGGCGCTGCAAGCGGTAGCGCATCCCGCTGGGGTCGGACTCGTCGCCGTCGCCTTCGGTCTCCGGTTCGGCCACTTCCGGTTCCGCGGCGTCGTCGGCCGGCGCGCCTTCCGGTTCGCCTTCGGGAATCGGCGTGTTCGCGCCGAACGGCGTGCGCTTGCCGAGGCCGTTCTCGCAGACGGTGAGCAATTGCCCTTCGGGGTCCGCGACCACCATGCCCACGATCGCGTCGTCGGCCCCGAGTTTGATGCCCTTCACGCCACGGGCCGTGCGCCCCATCGCGCGGGCGTCGGTTTCGCGGAAGCGGATCGCCATGCCTTTGCGCGTGCTCAGGATGATCTCGTCGCCCGGCTTCGTGAGCGCGACACCGATCAACTCGTCGCCCTCGTCGAGCGTGAGGCCGATGACACCACCCGCGCGCACGTTGCTATAGGCCATGAGGTCGGTTTTCTTCACTGTGCCTTGGCGTGTGGTCATGAGAAGGTTGAAGCCCTCGCAGAACTCGCGCACCGGCACGATGCTCGTGATCTTCTCGTTCTCCGCGAGCGAGAGCACGTTCGCGATGGCGCGCCCGGGGCTGGTGCGGCCCGCGGTCGGAATCTTGTACACCTTCAGCCAGTACATGCGCCCGGTGTTTGCGAAGCACAGCAGGTACGATTTCGTACTCGCGGTGAAGAAGTGCTCCACGAAGTCGTTGTCGCGCAGCCCGCCCTGCACGCCTTTCCCGCCGCGACCTTGCACGCGGTATTCCGTCAGCGGCATGCGCTTGATGAAGCCCTCGTGCGTGATCGTGACGACGTTCGGTTCGTCCTCGATCAGGTCTTCCATGTCCACGTCGCCGCCGTCGTCGGATACTTCGGTGCGCCGGTCGTCGCCGTACTTCGCGGCCATGCGCTCGAGGTCTTCGCGAATGACCGCGAGCACGTTCGCGTCGTCCGAAAGCAGCGTTTCGTAGCCGCGAATCTGCTCGCGAAGGGTCGTGTACTCCTTCAGGATTTCGTCGCTTTCGAGCGCCGCGAGTTGGCCGAGTTGGAGCCGCACAACGGCTTCCGCTTGAAGCTCCGTCATGCGGTATTCGGCGAGCGCCCCGAGTTCCTTCTGGAGCGCCCCGAACGCCGCTGCGCCGATGGCGCGCTCCATCAGGCTCGCCGGTACCGCCAGCCCTTGCAAGCGCACTTTCGCTTCCGTGCGGTTGGGCGAGGTGCGGCAAATCTTGATGACGTTCTCGATGTCCGCGATGGCGATCAGTTGCCCTTCGAGGACGTGCCCGCGGCGCTTGGCCTCGCGCAGCAGGTACTCCGTGCGCCGCCGAATCACGACGACGCGGTGCTCCAAGAACTTCTGGAGCATTTCTTTCAGCGTCAGCTCGCGGGGCCGCCCGTCTACGAGCGCCAACATGATGACGCTGACGGTTTTCTGGAGCTTCGAGTACTGGTAAAGCTGGTTCAGGACGAGGTGCGGGTCTTTACCCCGCTTGATCTCGACCACGATGCGCACCGGTTCGCCGGAGCGCGCGCTGGATTCGTCGCGGATGCCGCTGATGTCCGGGATGCGGTCGTTCTTCACGAGTTCCGCGAGTTCCTTCACCAGCGGGTCGCGCGAAACTTGGTACGGCACTTCCGTAATCAGAATGCTCGGCGACTTGCCTTTGCCCTCTTCGGTCACGCGAGCGCGAGCGCGGAGCGTGAGGTGCCCCGCGCCTTGCGAATAGGCGTTGATGATTCCCTGACGGCCCATGATGATGCCGCCGGTCGGGAAGTCCGGGCCGGGGATGATCTCGATTAGCTCCATGAGCGACGTGCTCGGCTCATCAATCAGCCGCACGAGCGCCTTGCACACTTCGCGCAGGTTGTGCGGCGGGATGTGCGTCGCCATGCCGACCGCGATGCCGTCCGAGCCGTTCACGAGCAGGTTCGGGAACTTGCCCGGGAGCACGAGCGGTTCGCGGTACTTGCCGTCGTAGTTGTCGATGAAATCGACCGTCTCGCGCTCGATGTCTTCGAGCATGTCGCCGGCCGGGAACGCGAGCCGCGCTTCGGTGTAGCGGTGCGCCGCCGGCGGCAGCCCCGCGATGGAGCCGAAGTTCCCCTGCCCGTGAACGAGCTTGTACCGCAGGTTCCAGTCTTGGGCCATTCGCACGAGGGCGTCGTAGATGGACGAGTCGCCGTGCGGGTGGTACCGCTTCATCGTCTCGCCGATGATCCCGGCGCACTTGCTCGTGCTCGCGGTCGGGCCGAGGTTCAGGTCGTTCATCGCGACCAGAATGCGCCGCTGCACGGGCTTCAGGCCGTCGCGCACGTCCGGCAGCGCGCGCGACACGATGACCGATTGCGCGTAGGTCAGGTAGCTGTCGCGCAGTTCGTCGAGGATGTCGAGCGGGTTGATCGGCGCATCGGGCGCGGGCGGTTCGGTGGGTGCGCCCACGGGGGGAACGGGATCGGCCAAGACGACTCCTTCGCGGTGCGCGCCCGCGTGCGGAAAAGCGTTACGTCCGTGGTGGCTATCGTTCCGCGGGGAACTGTATTATCTTAGTAGCAATCGCTTCCGCGAACCAGCGCGGTAGGCGGCTTCTGTAGGCTTTTTCCGCTGTCGGAAGTCGAACATGGGTAAGCTGTTCCGGCCGCGGGTCGCGGTCGCCTTCGGGAACCTCTTTCGCGCGAGTCGTGTCATGCGTTTCTGCGTTCTCTTCGTCGCGCTCGTGAGCCTCGTGTTCGCACCCCGCGCGGGCGCGCAGCCGCCCAAACTCACTGCCGCCGCGGAGCAGACGCGCGACAAAGCGCTCAAGGTGAAAGTCGCCGCGGAGTTCACCGAAGCGCGCCTCGGTGACGTGCTGAAAGAGTTCGCGGCGCAGGTCGATATGAGCGCCGATCGTGTGGTGCTGTGGACCTACGGCCCGATGTTTCCGTTCGACAAGAAAGTGACGTTCACCTGCAAGTCGAAGCCGCTGGACGAAGCGCTCGACGAACTGTTCACGAAGGTCGGTGGCGGGTTGGGTTACGTTGTGGTCTCGAAAGACGGCGACAAGCACGACGGGTGGGTGCAAGTGACGACGACCGGGGAGCGCGGCGTCGCGAAGCCGGTGCCGATGGCGACCGCGGAAGACGAGAAGGAAGCCGCGGACAAGCTCGCACTCGCCAAGCGCCTGATCGACGGCGGCAAATCCGACCAAGCGAAAACCGTATTGGCTTTCGTGGTGAAACGCTACCCGCTGGCGAAGGCTGCGACCGAGGCGAAGGAACTGCTGACCAAGTTGGACAAGTGAGCGAGGAGCCGACCGTGAGCGGAGCGTCGCACAACACCGAAGTGCCGTGGATTCCGCCGGCCGAAGCTGAGGCAGACGGGTTCGTTGGCATCGGCGGCACGCTCGCGCCGGCGGTGCTGCTGCGCGCGTACAGCGAAGGCGTGTTCCCGTGGTACAACGAAGGCGAACCGATCCTGTGGTGGTCGCCGGACCCGCGGGGCGTGATCGAACTGAGCGCGGAACGCGCCGGTGCCGACGGTACCCCCGGGTACGGCGGGTTGCACGTCTCGAAGCGGCTCGCGCGCACCATTCGCGGCGGGAAGTTTCGCGTCACCTTCGACACCTGTTTCGAAACCGTGATGCGGGCGTGCGGCGAGCACCGCGAAGAGGGCACGTGGGTCACGGAAGAGATGGTGACGGCCTACACGCGGCTGCACAAACTCGGGCACGCGCACAGCGTGGAAGCGTGGGTGCGCGACCCGGGCGCCGCGGACCAATGGGCGCTCGCGGGCGGCACCTACGGCGTCGCGGTGGGCGCGCTGTTCGCGGCGGAATCGATGTTTTACCGCGAGACGGACGGCTCGAAGGTCGCCCTCGCGGCGCTGGTGCAACACCTCATCGCGCGGGGCTACGAACTGCTCGACGTGCAGATGGTGACGGAGCACACCGGTCGAATGGGAGCGACCGAGGTGCCGCGCCGCGACTACCTGCGCCGGTTGAAGAAGGCCGTCGCGAAGCCCGGCGTGACGTTCGCGTAGCTCACTCGTTCGCCTTTTTCCAGCGCCCCTTTTGCAGCACGCGCCAAGCGATGGCGTCGTCCGGCTTGAACTCCATCGTCGTTTCGGTCAACCGCACGCTCAGGTCGCGCGCGTCGGAACGCAGTTCCACGTACTCCGGGGTGCGCTTCACTTCCTTGAACTCGAAGGGTTTGCCCTTGTTCTTCTCGAACGCGTCGGCGTTCATTTCGATCCACTTCCCGCCGCCGGACGGCGCGAACCAACCGCCCTCGTACACCCATTGCGTGCGCTCGTCGCGCTCGGCGGCGAGCGCGGGGGCGGCGAGAACACACATTCCGGCGAGAACCAGCGCGCGCATGCGAAACCCTCGGCACGTTCGGGCGAATGAAGAACTGTAGTCGTGCGCTGCACCCGCCCGCAATCTCGGATATGATGGGCGCGGGCCGAGGAGATTCGCCGTGAGCAAGAAAAAAGCCGACACCGAAGAAGAGGCGTTCCAACTGAAGTTGGACGAGCACCCGGACGACCACAGCACGCGGCTCGTGTTCGCCGACTGGTTGCAGGACCGCGGCGACGCGCGCGCGGAGGGCTATCGCGCGCTGGCGCGGTGCGGGTTCGTGCTCAGCGACCGCTACTCCGGTCCGCCGATCCGCTACATTCCGTTACAGGCGTCGCGCATCTTCCGGTTGGACAGCACGAACACCGGGCGCGACTACACGTTCCCGACGGACTGGTACGAACGGCTCCCGGGCGCGAAGGCCGAAGAGAGCGGCGGGTTCGTGCTGTTCCCCAACCGGCGCGCGGCCGAAGACGCGGCGGCGCTGGCGTTCGCCGCGCTCCCGAAGGAGCGGCGCGACCAGTTGCTCGCGGGCCAGCGCGGTTCCTAGCGCCGCGGGTGCGGCGCGTGCCGGCCGAGTTCGTGAATCGCGGTGTTCAGCAGGGCCGCGTAGTTCGGGCACAGGCCGATTTCGCGGTGCAGGCTCTCCGCGAAGGCGTCGATCTTGGGTCGCACGGCCGCGAGGAAGTCCGAGAGCGCCGCGACCGACAGCCCGAACCGCTTCTGCGCGACGGCGAGCGCGCGGTCGAGCGCCTCGGGGTGTTCCACGACCGCTTCGAAGCGCGTGAGCAGCCCCGCGAACCACAACAGTTCCGCGCGCCGCTCGTGGCCGGTGCCCGCGGCGCGCTCCGGGTGGTGGTGATTCAGGATCGGCACGACCACGTCCGGCGGCAGGCCCCACCGCGTCAGCACGATCGCGCCCACCTCCGCGTGATCGGTGCCGAACACCTCGCGCTCGCGCGCGCACGTCTGCTCGCCGAGCGGGTCGCCCCCGCGGCTCGTGAGTTCGGCCCATTCCCGCGGGTACGTCTGTTGAACGAGCAAGACGCCGATGTCGCGCAGCAGCGCGGCGTTGAGGTCTTCTTCCGGTTCCGGGTAGCCCCGCAGGGCCGCGAGCTCGCGCGCGAAAATCGCCCCGCTCACCGACGACAGCGAGTGATCGAGCGCCCCGGGCACGTACCGGCTTTGTTGGCGCATGGGGGGCAGTGCGAGACTCAGGGCCAGCGCGCGAACGCGATTGAGGCCCGCGAGCAGCACGGCGCGGTCCACGCTGCCCACGTTGCGGGCCGGCCCCTCGCGGGCCGTGTTCACGGCGTGGAGCAGGGCGGAACTGAACGCCGGATCGGTCGCGATGAGCGCCGTGATGTCCGCGAGCATGCACTTCGGCCGCGCGACCACTTCCGCCACTTTCGTGGCAATCGCGGGCATGGCGGGCAGGCGCGACGGGCAAACGATCGCCTCGAGTACTTCTTCGCGCGGGGCGGGCAGTTTCGGCACCGGGAGCACGTGCGACGTGGCGGTGCGCACGATCCAACCGGTTGTTGTCGCGGACATGTGCACCCCTCGCGCGAGAAGATCTGGTGAATAAAATCGGGAGCCGCGAGCGGGATTTGCCTTCGGCACTTACATCGCGCGCTCGAGTGTGCGCCGGATGTAGTCGCGCACCCCCGCCACATCGACACTCGTGGCGACTCGGGCGTTCGGTTCGCCGCGGTTCGGGCGCGCGTCCACCACCGTCATGCCGCGGGTCAGTTCGCCGCGCGTTTCCACGTCCACGTTGTGCGCTTCGCTGCTCACGCTGCCGACCAGCGCGAGCGCGACCGTGCCGAGTACGTCTTTCAGGTGGAAGCCCTCGATCCCGTAGAGGTGCGACGACGCGCGGATGCCGTACGGCACGATCTGCCGCAGGAACTTGCACGTCCGCGACTCCGGGTTCGGGAGTTCGAGCAGGTCCGTCGGCGAGAAGACGAGCTTGCGCGTCACGTCCAGCGTGATGAGCAGCGGGTGCAACGTGGAGGCGAACACGCGCTTCGCCGCGTCCGGATCGAGGTGAACGTGAAACTCCGCGACCGGCCCGGCGTTGCCCGGTTCCTTCCACGCGCCGCCGATGATGACCGTTTGGTCGAGCACCGCCGGCAGTTCCGGGTCGCGGTCGAGCGCGGTGGCGAGCGTGGTGAGCGGGCCGAGGTTCACGACGGTCACTTCGCGCGGGTGCGCGTGCGCGAGTTCGCACAGCACCTTGTCGGCCGGGTGCAGGCTGTGCCGGCTCACGTTCGGGAACGGCACGCCGCCCAACCCACCGGCCCCGTGGAGCGCAACGCCGTTCGCCGCGTACTGTGTGGGTAGCGCCGCCGCGATCTTCGGGTACTTCGGCGGGTCGATGGCCGCGAGGAGCGTGTGAACGTTCGCGGTGGCTTGGTCCGCGCTCACGTTGCCCGCGGTGGGCATCACACCGACCACTTCGAGGTTCGGGTCGTTGAGGGCGAGCGCGAGCGCGAACGCGGTATCGATACCGGGGTCCGCGACGAAGAGCACTTTGCGTGGCATGATTCATCCCGAATGGGGGAGAAGAGGGGCGAACTGCTCCGCCGAAGCATGATACACTGCGCACCCCGCGAGGTGAACCGATGCGAACGCGCGAATGGATGAAGTCCACCGATCCCGGCGCGATGCTGTGGGACGTGAGTGCGAGCGCGATGCCGTACCACGACTGCCCTCCGCAGTTCGAGTACGCGGTGCGCGCGGCTCTCCGCCGGTTACGGCTGTTTCTGCTTCATACGTTTCGCACTCTGGTCGAGCAATTCGACAGCCCGGCGTGTCACTCCGCCGTTGCGCTCGGCTGGCAGTTCGCCGAAGGAACTGCTTCAGCGAACACGATACCAACAACCGATGCGGCGCTCAGCGCTGAGCATCGGGCAATATGGGAAGAGTCGCGCCACGAGGGCGATATGAGTGCCGACCGAATCGCGCGGTTGGGGCTAATCAACGCCCTCACGCTGATGTTGCGCGACCCAGCCGGCGCGGCGCGGAACTTCTTCCCGCGCCCGCACGCCGGACTTGCTCACGTTCCCACCTTCAGACCGCCAATCCAACCCACTCGCGCCTGCGCGCTGTTGCGGGAAATCTTCGGTGAGCGCGGGCGGTTGCTCGCGGAACCCGAATGGCGGGCCGAGTGGCGCACGGATACGGTTCTCGTACTCGCGCGCCAGATGTACGACTCGGAGCAGTTTGGCGCGATGCCGATTCTGGCCGACGCGCTCCAAGACGCCGGCTGCGACAACGCGAAAATACTCGCGCACTGCCGCGACCCGAAGGCGACGCACGTTCGCGGCTGCTGGGTGCTCGACACCGTGTTGGGGAAGGTGTGACCGCCGATGACGCTCCCGTGGCATTGACTTGAATTATTCATGTGTATACTATTCATTTGTCGCGCCGCTTGTCGGCGTAGGGCCGTTCGTTTTCCTGTGGTTCGTTGAACCCGACGCGTCAGCGAGAGGTTTCCAAACGTCCCTCGCTGACGCGTCGGGTTCAATTCTTGCTCTTGACTGATTTGTTCTCTTGTATACTATTTGTTCGTCGGCGCGTGGCGCGCACGGCACAGGGCCATTCGTTCAATAGCGCGAACTCGACTCGGCGCGATAATCTGCAAAAGTGCCTATATTTTCGCATTTTTCTGGGGGAATGAAACCGCGGGGCGCGGGCGGCGTCTGTAGGTGATTCCCTCACCGACCGCTACGCTACCCGCATGGACCTTCGCGCCGTCATCTTCATGCCGGCCCTCGCCGGGGCCGCGATCCTCGCGTTCGTGTTCCTCACGTTCGCGGCGCACTACTACCTCACCGTGCTCGAAAGTACCGCGACCGGCGCGAAGCCGGTGACGTGGATGCAAGAGTCGCTGCCGGACAAGTTCTGGAAGCCGTTCTACCTCGGCGGGTTGCTCGTGCTGTGGCTCGGACCCGCGTATGTGATCGGGCGGACCCTCGCGGTGAAGTTCGGCGTGCCGCAGCTCACGTTCGCGGTGCCGTTGGGCGTCGCGTGGCTCTTGTACCCGGTCAGTCAGTTGTCGTCGCTCGCGGCGCAGAGCGTGTGGATCCCGCTGCACCCGCAAGTGTTCGCGCGGATGGCGCAGCGGCCCGGCACGGTCGCGGGGTTCTTTCTGCTGTCGCTGCCGGTGTTCGCGCTCGGCGGTATCGCCTTCCGTTGGGCCTTCATGACGAAGGGCGAGTGGGAACTACTGTTCGCGGGCGTGCCGCTGTTCGCGCTGGCGCTGTTCGTCTACGCGCGCCTCCTCGGTCGGCTCGCGTTCGCACTCGTGTTCACCCGCGACCTGTTCAAGAAGCGCCGCAAGAAGAAGGAACCGGAAGCGAAGGCACCGATCGCCCGCGAGCGCACGGCCGAAGACGCCACCGAACCCGCGGTGTACGTGCAACCGAGCGAACTGCCGCCGATCAACACGCCGGACGGGGAACTGGCCGGTTACAACGTGCTGATGGCCGACGACGAACCGAAACCGAAGAAGAAGCGCGTGGTGGCGGAACTCGCGGACGAAAGCGAAGAGCCCGAACCCGCCGCGCCTTCGCCGCCTCCATTCAAACGGAACACGTGGGACGACGAAGAGGTGACGGCCTACGGGCTGACGGAACCCGACGCACCACCCCCGGAGCCGAAGCCCAAACTTGAAGCGAAACCGAAGCGCAAGCGCGAGCGCGAGGCGACGGATTCAACGGAAGAAGAACTGTCACCCGCGGTCAAGGAGGAGTTGGCACTGCTCGAGCGCGGCGACATGCGAAAAGCGCCCTCGCGGGTGTGGTCGGCGGACCTGTTCGCGTACTTCGGCCAACCGGAAACGTTCGCGGCGCTCGCGGTGCTGTCGGTGATGGGTGTGCTCGCAGGTGTGCTGGTGCGCGTCGCACGCGCGTACAACCCGACGAGTGACGGCGGGTAGTGCGCGCGGCGCGGTTGACGGCTTCACGTGCGCCTCTTACAACAGGAGTGTAGGGAAGGGCAGTTAGCTCAGTTGGTAGAGCGAGCGACTGAAAATCGCTAGGTCCCCGGTTCAACCCCGGGACTGCCCACTCGAAAAAGCCTTGTTTCCAAGCACTTCAAACCGTTCTCCCGGTTGGCGTGGGGGACGGCTTGAAGGCATTCTACGCCGTTTCACTGCCCGTTTTCCCCGAATTCACTGCCCTTTCACTGCCCTTCTGCTCTTGGTCGCGATTTTCAGCCGCTCGCTCTCCCAACTGAGCCAACTGCCCCCGAAGCCGCTTCACCTGATTGTGAAGGAAATAAGAAGGCTCGCCGCAAACCTGAAAACCGCTTTGTTGCGGCGTATAGGGCCACTACGATAGTCTTGTCCGAAGATCGGATGGCAAGTCACTTCCGTCTTGCGAATCGAATGCCTTTCCACGACGGGCTGGCGTCTTCCCTAAGGGGGACGCATGTCCAAGTTCCAACTGACGCCGCCCAAAGCGGTCGGGCGTCTGCTGTCCTGCCGGACAGCCTCAATCCTGCTCTCGGTGTCCGACGACACGATCCGAAGAATGGCCCGTGAGGGTCGCCTCGAAGCCGTCATCCTCGGACGGCGGTGCATCCGCATCTCCGAAGCCTCTGTCCTGGCACTCCTCGCCGCGCAGTCGGAAGGGGGTGTCAAGTGAACCCCATTCCCTCTTCGCCGACCCCGACCCCCACGCCACCACCGCCCGCCACGTCTGCTTGGACGGTGCAGGCATCGGGCATCGAGCCGTTACCGCCACAATCCTACTTCGCGGGCTTCGTCGGCGTGGAGGACTTCTCCAACGCCGACAAGGGCATCACCGACAAGTGGAAGTGGACGTGGCGTGTCGAATCCGGCGTCCACAAGGGCAAGTTCGCGACCGCGTTGACTGACCGCCGGCTCACACCGAACACCCACGCCGGACGACTGATCGCGGGGATGGCCGGGCGTCAACTGCAACCCGGTGAAGACGTGGCGGCGCTCGTCAAGTCGTTCGTCGGCCGGGTGTGGTGCGTCACCATCGCACCCGGCCCGAAGGGCGGTCGGCCGTCCGTCCAAAACGTCTCCCCGCCTCCCGAGATGTAGCCGCAAAAGCGTCGAAGGGGACCGTTTTCGGCTCCCCTCGACGCCCCTCTTCAACCTCTTCCACCCTTATTCAGAGGCCATCATATGGTATCAAGCGTACTAGAAAAACTGATTGTCTATCTGGCACTCGGTTGGCCGTTATTCCCGTGCCGGGAGCGCCATTCGGGGCGGCTCAATGCGGACGGCACGCCACGGGCCGACGCCAAATCTCCGTACACCCTCCACGGCTTCAAGGACGCCTCCCTGGACCCGGATCAGTGGGCGCGGTGGGCGGAAGAACGCCCTGGCTGTGCGTGGGGTTCGCCCACGACGGTCGAACGCACGATCTTGGACATCGACCCACGGCACGGGGGGGATCTGACGCTGAAGTCGTGGGTTGCCGAACACGGAGAACTGCCGCCAACGCCGCTCGTCGCCACCGGGGGCGGTGGATGGCAATACATGCTCCGGTTCCCGTTCGCGGTCCCCAACCGGAGCATCGGGCCGGGCGCGGATCTCAAGTCCGTCGGTGGGTACGGGATCGTACCGCCTTCGCGGATCTACATCCCCGAACACTTCCGACCGTACTCCTTTGACGTGAAGCCGTGGCATGTGCCGGAAGCGGACGCACCGGAGTGGTTGGTGGCAAAGGCAACGGCGAAGCCGACCACAGAGAAGGGACTGCGGCCGGTATCGGGTTCCACCGCGAGTGCGACAGGTTCACCGTGGGTGGTGCTGGCCGACACGCCTTCGGAGCCGGTGGCGCCCTGGACGGTGGAACCCGACGCCGACCTCCGCACCCATCCTGGCGTTCCCGAAGGGCAGCGGCGTGTCACGCTCTGCCGGTTGGTCGGCACGCATCTCGCCAAAGGGGATTCCCCGGCGGCGGTCTGGGTGTGGGCCGAGGAATGGGCGTCACGCTGCCAACCGGCATTTGACGAGTGGGAAAGCCATGTCGCCGGGCTGGTGCGGCGGGCCGCGTCGGTGACTGCTCCTGCTCAACATCCACTTCCTTCCGTCCCCCGGTCGAGTTTCCCGGTCGTGGTCCCGGCGTCGGAGGAAATTAACTCGGAGGAAATTAACTCGGGATCGGGACTCGCCGTGGCGGGGGTTTCCTCCGGGGAGTTAGTTTCCTCCGAAGGGGTTTCCTCCGAACCCGTGCCGGCGGCACGGGCCACCGACGCCGAGTTGGTTTCCTCCGAAGGAGTTTCCTCCAAAGTTGTGGCGAAGCCGATCCAGATCACCGTAATCGACAACAATGGGAAAGTGGCCGCCGGAAGCAGTGTGTGTTGTTCGGCAGTGGCGTCACAAAACACCTTGGCCCTACACTCAGACGCATACTTTTGCGTTTTGGGGGCAACGGCACAAGCGGTGGCGCCACACACCGAGGCCGATGAAGCCGCAGTCCTGTGCTGTCTGCTGACGGCGTTCGGCAGTGCGTGTGGATTCCGACCCCATTTTGACCACGGCAAGCGGCATGGGGCCAACCTCTTCATCGGTCTGTCCGGGGCGACTGCCAGCCGCAAGGGGACGGCCACCGGGATCGGCAAGGAGGTGGTCGGCAGGGCGGACCCGGAATGGCTCGACCGTGTTCAGCACGAAGGGTTCGCAAGCGGCGAGGGCTTGATCTGGGCCGTGCGTGACCCTTGCGAGAAAGACCCAGTTGGAGTCCCCGACAAGCGGTTGCTGGTGATCGAGGAGGAGTGGGCGAAGACGTTCACGCTCGGGGCGGCGGACAAGAGCATCCTCACCCCAATCATCCGGGGCTGTTACGACCGCATTCCCATCGGCAAGAAGAACAAGGGCGAGAACGCCTACGGGTGTCGCGAACCACATGTCAGCATCATCGCCAACATCACCCCCGATGACCTGCGGCAAGCTCTCGGCGGCAGGAACGCCGTTGCCATCGCCAACGGGTTTCTGAACAGGTTCTTGCTGGTGCATACTGAAGCTCCCCACGAATAGTAGACAGCGGGAAAGCGGTGTAAACTCCAAGCACAGGGGGATCACCGATGGCCCGTCAGCGCAAGACGTACACCGCCGAGTACAAGCTCGCGGCGGTGAAGA
>Ga0169931_10009292_pt1 | contig 14207 bp, 11 predicted proteins | sample Kivu_15m_20L_FD_129675 | JGI IMG/M metagenome (GOLD analysis project Ga0169931, IMG submission 129675) | Freshwater microbial communities from Lake Kivu, Western Province, Rwanda to study Microbial Dark Matter (Phase II) - Kivu_15m_20L... | ecosystem: Environmental > Aquatic > Freshwater > Lake...
TAAAAAAAGGGACTGCCTCAGCAGTCCCAAAACCAGTCAATAAGCCGGGTTCTGTAATGTAGAAATTCTACAAACGACGATCATCTATCTAGATCTTGCATTACTGCAAAACTCAAGCGGAATTCTGGTTCACTGATATTTTTGGGCAAAAATTATCAGCTAAGAACCATTACCTTGCACCTTCAGTGGGGTTTACCGAGCCAAGACCTCTCGATCTTGCTGGTGAGCTCTTACCTCACCTTTGCACCCTTGCCTTAACGGCGGTATTTTTCTGTGGCACTTTCCTCACGATCACTCGTACCGGCTCTTAACCGGCAACCTAGCCCTGCGGTGCCCGGACTTTCCTCTCTTAAAAAAGAGCGATCATCTAGACTGGTAACTAGCATTATAGCTAGTTTGGCTCTAATGATGCTTAATAATAAACTTAGTACCTTTATTGGGCTCGGACTCAAGAGAGATAGTCCAGCCATGCAGTTCTATGATTTTTTTTACCAGGCTCAGCCCCAGCCCGCTTCCTTGAATATGCAGGCGATCTGGTATGCGATAAAACTGCTCAAAAACTTTTTGTGCTTGCTGAGCGTTCATCCCCAGACCGGTATCCTCGACGCTAAAACCATCAGCAAGAGCGCTGACGGTCACAGAACCCGCTTCTTGATTGTACTTGATAGCGTTATCAATCAAATTAGCCAGAGCGTGCTCCAAAAGTTTTTTATCAGCGACCAGTTTAAACCCTCTTGGTAAGCGGTTTTTAAGAGTAATATTCTTAGACACCGCAAAACCAGAGAGATTCTCAAATATACTATTAGTCAAATCATATAAATCAAAATTGGATTTTTGCAAGTCCTGAAACCCACTATTCAAGCGGCTTAGACTGAGCATATCAGTTACAAGATTTCCTAATCTATCAGCCTGGGAGTTAAGCTTGTGAAGATACTCATCAAGTTTTTCATTATCGTTTTTTGCGCCCATAAGTAAAACCTCGACAAGGGTTTTGATGTTTTGGATGGGGCGCTTGAATTCGTGAGTGGCTTGATTGAGATCTTGATAAATTATAGGGTTAAGCTCTAGGATGTAGTCCTCATCTTGTTTTTGGAGGTAGCAGTTATAGGCTTGCCCAAAAATTTCAAGCTCTTGGCGCTGAGGCGAGCTAGTAAGCTTTTCTTGTAAATCGCCGTCAGTAAGTGAGCGAAGTAGATTTTCAAGCTGATTTAAATTAGAGGATAACCTTGAGATATGCGGGAAGTTTTTATTTAAATCCTCAAAAGACCAACCCAAAGAATTTAAGGCCGATTGGTTTATAAATAAAAATCCTCGGGATTTATTTAAAATAAGCACCAAGGTTTTTAGTTTTTGGGTGATTTCATTCATTAAAATTAATAATCGGTTAAAGTATTACACATCAATAATTAATTTATAGCACGTTTTATATATAGGGTTTTTGGATAAAAAAGACTAAAAATGAGCTTATCGGCACTTCAAATATTTTTAAGCCTGTATGGTAAATCCAAGGTAGAGGGAGATTCCACAACGCCTGAGAGCCCAGAAAGCTCAAGCAAGCCAAAAAAAACCGAAGATGCAAAAAATGAGCAAAAAGTTGATGGTTTTGAGTCGTCAGCTGATAAAACTGAGACATCAGAAACTCAAGCATCAAAACCCAAAACCTGGTTAGAACAAATTACTGAAACTGGTAAAAAAGCTTTTGATACCGTTTCTAAGCAAGCGGGTGAATTAATAAGCGGAGCCAAAAATCTCTGGGATAATCTTCCAGAAAAATTTAAAACAGCCCAAAAAGAGCACGATGAAAGAGTTTCACAGATCCAAGAAAATACTAAAAATGCTCAAAAAATCGCTCAAAAAAGCCCTAGCAAAAAAGATGATACAGAAGATAGCAGAAAACTCAGTCCTCAGGAACTAAAAGAACTAAATAAATATATCGCTAAAATCTTCTATGAAAAATGTCAAGAAGCCAAGCTAGAACAAGTTCGCCAAGAGACTTTAAGACAAGAGCAAGCTAGACTTCAGCAAGAGTTAGCGGCAAGAAGACAAGAACAAGAAAGAATCACTCAGTCAAACTTACTTGCTCAAAGGAAAGCAGAAGAAAACGCAAAAACACTTTCTAAGCAAGATCTTGCAAAAAATTCTTTTATGAAAGATTTAGTTAAAAGATATTCTGATGTTCTTTATGGATTTGATATCACAGAAACCACTACTGAAGCGCAATTAGTAAGTTTCTTGGTTAAATCTAACAAACTAAGCCTAGATCAAAAACAAGAAATACTCGCTCAAACAGGTAAACAAGATCCCGTTAGATCAATGATTCCAAATGAGGCTATTGCTAAATTAAACGAAAACAAACAAACAGGCTTGAGTTTTTCAGCTTAAAAAAGTAAAATTTATTCTATGGCTAATTTAAATACTTTTGTTTGTATGACTGACACCGTCTTTGGTTTATTAGGTTTGTTCAACCATAACGCTTACGAAAAAATTTATGAAATCAAATCTAGAGACCGAGATAAAGCACTAATACTTTTTGCAAGAGATATTGATACCGTAAAAAAATATTCAGCAGAATGGACGGACGCAATAAATTCTATAGCTAGGCAATATTGGCCAGGCGCACTGACCATTATCCTGAAACGTTCTGAAAGATTACCTTCTTGGCTCAACCCGGAATTTAGCCATATCGGATTTAGAATTCCAGATTCTATTTCATGCAATAAAATCATGCAATCTAGTCCAGAAGGGCTTTTGCTCAGCACAAGCGCAAATGCTAGCGGTGAAGCGCCAATAAAATCCTATAATGAAGCGCAAGAAAAATTTGGCAGCAAAGTGGACCTGATACTAGAACCTAGCCAAGGAGAGGTTTTTAGCGATATTGCTAGTACCATAATAAAACTAAATGGAAATAAAATTGAGGTTTTAAGGCAAGGAGCTATAGCAATAGAGGTGGCGGTGAATTAATTCCACCGAGTCCAAATTTTTCTAATTCTTCCATCGCAAAAACCTTATCCAGAGCGATATCCACAAATAATTTACCATTAAGATGATCGATTTCGTGCTGAACACAACGGCAAAACAGATCACCCTCGGATTCGATACGATGTTCTTTACCGTTGATGTCTTGGAATTTTACTACAATTTTTTTGGCGCGATTAACACTAAAAAAAACTCCAGGAAAACTTAAGCAGCCCTCGGGACTTTCCATAATTCCATCTTGAAACACAATTACTGGGTTTATCATCACGATTGGGTTGTACTCAGGTTCAGCGGATTTACCGTTTTCGTTAGTGTATCTTTCGCTGGGCCAATCGGTGTCTATGACTATAATTCTTTTGCTGATGCCGACTTGCGGAGCGGCAAGACCCACACCGTTTTCGGAGTACATGGTCTTAAGCATTTTGTCGATGGTTTTTTTAAGGTTACGATCAAATTTACTCACCACGCTGCAAGGAGTCCTCAAAACTTTTGAGCCATATTTTTCGATTATGAAACATTTTGAGTCTTGAGACATATTTAGTCATCTTCACCGTGGATGAATCTTTTTAGTATTATTCCCCGTTTTGTATTTTTTATAAAGTCCTTAATGTAAACAATTTCTGGGATTGGCTGGAGTTCATCTTCCAATTTTTGAATTAGATTGGTTAAGCTGGATTTTCGCTTATAAATTATCTTGTACGCCCTCATGATTTCACTTAGGACCGACTGATCAAACCCTGCTCTTTTCAGCCCAACTCTATTAGTCGAGATCCCGCCTGAAGGAATGCCCATATAGACCATAAAAGGGATGGCATCGTGGTTACTAGCTGACATTCCTGATAGCATAGCCATTTTACCAATCCGGCAGTGCTGGTGCACAACCGCGCCGCCACCAATATTTGCAAAATCCTCCACAATTACATGCCCGCCAAGAGCGACATTATTAGCCATAGTTACATTAGAGCCGACCTGGCAGTTATGCCCGAGATGACTGCCTGCCATCAAAAAACAATTAGAGCCTAAACGGGTGAAAGTGCCTTCACCAACGGGTTTGTGGATGGTAACAAATTCGCGAATAACGTTATTGTCGCCGATAGTAATAAAAGATTCTTCGCCTTTATAGGAGCGGTCTTGAGGGGCTTCGCCAATAACAGCATGAGGATAAATAGTACAATTAGAGCCGATTTTCACTCCAGAGCGGATAATAGCAAATTCTGAGATTTTGGTGTTTGCGCCGATTTCTACATCATCCCCAATCACAGCTAACGGGGAGATTTGGGCGCTAGGGTGAATTTTGGTGGATTGGAGGGTAGCGTGCATATAAGGTTGATTATAGCATGATGTAAATACTTGTATTAACTATTAGTATTTTTAACTGATCTTTTTAATTTATCATCAAGTACTAAAAAATCAAGCCCTGATTAGATTTTTAGCTTTTAAAAGTAAGGGGGTAAGGATCCAAATCGTTCTGGGTGAATTATTAAGGACATAAATGAAGATTTTTTTGATGATGAAAAATTAAGGAGATCAGTTTATGGTAAGCTCGGTGGCTTTTTTCCTAAACTCCATTTCCTGCATCACACCAAGCCTTCTAGTTAAACTAGTCCTTGCTTTATTAAGAAAAACGGTCTCGGGGATTCTAGAAATTTTGAGCTCTTTAATAAGAGATTTATATACTTTTTTGTCGATATCAATCTCATAAAAATCAACTTGCCCCGACATGGATTTTGAGACTTTTAAGAAGCTTGGCTGAAATTCTTTACAAGAAGAACACCAATCAGCATAGAACTTGATTATGGCAGGTTTTTGTGACTTAGCTAAAAACTTACTGAGCTCTGGTCCAACTGCAGATTGGTTATTTGAGCTGGTTTGGGCTGTGCAAGAGCCTAAACAAAACATCAAAACAATTATCATCAAGCTGAAATTTTTCATCACTAATATTATAGCCTGCTATGATTATTAGGTGCCCAAAATTATTCTTACCGGTGACAGACCCACAGGACCCTTACATTTAGGGCATTATATCGGTTCTCTAAAAAATCGTGTGCGTCTCCAAAACGAGCTTGACGAGAATCTTAAACCTAAATACAAATCATATATTTTGATAGCTGATATGCAGGCGCTCACTGATAATTTTCAGAGTCCTGAAATTGTAAGCTCGAATATTTTAAATGTAGCTCTTGATTATCTAGCAGTAGGAATCAATCCAGAATTGAGTTCTATCTATATCCAATCCTTAATTCCAGAATTTTCTGAACTGACTATGTACTTCCTGAACTTGCTTACCCTCAATCAAGTGGAACGTAACCCAACCGTAAAAGAAGAAATAAAACAAAAAGGTTTTGATGATCATATTCCTATGGGATTTTTGATTTACCCCGTTTCTCAGGCGGCTGATATTCTCGCTTTTAGAGCGGATTTGGTGCCAGTCGGAGCAGACCAGATCCCCATGATCGAAGATACTAATATGCTCGCTCGTAAATTCAACCAAACCTACACATCAGAGGTGTTTACTGAGTGCAAAGCATTAGTGCCAGAGAATTTTTCTCGCCTTGTCGGCATAGACGGTAAAGCCAAAATGTCTAAATCTCTGGGCAACGCTATCTATCTAAAAGATACTAGCGATGAGCTTTGGCAAAAAGTGCGCCAGATGTATACTGATCCTAATCATATTCAAGTCCAAGATCCTGGGCAGATAGAAGGAAACACTTGTTTTATTTATTTGGATGCTTTTTGCGAAGATAAACAAAAAATTCAAGAGCTAAAAGACCATTACCAAAGAGGCGGCTTGGGTGATATGGTAGTAAAAAAATATCTTATGGAAGTTCTGGATGCTTACCTAAAACCAATTCGAGAGAAAAGAGCTATTTTTGCTGGTGATCCTGCTCAAGTAATGAAGATTTTAGCCACGGGTACCGAATCAGCGCGCCAGGTAGTCAGAGAAACAATGGCTGATGCCAAAAAAGCTATGGGTATCAATTACGAACTGCTATAATTGTAAGTTGGTCCAATTAAAGTATTTATGACAGACAAAAAACAAAAAGCTCTTGTAGTTACCTCACTTGGAGGATTACATGAACAAGGCAAAAATATGCTAGTTCTAGAGGCGCATAACGCAAGCCACCCCGCGGAGTATGTGATCTTAGACGCTGGGATACTGTATCCTGGCAATGAAGCACCTGGCGTAGATTATACTTTTGCTGATTACAAATACTTACTCAATAAAGCTCAATCCGTTCTGGGATTGGTTCTCACCAGTGCTCATGAGGGACACTGCGGAGGAGCGCACCACTTAATTACCAAGCTTAATCTAAAAAAAGTTTATGGCTCTAAGCTCGCGCTTGAAACTGTAAAACTAAATCTTAGCCAAGAACAAATAGATACTATAAGCTGGATAGAATTTAAATCTCGTGAAAGACTGACTCTAGGGAGATTTAATATCATACCTTTTCGTATAACCAGCTCTGCAGCTGAATCCTATGCTTGTGCGTTCGAGGCTGAAGGCTCTAAATTCTTTTATAGCGGTACTTTTAAAATTGATCAAACACCGACTGATAGTAAAAAAACTGATCTTGTAGGTATGAGCTCTTATGCGGCTCTTGCTCATGAAGAATCTAAGCCAATAGACTTGTTCATGAGTGATTCAGCTAATGTGGAAAAATCTGGATATTCCAAATCAGAATTAGCTTTAATTCCTAAATTTAGAGAATTGCTTAAAACCCATTCGGGAAGAGTGATAGTGAATACTTATAACGAAAACACTATTAGAATCCAAAACCTTTTTTTGCTTGCTGAAAAAACTGGACGCAAAATAGCCCTGCTTAATAAGGACGCTAGAGAGACCTGCAAAGCCGCTCAAAGAGCAAATTGCCTTATTTATAACGAAAGTAATCTGGTAAGCGTAAAAGAAATTGATAATTATCCGGATAACGAAGTTCTGGTATTAGCCACAGCTCCAGAAGGTGAGGCACTTAGAGAGCTTGAAAAACTTGCCTATGATAAAAGTCTTGAGCTCCAAATCAAAGAAGGAGACATGGTTATTAACAGCGCTGATTTACCTCCAGGAACAGTAAGAATAATGGCACAACTAGCAGATCAGTTCTTCCTCAAAAAGGTCAAAATACTAGGTGGTCCATCTTCAGAGCTTCACGCTGAGTCGCATGCTTGCGCTGAAGAACTTAAGTTTATGTTTAATTTACTTAGACCCAAATATTTTGTGCCAGGGATGGGCGAGACTCGTTGTCTGGCGCGCCATGCTCGCCTCGCAGTGGAAGCTGGTCAGGATCCTGGTTCTGTACTTCTAATGGACAATGGTAATCAGATCTATGTCAATCAAGGAAGTCTTCAAGTAAATAATAATATTGAGACGGGAGATATATTATTCAATGATTCCCGAGACTTTCATGTGGATAATAAAATAGTAAAAGAGCGTGATAGTCTTGCTTTGGAAGGAGTTGTTACTGTAGCTTTTTCGATTAATAAAAAAGGTACTGTTGTCTCGGGACCCTTCTTCTCTGCAAAGGCATGTACCTTCTCTAATAATAAAGAATGGAGGGCTTTTTGCTTAATGAATAGCCCTGATATAGTAGATGCAATTCACAACCACGCAGAAGAAAATCCTAAAGCCACTATTGATAACTATCAAGATGTAGTAAGAGATCATATGAATAGAATCATAAGGACCCAAATCGGCAAGAAGCCTGCTGTAATAGTTTTAGCTAATGAAATCTAAATGATATTAGACCTTATACAAAAAAATAATAGCTTCGAGGAAATTTATAAAAACCTAACTAAAGACGGGCAGATTATTCATGGGCTGACCAATTCCGCTAAGAGCTTGGTTTTGGCGAGTTTATTTAACCGCTCAACTCGACCTGTCGTGTTTATAGTCCAAAACCATCACGATGCTCAAATTTTTTATCGCGAAATAAGTAATCTTTGTAAGGACAAAGCGATTTTTAATTTTTTGAGTCAGGAGGTTTCTCCATACGATCAAATAAATTCTGATATTAGCGTCCTGAGTAGCGAATACGAAATCATTGAGCATTGGAAATCTAATAAGCCTAGTTTTACTGTAATAAATGTAAAAGCACTTGCTCAAAAATATATTAATTCCAAATCACTTGAAAAAAACAGGTTAGTAATAACTGCAAACACAGAAATCGATCCCTCAAAATTAGCTGAAAGACTGGTTTTGATGGGATATGAGAATCTAGCCATGGTTGAAAACCGAGGGCAGTTCAGTCACAGAGGAGATATTTTTGATATTTATCCGATGATCGGTGATGCTGTAAGGTTGGAGTTTTTTGGTGATCAAATAGAAAATATTAGAAGCTTTAGTACTAATACCCAAAGGTCCATTAAAAAAATTGATGAGCTAATTATTCACCCAAGATATTCGATAGTTCGCAGTCAGGAAGACGGTTTGGTCGAATTAATCAAATCTAAAGCCTATTCTGAAAATGTAGAAAAATTATTTGAGAATCTAGTTGTTGATAACGAGGGCTCTGAAGTAGAAGAAAACGACTCTAAACCAAAATTTATCGATGAGTCCAAATTGTTTTGGGAAGGTGTGGAATACTACAGGGAATTCATTGGGCAAGAGGGTTCTAGCATATTTGAATTTATTCCTGGGCACACTCAAATCATTCTGGATGAATGGCAAGATTTATCTCACGTAAGCTTAGACTGGCAAAAAAAGCAAGAAGAGCTTTATCAAGATGGTATAAAACAAAATAAATTAATCAGCCTTAAGTACAAGCTTCATTTTGAACATAGTGAAATCAAAAACTCAATTGAAAAATTCCCTCTAAAAACTTATATCCAAACTCTTGTCGAACAAATGCTTGAACAGGGTAACGATGAAAAAACCTTAAGTTATGGAATTCTATCGCACCCTACAGAGCGCTTTGCTAGTAAGGTTGAGGAGTTTATCACTTATATCCGTAAAGAGTTAAAAGAAGGGCAAACGGTAATAATTTATAGCGAACAGCCCCAAAGAGTCATAGGCATCCTAAAAGAATGGGATATACAAGGCGTTTACCAATCGACTAACCCTGATGAGATTAATTTTACAGAATCCAAGCCTAACACTCTAGAATCTGCTCGGGTGATAGTCCAGAGAGACGGTCTAGAAGAGGGTTGCAAGCTAGTTGATCTAAAACTAACGATACTGACTGATAGAGAGCTGTTTGGCAGAAGCAGGCAAGCTGTCGCTAGACAAAAAAACATCGCCCCAAGCACAAAATCCAATAAACAAATTTACACTGATATCGCCGAGCTGAAGCCTGGTGACTATGTCGTGCATTATAAGCATGGTGTCGGCATGTATAAAGGGACTGAATTTATTGTCCTCGATCAAGGACGGTTGAGACAAGAATATCTGGCAATAGAATACGCCGATGAAGCCAGAATTCTACTACCTGTAGATCAAGTAAATTTACTTTCTAAATTTAATGTCAATCAAGACATCAAGCCCAAACTCTCTAAGCTAGGGGGTTCTGACTGGGAAAGAACCAAGAAAAAAGTCAAAAAATCTGTCCAGCTTATCGCCCAGGATTTGATAAATCTTTATGCTGTTAGAGAAAAGCAAAAAGGATATATCTATCCGCCAGATACCCCGTGGCAAATCGAGGTCGAGGATGCTTTTCCTTATAACGAAACTGAAGACCAGCTAAAAGCAATAGACGCCATAAAAAATGATCTTGAAAGCGAAAAACTTATGGACCGCCTTATCTGCGGAGATGCTGGCTACGGCAAGACTGAAGTGATTTTAAGAGCAGTGTTTAAAGTAATTATGGAAGGCAAGCAGGTAGCTATTCTCGTGCCGACGACCGTTCTTGCCCAGCAACATTACAATGTTTTTAGCGATCGCTACGCTCCTTACCCTATTAGAATTGGCTTGCTGAGCAGGTTTAAGACGGCAAAAGAACAAAGAGAAGTAGTAACCAAAGCAAAACTTGGGGAAGTGGATCTTGTCATAGGCACACATAGACTACTACAAAAAGATGTTCAGTTTAAAAACCTTGGGCTTCTAGTCATCGATGAGGAGCAGAGATTTGGGGTTTCTCATAAAGAGCGGCTAAAAGAATTCAGAAAAGATCTAGACGTTATATCCATGTCAGCGACACCGATTCCAAGGACCTTGCATATGTCATTATCGGGTATCAGAGACATCAGCTTGATTTCGACTCCACCAACTAATCGTAAGCCCGTAAAAACTTTTGTAGGGGAGTACAAAAATTCACTTGTGCGAAATGCAATCCTACACGAGCTTGAAAGAGGCGGCAAAGTGTTTTTTGTGCATAACCGAGTTGAAAATATCGAGAGCATCGCTTATATAGTCCAGGAGCTGGTTCCAGAAGCACATGTCAGAATCGCTCACGGTCAGATGAAAGATAGAGAACTTGAGGATGTGATGTTTGCTTTTGTTAATAATGAATTTGACGTAATTGTCTGCACGACAATCGTTGAGACAGGACTAGATATCGCAGATGCGAACACTATTATAATTAATGACGCTAATAAATTCGGGCTATCACAGCTCTATCAACTGCGAGGACGAGTGGGACGATCTGATGTTCAGGCTTATGCTTACCTTCTTTATAGACCGGACGGCGAGATGTCTGATACAGCAAGAGAAAGACTAAAAGCAATCAAAGAGCTCACTAAGCTTGGCTCTGGCTATCAGATCGCTATGCGAGACATGGAAATTCGAGGTGTGGGTAATGTTTTTGGAGCTGAGCAACACGGACATATGCTTTCGGTGGGTTTTGATCTTTATTGTAAAATCTTGAGCGATACTATAGAAGAGATGAAGGGTAATATCGAAGCCGATAACCTTGAGAGAAATACAGTAGTAGATATTAAGATTAATGCTTACTTCCCAGAAAACTGGATAAGTGACAAGAAGCAAAGAATGAATGAGTATAAGCGACTCTCAGTTTGTAAAGATCAAAATAGTCTTGATAACCTGGTCAACGAGTGGCAAGATAGATTTGGGTTAATTCCTCATGAAGCAAATAATCTAATAGAAATTTGTCGATTGAAAATTCTGGCTAACCAACATGGGGTATCAAGCATTACTCAGGAAGGGGATTTGATACGGATTAGCACTAATCTTAGACTCCAAACCTGGCTGCCGGTCCAACGAAAATTATCTGCGTTTTTACAGTCTCGCCTGAGCTTTAAGTCTGGAGCGGTTGGGGCGCTGAATTCTAGTGGAGTAATTAGTTTTAGAATTAGTGGTATTGAGGCGGAGAATATTATTGAGACTCTTAAGGAAATTGTTGTGGCTGGAAACGCCAAACCTTGACTCCTTTAAACTGGTCTCCTTAATTTTTCACAAATAAAAAATAGTTATTTTCTCAAAAGAGTATTTGTCAATTATTCCAATACCCCTAATAGGGGGGTGTTTAAAAATTGAAATTCTTCAATACCTAAAAGAACAATTCAAATACCATGTCAAATTAAGAAGACCAGTTTAAAATAGTTGATGTATCATGATAAAAAAATGGATCGCAATAGTGTCTATATTAATTGCCCAGCCTGGGTTCGCTGTGGTTATTAATGTTGAGCAAGTTGATTCCAATAAATTCATAGAACTTTATAGAAAATTTTTTGAAAAAGAAATAGTGGCGAATTTATCTGCGACAAGAGCTGAATTAAATGCGGTATTGGATAAGAGAAATATGATTTTGGATTATATGAATAATAATAATCAAAGAATTAGCGATGATGAGGTTAATAAAGCCTGGCAAATCTATATTAAAAAAAATTTTAAGACTATAGATGAATTTGGGGACTACCTTGAAAAGAGCTTCATTAAAGAGTTTGAACTCAAGGAAAGATTTAAACAAAACTTATATTTCTCAAAATATTTCAATGAAATCATTGCCCCCAGAATAAAAAACGACTTTGACACACGAAAAAAATTGTTTGAAATCGCACAAACTGAACAAATAGATATACCCGATATTGATTTTCAAGAATCACTTTATCAAATGGCAGAAAACTGGGGTGGAATGGATCACTTTAATGCTTTTTTGAGTAGCAACAATATAACCCTTATGGACATTAGCTTCTATATAAAATCAGAACGACTAAAAAACAAAGTTCTAGATAAATATATTGATCAAGAGCTTAATAGCGATAATGATTTAGTTAAATCCCTTGAAAATTCAGCTCTAAACGAATACAACATTTTGAATCAAAGACATAAACCGCTATATTTCTTTAGACATGCTTATATCTCTAGAGATATTCCAAAAGCAGATGAAAAAATTGAGGAATATTATAAACATATCCAAAAAAATGAAAACCCCAAGCTTGAAAAAATCGTTGATTCTGAAGTTTTAGTAGAGAATATGGATATTTTTGTCGATCCGAATAGTGATTTAATTGCTCCCGTATTCAAAAAACATATTATAGATCTTAGTGAAGATGGGCTTTTTGTAAGCAAAAAACTTAGCCCAATAATAGCAAAAGACAACTTCTATCACGTTTTTCAATTAAATAAGATTGTGGTGCCAGAGAATGAAGATTTGGGTGGTATTAAACAAAGGAAGATACAAGAGCTTAGGGTCAATTATGAACTGGTCTCCTTAATTTTTCGCAAAAAAGAAAATAATCAAACACCTTAAAAGAAATTCGATTTATCAATATCACCACCTTGGTATCAAAAAAAAATCACAAAGATTAGCTCTACTAATTGAGAATTTCTAATCTATGATAAATTAAAGAGATCAGTTTTTGAGGATCTCTCTGTAAGTGAGACTAATTTTAATCCTATAGCTGTTCTTTTGCTTCAAAACATCAGGAATATTAGTGAACTTCGGTAAAGTCTTTACAAAACTTTTGCAACTGGAGTTAAAAACTTCATTCTTTGTAGGTTCAGTTATAACAGCTGATTTTATATAACCATCTTTAGTATCTAAATCAAGCTCTAAAATAGCAGTTAATTTATCATCAATTTTTGCAAATTCTTCTAACTCTGAAGCAGAAAACTTAGTTTGATATTCTCTCCAATTAGCTCGAATTGCTCTTAATACATGCAATAAATAATTTTTTGATTCCTGATCAATATTTTTATCTTTTAGAATATCTTGGTCTTCAATATGCAAGCCTAGCATTATTGTTTGGTTATTGATTTGATAATCAAACAGATCAAGAAACTCGTTGCCCAAAAGGGTTTTAGAGCCATCAATTAAAAACTTTTGATTATAGACAGTTATATCGGTATCATTTTGGTTCTTAAAAGTAAGTTTGGGAATTAGAACTACCGTTTTAATTTTTGCTTGAGTAATATCTTCTTGCCAATCTGATAAAAGATAATCATAGTCAGTTATTTTAGCCCCCAGTAATTTTAATACTTCTGGTTGAATATAGTTATATTTAGAAAGGGGATCAACATTATATTCAATGTATTCAATATTATGTAATTCGCTAAGAGCACTCAAGCGTTTTTGTTGAAAAGGCAGTGAAATTTTCAGTTCTGGATTAGAATCAAATTCATCAAGCTGAAAACTAGAAGGTTTGGATAAATTTATAAGACTTTTGGTAACTCCCAAAGGAAAAGTCGACAGCATTCCTATTAAAACAAAAGTTAGAATTAAACCTGGAATTATCGAGCTTACAGTCCAAAAAATAGAAATGAACTTAGAAAAACCCTGTTTAGGAACGTTTACTACCTTTGATCCCGTTAATAAATCATGGAATGACTTATGTTCGCGGTTAAAAGCAATCGCAATAAAACCCAATCCAAAAAAAACAAAAGAGAAAAGCGCAATAATAGTTCTAAATAAAGCAGGAATGAGTCCAATTGGTCTAGAATTATGGTTATTAAGTAAACGCATCCCCAAAACTTGTTTAGCAAGACCAGAGCCCGTAAGCCCCTCGATACTTGTCTCCAAAAGATGATAAGAAATAAAAATACAAAGACACTTAGTCCAAAATTCTGGCGAGAAAAAATTTATTTCCAAAAAATTGAATTGGACTAGGAGTAAAATGCTAATCACAAGAAAAAGCAAATGAAAAAAGGAACTGAGATAAAAGTCTGCTAGTCTTTGCCATATATTTGAGTACTTATATTCCATCATTATTCCATTATAAACTGCTCCCCTTAACTTATTAAAGTACTTTTGACCCCTTTTATTCTTCTTGCTCCCTGAGCCAGAATGAGGGTCATGAAACACGCAAAAAAACGCCCCACCCTATGCCCCCACTGTAATTCA